>CETS01050847.1_pt1 | contig 18323 bp, 15 predicted proteins | sample 356391 | NCBI WGS metagenome assembly CETS01 (sample SAMEA2622673, study PRJEB7988) | marine metagenome | isolation source: saline water (ENVO:00002010), including
CGCAGGCAGAGAGTGCAAAGGCAGACAGACCAACAAAGAGCAGTTTCATGATAGTTCCTCAAAGTTATTGAAAAACGATATATCATTTATCGAAAAACAGCAACACCAATTATGGGAAATATATCGAGCCGCTTTATCCGTCTTGACCAGACCATAAGTCGCGATAGGCAACTATCGACGAAGCGGGGGTAGCGGACTAGGTTCTCCCGAAAGGACATACAAGAAATCTGCAGAGGAAACGAAATGGCTTATGATCAGGAAACTCGGGACGCTCTGATCGAGATGGTTCGGCGTTTTGTCGACGAGCAGTGCAAACCCATCGAAGCGCAAGTCGCTGAAGAGGACGAAGTTCCTCAGTCTGTTGTCGATCAGATGAAAGAACTTGGCCTTTTCGGGATTTCGATTCCTGAGGAGTTCGGCGGGCTTGGCCTGAATATGGAAGAAGAAGTGCTGGTCGCCCTCGAGCTGGGCCAGACCTCTCCCGCATTCCGCTCCGTTGCAGGTACGAATATCGGTATTGGCAGTCAGGGCCTTGTCATGTGGGGCACTGATGAACAGAAGTCCGAATGGCTGCCGAAGATCGCCAGCGGCGAGATCATCACAAGCTTCTGCCTGACTGAGCCTGAGGCCGGTTCAGATGCGGGCAGCGTGAAGACGCGCGCTGTTCGCGATGGCGACCATTACGTGCTGAACGGCACCAAGCGCTATATCACGAATGCCAACAAGGCTGATCTTCTCACCGTGATGGCGCGCACAGACCCAGACACGCCGGGCGGCAAAGGACTTTCGGCATTCATCGTGGAAACCACGACGCCGGGTGTAACTGTTGGCAAGCCTGAAAAGAAAATGGGACAACAGGGCGCACACGTGTGTGACGTTGTTTTCGAAGATGCCCGCGTTCCTGTGGCCAACATGCTCGGCAAAGAAGGAGACGGCTTTAAAGTCGCTATGTCTGTTCTGGATCGCGGTCGTCTGCATATTTCGGCTGTGTGTACTGGCGTTGCAGAACGCCTCATCCACGAGATGACGAATTACGCCGTGGAGAGAAAGCAGTTCGGAAAGCCGATCGCAGACCATCAGCTGGTTCAGGCCATGATGGCCGACAGTTATGCTGAAGCGTATGCTGCGCGTTGCATGGTGATTGATGCCGCGCAGAAGCGGGACCGCGGCGAGAATGTGACGCTGCTGACTGCCAGCTGTAAGCTGTTTGCGTCAGAAATGGTTGGCCGTGTCGCAGATAAGGCGGTGCAGGTATTCGGTGGCGCGGGCTATATTGCTGATTATGGCATTGAACGTTTCTATCGTGATGTTCGTATTTTCCGCCTCTATGAAGGCACGACACAGATCCAGCAGATTGTGATTGGTCGCGGCCTGGCCAAGCTGGCAAAAGACGGGCTGATCTAGACTAGAGATCGTGAGGCAGGGGAGCAAAAGCTCCCCTGATCACAAATTTGCGCCGCGCCCAGAGATCCGAGAATGACGATCAGGACAAAGGCAGTCAGAAGAGCCACATAGACGATCATCGTGAAGTCGAAGGTTCGGCCGGTTTTTCCGCCTGTAACCTCTCCCGATGCTTTCGTCGCAAGTGAGTAATGGGTTTTCAGACCGTATGAGCCATTGCTGCTGCTTTTTGCGTTGATACGCTTCATGATGCGGCCACGCCGGGCACGCATCCGGTTGAACATACGGATCGTTTTTTCGTCGTTTTGCTTCATGGCAAACCTTCAGGTTAGCCACCTTACCCCGAGCATTACATATCTGTAATGTGGTGAGCCGAGCGTGCTGTTGCAAGTCAGTTCGGACGGGTGTCATCTCCAGTTCGCGCAGAAAGAGGGCGTCTGGATGAAACTGTTCAGCTATTACTACTCATCGGCAGCGTTCCGCATCCGCATCGCGCTGAACCTCAAGGGTATCGAGCCCGAATATGTGCCCGTGAATATCAGTCCGCAGGTGCAGGGCCAGTTCGCGCCCGAATATCTGGCTTTGAACCCTGAAGGTCGCGTACCGGCCATTGCAACAGATCAGGGCGTGCTCGGTCAGAGCATGGCAATCCTGGAATGGCTGGAAGCTACTCATCCTGAGCCGCCACTTTTGCCGTCAGACCCCTGGCAGGCGGCTAAGTGTCGTGCTTTCGCCAATACGGTTGCCTGTGACATCCACCCGCTGAACAACCAAGCCGTGCTTCGCAAGCTAGTCGAGGACTTCGGTGCGAGCGAAGAGCAAAAACGCAGCTGGTATCATCATTGGATTGGGCGGGGGTTTGCCGCGCTTGAACGTCAGGCGTCAGAGCGGACGACGCCCTACCTCTTCTCAGAGGCCCCGACATTCGCCGAAATCTGCCTGATCCCGCAGATCAGAAATGCCCGGCGCTTTGAAATGGATTTATCGGAATTTCCGGTACTCACCGGGATAGAGGCCAAATGCTATGAACTGGCAGCATTTGAAGCCGCCCGGCCGGAAAACCAGCCGGACGCGCCGGAATAAAATGGTTCAGTTTCGAAGTTCAGGGCGGATAGTAAAAGCCGATCCGTTCTGACCTGCGAAAATTTCACTGATCTGGGGATGCTCCACAGGGCCACCCTCGGCGTCATCCAGCAGGTTCTGCTCAGATACATAAGCCACATAATGGCTCTGATCATTCTCCGCGAGGAGGTGATAGTATGGCTGATCCTTGCTCGGACGCACATGTTCGGGAATGGATTCCCACCATTCCTCGGAGTTGGAAAATTCAGGGTCGACGTCAAAGATCACGCCTCTGAAGGGATAGAGGCGGTGTTTGACGACCTGACCGATCTGAAATTTCGCTATGCGATCATTCATGGTTCGTACCTCGCTACTTTACGCTTGTATAATATGTAGAGGCCATAAAGCCCCACAACAAGAACTGAGCGCTTTTGAAACCATAAGAGCTCTGCTATCGTGCGTATAACTTCATCATTCAGAGCGAAACCATGCTCAGCTCCAAAGCGTCTCAGAAAAAGGGACGTCGGCGGACGAAATCGAAAAAGGCCGAGCAACGCCCCGTCTATGCGGCGATTGATCTTGGTACGAACAATTGTCGGCTTCTGGTCGCAGAAGCGCGGGGAAAGAGATTTCGAGTCGTCGACTCTTATTCACAGATTGTGCGACTGGGCGAAGGCCTGGGCGCATCAGGAAAGCTGTCTGATGCATCGATTGACCGGACAATAGCCGCCCTCAAAATCATCCGTGACAAGCTGAAAAATCATAATGTGAAACGACTGAAATGCGTGGCCACACAGGCCTGCCGCGCAGCGGATAACGGTCGGGAATTCATTGCGCGCGTTCAGTCAGAGACGGGGCTGTCCTTCAAGGTGATTTCACCCAAGGAGGAAGCGCGGCTTGCCGTTGTCGGTGCGCTCGACCTGATGAACGACGAGAAGGAATATGCACTCGTCGTCGATATTGGCGGCGGATCGACGGAACTGTGCTGGGTCGATGTCAAAAAGGTCAGGGGGCGTGGACTGAAGTCCTGCCTCGACAAGACACCCATGCTGGCCTGGGCGAGCTTCCCGATTGGCGTTGTTACAATCTCCGAGCAGTTTCCGGAGCGCGCCGACGAGAGCTGGTATCCCGAAATGCTGGCCTTCGCGCGTGACAAGCTGACAAGTTTCGAGCGCGGCCTCGATTTCAGTGAAGATTTCAAACAGAACAGAGGCCATCTGATTGGTACGAGCGGGACCGTTACATCGCTCTGTGCTGTCCATCTCGATCTCGACAAATACGTTCGCAGCATGGTGGATGGCAGCTGGCTGGCACGTGAGGACGCCATGGCAGCGCGGGCGCGATTATCCGGCCTCACCAAAGAAGAGCGTGCAAGTATTGGTTGTATTGGCGACGGACGCTCCGATCTTGTACTTGCAGGTTGTGCGATTCTCGAAGCGATCTGGGAAATCTGGCCCTGTGACCAGATGCGCGTGGCAGATCGTGGACTGCGCGAAGGCCTGCTCATGTCACTGATACACGGCAGGCCCGCTCGCAAACGCAAACGCAAGACGGGCGCAAAGTCAGAGGATAAAAAGCCTGACAACACGGCAAACGCTGAGCTGAAACAAGGAATGGTGCCTGAACATGGCGGATGATGGAAAACGCAGATGGACAGGTAAGGGTGTCGGTGCCGGTAAAGGAAGTGCGGGGCGCACTGCAAAGAAGAAAACACCCGCCTACAACGCCCGAACTGAAAGCTCCAAAAGATGGATTGAGCGGCAATTGTCGGACCCCTATGTCCGACAGGCTCAGTCTGACGGCTTTCGGTCCCGCGCGGCATATAAACTGATAGAGCTTCAGGACCGCTTCGATATCATCCAGAAAGGCGACTGCGTCGTGGATCTTGGCGCAGCGCCTGGCGGCTGGGTTCAGGTCGCACAGAAGCTCGGCGCGAAAACCGTGGTGGGAATCGATCTCCTTGATGTCGAACCTATTGTTGGTGCGGTTCTGTTGAAGGGTGATGTTGCTGACGACGCCATTATGGATGAGTTGACGAGTCACCTGGGCGGCAAAGCAGATGTCGTCCTGTCTGACATGGCGGCGAACACAACAGGCCATCGCCAGACAGACCATTTGCGGACGGTGGCACTGGTGGAGCTGGCCATTGCGTTCGCACTTGAAACGTTAAAGCCTGGCGGGAACTTTTGTTCGAAGGTTTTTCAGGGTGGGACAAGTCCTGACCTTCTCACCAATCTGAAGAAGAATTTCGAATCGGTGAGTCACGCCAAGCCACCTGCGAGTCGCACACATTCTCCAGAAATATATGTTGTGGCAAAAGGTTTCCGGGGCTGAGCGAGAAAACGTCGGTTGAGACAGGCTTCGGGGCGTCATCAACCCACGCTAACCCTGATTCTACGGTCGTTCTTCAGATTCTCCGGATTAGAGGGCGGGTTGGTGGGCTGCAGTGCCATCGCGAAGTCAATTTTCTCAACTCTTCAGGCTTTCGCGCAAATGCTTGCCTCGGGGCAGTATTGGCGCGTGTCTTTCTGTGTTGTATTTCTGTCACTCAACACCCGCAATCTGTAAACAAGGTCACTAAAACTTGGCGATACGGGTATTTACAAATCTCATGATCTAAATTCATATCGCCTTCCAAGACCTCTTAAGAGGCTGATAAAAAATATCGTAGTGGAGGAAATCGATGAGGGCTGGTTTGAAGTTCGCCTCAATGGCGGCGTTAGCTTTTGCTATTCAATCAAATATTGCATATGCACAGGAAGATCCTGAGCGCATTGCGGAAACCCAGGATGATGAGGTCGCTGTTCAGGAAACGGTTGTCGTAACCGGTTCTGCGATTCGTGGCACACCCGAAGACGCGGCTCTGCCGGTAAACGTCTATTCTGCTCAGGACCTGGAGCTGTCGGGCTCACCAAGCGCCCTGAGCTTTGCCAAGGAACTCCCACAATCGGGTCCAACTTCTGGTGAAGCCAACTATTTCGGTGGTGCTGAACTTACAGGTTCGCCGAGCTTTAACCTTCGTGGTCTGGGTGCCGACAAAACACTGACGCTCCTCAACGGACGTCGGATGAGTGAGAATCTTTCAAATATCCCAGGTATTGCCATTCAGCGGACTGAGGTGCTGAAAGACGGTGCTGCCGTTATTTACGGTGCTGATGCTGTTGGCGGCGTTGTGAACTTCATCACCAGAGACGGTTTCACAGGGTTTGAGGCCACGGGCAACTATAAGCTCGTCAGTGATACAGATGGTGAGTGGAACCTCGGCGCCATGTATGGTTGGGGCGAAGGCGACACCAACTTCTACATCGCTGCTGAATGGGAGCACCGCTCACGCCTCGAGACAGAAGATCGCGACTGGGCATTCGTTCCATTCACAGAAAACCCGACACCATGGTCGTTCCTGACCAACCTGACCAGCTATCTGCCTCAGAATACCAGCCTTGGTATCGGCAATGTCGGTGGTTTCCTTCAGGACTTCGATCAGGCCGGTTGTGAATCTCAGGACGGTATCTACGCTGTCGACCAGACTGTAACGCCAGTCTGTCTCTACAACTATGCGTCTTACTATAACCTCGTTGAAGATCAGGACATCTATCGGGTCTATTCTCAGATCGATACCGTGATCAACGAGAACATGGATTTCCACCTCGACTTCTCTTACGGTCAGGTGAAAGTTCCTGAAGTATTCGGTTCGCCATCTCTGCCAACGACGCAGGGCCCGGCAACGACAACTGGCGCAACATTCCAGTACTTCGTTCCGAGCAATAACCCGTACGTTGCTGAATTCGCGCAGCGCACTGGTTGGGATCAAAGCGCACTCTTCGGTCTGACAGACCGTTACGCAGCATTCCTTGTGCGTCCATTCTCTCACAACGGTAACCCTGTCATGGGCCGCGGCGAAGGCTTTGGCTCTGCTGCCAGCGTTGACAACCAGGTCTGGCGTGTTTCTGCGGTACTTGATGGTACGCTGGGTGACACGTTTGGCCCGCTCGAAGACATTGGCTATAATTTCGGTGTGACCTATAACCAGTCGATCTCTGAGAACTCCAATCCGGATTATCTCGGTTATCGCCTCCAGGAAGCTCTTAACGGTTTCGGTGGACCGAACTGTAACGCGGAAGATCTCGACCGCGACACGCTCGGAACTCAGAATCCGGGTGCTCAGGGGCAGGGTAACTGTCTCTGGTATAACCCATTCTCGTCTTCTTACGCGCAACAACCCGAAATTGGTGCTCCGAACCCGAACTATGTCTCTGGTTCTGAAAACCCAGATGAGCTGGTGCGCTGGTTGTTTGATCGTCGTTTCGACGAGCTCACCGTCAACAGCATTACCTTTGATGCTGTATTTGATGGCGTCCTGCCAATTGAGCTTCCAGGTGGCACAATCGGCTGGGCTGTTGGTGGCCAGGGTCGTATGATTGAATCTCGTGAAGTTGTTCCGAGTGACCAGTACAACGGCAATGTGCCTTGTGCATGGCCATCTGGTCAGCGTCCGCTGCCGAACGATGACCCGGAGTTCAATGGATGTACGCTGAACGAGCCAGGTCCATTTGGCTTCTACGGTACAAACGAGCCTGACTATAACGACCAGCAGTCTTACTCCTTCTTCGGCGAGACCAGCCTTCCAATTACGGACGATATCAACGTTCAGGCAGCTGTTCGCCGTGAAGAGTTCTCTGGTGGCCTCGGCGCCACGGTCTATAAGATCTCCGGTAAGTGGCAGGTTCTCGACCCGCTCGCGATCCGTGGCTCTTTCGGTACTAACTTCCAGGCGCCGCCAATCACACTGCAGCCGGGCGAAATCACAAACGTTGTTCGTTCTTATGACGTGGCGAATGGTGCATGGCTCGCTGGTACCAGCGTGACGCAAGCAGGCGTTCAGCCGGAAGAAGCTGAATCCTGGAACGTCGGTCTGATCTGGCAGAGCCAGGGCTTTAAGCCTGATCACGATTTCACGCTGATCCTCGACTATTTCGACATCCATACCATGGGGGAAATCGGCGAGATCGTGCCGCATAACTTCCTGGCAAATGCCATTTTCGATCCAACCGACGAATATGACCTTTGCGATCACCCACTGATCAATCGGGTTGAGTTCAACGGTGCATGTCAGAACGATTTCACAGGTGCGAACCTGAACCGTGTCACGACAGACATCGGTAACGGCTCTGATCAGTTGACATCTGGTATCGACTTCCAGGCCAATTACATGTTCCCAGCTGTGGGGGCAGACTGGACGTTGAACCTCAACGGTGTGAAGGTTCAGGAACTGACGACATCTGCTCGTACACTTGACGGGTTTGAGGTTACGCCTGAAGACGAACGCCTTGGTCAGCTGAACTTCTCTTCAGTTGGTTTCGCGGCTCCGGAATGGCGCGTGAATGCTTCGGTCAACTACAACCGTGGTGCTCACAATGCGCGTCTGACGGCGTTCTATGTCTCCGAGATCGAAGACGAACGTGGTGGTGTGAACCCAGTTGGTTATATTCCGGGAACGACCACGCCGACGCCTCAGTTCGACAAAGGTAACACCATCGACAGCACGCTGACATTCGACTTTACTTATGTATACGACTTCAGCGACAACCTGCGTCTGACTGGCACGATCAACAACATCACGGATGAGGATCCACCATTCGTCCGTGCTGAGCTGGGCTATGATCCACGTATGGGGATCGACGCTCTCGGCCGTACCTTCCAAGTGGGCTTCCGCTACACGTTTGAATAGTCCTTTGTGACGAACGATCAATCCGAGCCCGGCGAAGTTCTGCTTCGCCGGGTTTTTTGTTTTCGAAGTGGTGCTTGCACCTTCAGGTGATCTCGATTGACTGTTGCGGGAACTCACCTAAGCTCGGGGATGAGGAGTGAAGCTCGGTTCTGTATTCGCAGGCCGGAAACTGGAGGGACGAATACTATGAAAAATCTCATGATGACTCTTGGCCTGGGTGGCGCGCTGATGCTGTCTGCCTGCGGCAGCGAAGACCCCGCCGACGCGGCTGCGGATGCTGCGGAACAAACGGCAGAGATTAATGAAGAGATCAGCGAAGAAGCTGCAGAATCTGATTTTGCCGACGTGATCGAAGCGCGTCAGGAAGGCTATAAAGCCATCGGCGCCAGCTTCAAAACGATCCGCGACGAGTTGGGCGAAGGCGATCCGGACATCACAGAGATTCAGGCCGCGACTGCTCGGCTGACCGAGCTGTCCTCGGCGGTCGGTAACTGGTTCCCGGAAGGCTCCGGCCCGTCTTCCGGCGTTGAAACCGAAGCACTTCCAGCCATCTGGGAGCAACCTGCCGAATTCGAGGCTGCGATTACTCAGCTGCAGACAGCCGTTGCAGATATTGATGGTGCAGCTCAAAGCGGTGATGTCGCTGCGGTTGGTGGCGCTGTTCGGGGATTGGGGGCAGCGTGCAAGAACTGCCATGACAGCTTCCGTCTCGACGACTAAACGACCGTTCGATGACAGATTCTGCAAACACAAATGCCCAGTCCCGTATTCTGGTATGGGACTGGACCGTTCGGGTGTTTCACTGGGCGACGGTTCTGTTGATCATCTGCATGTGGTCGACCGCAGACAATCATGGAATCTGGAAGCAGCTGGATCAGTTCGTGGTTGCGAACGGCTGGGATGAGTATCCGCTCGGCAATATGGGCTGGCACAGAACCTTTGCGATCGGTCTTTTATTCCTTCTGATCTATAGAATTTACTGGGGTGTCTTTGGAAGCACGACAGCGCGTTTCAGCCAGTTCGTGAAAGGTCCTGCGGCGGTCAGATCTTATATTTCAGCTCTGAAAGAGCGCCCTTATAAGCCCGGGCTAGGGCATAATCCGCTGGGCGCTCTCAGCGTTATCGCGTTACTTGTTGTCCTGACGACTCAGCTGACGACCGGGCTTTTTACGATTGATGTGGACGGGCTGGAATCCGGCCCACTTTCTCGTCACGTGGACTTCGACACGGGTCGTTTATTCGCGACGCTTCATGAGAATTCGTTTCGGGCGCTCTACATCCTGATTGGTCTGCATGTGCTGGCAGTGGCAGTCTATCAGTTCCTTCTGAAAGCGAACATTATTCAGCCCATGATTACTGGAGGCAGACCGGCTGACTCCGTGAAGGGGCATCCAACAGATACTGTCAGAGCCTCGCTGGTTCGGGTCGCTATTGGCGTTGTATTGTCTGGAGGGCTGGTCTGGCTGATCTGGAACGCCTGAGCAGACGCTCACAGCTTTAATGGATGGCTATGACTTCAGCGCCATTCAGGAATGAATGTCGATGAATGCATGAGAAGCAGAACTTGCAGATTGATTTTGGCGCAAAGCGTGAAATTGGGGCGCTGGCAACCTGACAAATCTGGGGAATGGTGCTAGCCGAAAACCTAGCCTTACAGAGTCGGACCAAACAACAAAGAGTGCCGGCCTGTGAGCATCGAGACACGGGGAGTCGATACGTGACATCAGTAGTAAGAAGACCGGGAGTCCGGTGGATTGGATTGGGCGCAATCCTGCTTATGCAGGCCTGTTCATCAAGCGGCACCAGCGCAACCGCAGAGAACCGTGAAGCGGTCCCGATGGCACCTGCGAACGCTGTCCGCCAGATCTCGGAAACTGATCTCGCAAACGCCGAAACGAACACGACAGACTGGCTGTCCTATGGGCGAACGTGGTCTGAACAACGCTATAGTCCGCTGAACGCGATCAATCGCGAGAATGTCTCCGGGCTAAAGCTTGAATGGTATGCCGATCTGGATACGGCACGCGGTCAGGAAGCCACGCCGCTCGTGATCGACGGCAAAATGTACTTCACCACCGCCTGGAGCAAGGTGAAAGCCTATGATGCTGTTACCGGTGAAAAGCTCTGGGACTATGATCCTGACGTTCCCGGTGAGACGGGCGTGAAGCCCTGCTGTGATGTTGTGAACCGTGGCCTGGCAGCCTGGGGTGACAAGCTCTATTTCGGCTCACTCGATGGGCGGCTGATCGCCCTTGATCGTGAAACGGGTGAAGAAGTCTGGGTGAAAGAGACCGTCGACAAAGACCTGCCTTACACGATTACCGGCGCGCCGCGTGCGATGAACGGATTGATCATTGTCGGAAATGGCGGGGCAGATATGGGCCGTATCCGCGGCTATATCTCCGCTTACGACGCTGAGACCGGCGAGATGGCCTGGCGCTTCTGGACGATTCCAGACAATCCGGCGAATGGCCCTCAACCCGACTATCTTGAGAAGGCCGCAGAGACCTGGACTGGGGAATGGTGGAAAGTCGGGGGAGGTGGCACCGTTTGGGACGCCATGGCCTACGATCCTGAGCTCGACCTCCTTTATATCGGTGTCGGCAATGGCGCGCCGTGGAACCAGCAATATCGCTCGCCAAAGGGCGGCGATAACCTTTACGTCTCTTCTATCGTCGCGCTGAATGCGACAAGCGGCGAGTACGCCTGGCACTTCCAGACGACCCCCGGCGAAACCTGGGACTTCACCGCCACCCAGCACATCATGCTGGCGGATCTCGAGATCGACGGTGAAATGCGAAAGGTGCTGATGCAGGCGCCGAAGAACGGGTTCTTCTACGTTCTGGATCGTGAGACCGGTGAATTCATCTCGGCAAACAATTACACAAATATCACCTGGGCGAAGGGCATTGACCCAGAGACCGGGCGACCGGTTGAGGATCCCAAATCACGTTATCTGGAGAGCGGGACGATCATGTTCCCGGGGCCACTTGGCGGGCATAACTGGCATCCGATGGCATTCAGCAAGGATGAGGGGCTGGTCTATATTCCGGCTCAAAATGCGCCGGGACGATATGACAGCCCCGATCGATGGGACTTTGCGCCATATGGCTTCAATACTGCTGTGGGCACACGCGGTCAGGGGGCTGTGCCTGGAAGCGGCGACAATCCAATGGCACGGCCTGATCCCGAAAACCGGATAACCAGTCCTCCGGAGCCGGAAAACTATCAACCTGTCGAGCCACGCTCCCGCGCGCTTGGGTCGCTTGTCGCATGGGACCCTGCGACGCAGACCGAGAGATGGCGTGTAGAATATCCGGGACTTTGGAATGGGGGCCTGCTCGCAACGGGGGGCGGCCTCGTATTCCAGGGCACGTCAGTCGGCGATTTTAAAGCTTATGACGCTGCGGACGGCACAGAGCTCTGGTCCACGCCGATTCAGACCGGAGCGATCGCTGCGCCGATGACCTTTGAACAGGATGGGAAACAATATGTCGCCATTCTTGCCGGCTGGGGTGGCGTTTTGGGCCTCGGTACGGGCGTGACGGAGAACAGAAGCCGCATCCTGGTGTTCTCGCTTGAAGGAGAAGCAGAGCTTCCAGAGGAAGTGGCGCTTGCAGATCGCGTGCTCGATCCCCCCATCCAGAAAGCCAGCGAAGACGAAATCAAGCTGGGTGGTGCGCTTTACAACAGGTTCTGCGGTGTCTGCCATGGTGGAGGCGTGATCCCGGACTTGCGCTACTCTTATGCAATCGAAAACGAAGCCACCTGGATGGCCATCGTCAAAGACGGGTTGCTCACGCCAAATGGCATGGTGGGCTTCTCGGCGGCCATGTCAGACGAGGAGATCAAAACGGTCAGAGCCTATGTGATCGACATGGCGCACAAAGAAAAAGCCCGACAGGATAAGGCTGCTGCAGCGGACTGATATCCGCCATTTTGAGAAACCAGAAAGCCGCCGCGCACGACTGCCCGGCGGCTTTTTTTATCCTCTATCCAGCAAGACCTTCGCGACCTCTTTGGCCTCCCGGATGGCATAATTCGTGCCGCGATCCTCGGGGTAAATCTGCGCCATGGTGGAGATAATGAAATTGCTCAGCGGGGTTTCACGACCCGGCACATATTCGGAATAATTGCGCTCCGTGACGGGCTGAGAGTAGCGCGCTGACCAGGCGTGGGCTTCAAGCACCCAGCTTCTGTCAAAGTCGGGGAACATCCGTTCGATATACGGCAGCGCGTACTCCAGAAGTTCGTCGGAATTCATGGCGTAGACTGGGTCGGTATGCGGCAGATAGCGCGACATGAAGACGATGTGGCGTCCGCCATAGGACTCCACAGGTTCGAAATTGGTATGCTCAATCACACCGACGAATGGGAAGCCAGGATCATTCACGTTGATCCAATAGGTGTCAGACAGGCTACGGTCGAGCTCCAGCACCAGGCATTTGTTGGCGAGATAGTTCACACGACGGAGGCTGGCGATATAGCTTTCCTCCACGTGCTGTTCCAACAAATCAGCTATGATGGGGAAGGCAGGTGTGGCGAGCACGCTGCCCACCTCTGTTTCGCCAGACGAGGATACGACGTGCGTGACAAGGCCTTCTGAGGTGCGCAGGGCGGTCACGGGGTCATTGAGCCGGATTTCGCCACCATGACGGATGATTTCTTCTCTCATGCGTTCGGCGAGTGCGGCAAAGCCACCCTCGTAATAAGCCAGCGCCTCAGAGCCATCGCCAGACCGGCTGGAGCCACGAAGTGCGAGTTTCTTCCAGAACCACACCGCGTTGAGATCATCGGCATAGATCGAAAACTTGGCGCGGATGAGTGGCTCCCAAACGACCTTATAGACCCGTTCGCCGCACAGCGAGATCAGCCACTCTTTCACGCCCAGATGTTCAATTGACTTCCAGTCCCGAACCATCTGCACCTGAAAGACAAGCAGCCCCATTCGAATCCGGTCAATGAAAGGCAGAGCATCAAAGCGGAGCACATCGAGCGGAGATGACAGCCGATACATCGAATTATTGTAATACATGCCGGTTTCTGAGGGCCGGGTGACAATTTTATCGGTCTCACCCAGCTCTTCGACGAGCGTCTTAATGTGCTCGTCATTGGTGAACCAGTGGTGGTAGAATTTTTCGAGATCATAATCGCCATTGATTTTGAAACTGCCGGCGAGCCCCCCGACATCACCATCCTGCTCGAAAACCACGACTTTCTTCCCAGCTCTTGCAAGCTCGATGGCGGCTGTCAGCCCAGTAAATCCGGCGCCAATAATGGCAATGTCAGTCATGAGTGTGTTCCATTGTTTGGATATCGGGATCAGCGATCCAGCGTCGTTTACGGATGAAGAGCAGACTGATGAGACCAGCGAGGGTCATCGGCAACCAGATCATTGCATGAGACAGGACGGCAATCGCTGCGGCGCGTTCTGTATTGTCGAAAAGGAGTTTGCAAGATTCAAATGCGGCGAGATGGAAGGGGCCGAAATAGCCGGGTGAGGAGGGTGCAAGGGTCGCTATCGTCGCCATGCCGGTAACGAGCGCTGCGCCAGCAGCACCGACATCGGTCCCGAGCCCATAAAGTACACTCGCAAAAACGCCCGCTTCAAATACCCAGATACCAGCAGAGAGGCCTATAATTTCGAGAAATCGCCCGCCTCTTGAAAGCCTGCCGATTTCGTCGAGCGTCATACTGCCAAAACTGAGAAGAGATCTGAGCGGTGTGATCCGCCCGAGCGCACTCTTTTCCGCAAGGTCGTTCAGAAAGCGCGACAGTATGCTGTGTCCGGCAAAGCAGATGATCAATGCGAGTGCCGTCGCGCCAAGGACGAACTGGATAGCCGTTTGGAGCCAGGCTGGCAGCACGGCATCAGGCAGGCTTATCAGGCCGATTGTCAGCAGTCCGAGAAGAAAGGCCAGATCAAGTACACGCTCAAAGATGAGTGTGGCCAAAGACTGCGCGCGGCTCACACCTATTGCCGCTGGAAAAGCAAAGGCGCGAATGACATCGCCAGCGCGGAAGGGCAGCACATTATTCAGCGCGATAGACGCCAGATACGGACTGACGCAGCTGCGCCAGGGGACTTGCGCCGCACAGGCAGAGAGCATGACCCACCATCGCGTGATCCGCAGCGCATAACCAATGGATAGAGACGCAAGCGCCGCCAGGATATAGCTCGGCTGAATGCGCGAGAGTTCGCGAAGGAGTTCATCGAATTTGACTGAACTCAGAACAAAGTAGAGGCACGTCACCGTGACAATGATGCCGAGCCCCAATTTGATCAGCGCGCCTCTGGAAACCTGCAATGTCACGGCTTCATCATCACGCGGATAGATGACAGGTAGACAGGTTCTGGGAAGGTCGCCTGGGATACGTCGCCGTTATAAGGCGTATTGACCTTGATCCGGGCTTCGATCAGCCGCCCATCTTCCGTGTTTGCGAAGACCGCCCAACCATATTGCGCTTTGGCGTCAATGAGATAGCCGATTGTGCCGACAGGTACGGCGCTCGTATTCCATCGTTCAACAGGCGCGTAGAGGATACCATAGGCGCCATCTTTTCCCGGCCATGACAGAAGCGTGGTGACCATGGCGGGTTTTTCGACAGGACCGCCGCATGGCACAAGCGCACACGTTAACTCGGTGGCCCTGATGTGCGTCACGTCTCCGGCTCTCAACTTGGCCCGATCAGCAATTGAATCCGTGACAGCTCGTTCGAGAGGAACCGGCTTTTGTCCGTTCGTACCCGCATTTATAAGAAGAAATGGACCGTCTGGACGAAGCGACTGGAACTCGTCGATGGCCTGAGCAACAGCGTAGGCCGGCTGTGAGGACCGTTTGATCATCTGGGTGGCAATGGAATTCAGCCAGATGTTGGCAAACCCGGCAATGAAGAGCGCTCCCATCACGACATAGCCGATCACGGGTGACAGGCGAGAGAGACGATAGGCGCCATATCCGAGAGCTGCCATCAGCACGACGGAGATGTGGAAGGCCGGAGTATAAGTGGTCTCCCGCGACAGCCATTCCTGATAATAATCTGTTGATGAATAGGCGAGACAAATCGCTGCGATCAGAATGACTGGTAGCGCCAGTTTCGCTGCAATGCCATCAGCCTTGAATGGCATTGCAAAGAGCGGTTTCGACTGAGCAGGGCTTTGGCGTGACGCCGCATACAGTGCAATGCAGGCCATCAGCACCACACCGAGTACGATCTCAAAGCCATCTGGACGACTGAACCGCCCAACCCAATTGAGTTCTTCCATCCAGCGCGTGTTGAATGGCAAGGCAGAGGTGATCAGATGAGAGCTGGTTACCAATACTTCGGCGGGATTGAGGTCGACCGTCAGCGTTTCGTCAACGCGGCCAGAGTGCTGGGACCTGAACAGGAAATATGGGATCAGAAATACCAGAAATGGCAGGGCGATAAGTATGGCTGAAAGGCCGTAGCGGACAAGATTTTGGGGTGAGAATCTGCCGCTCAGGATTTCGTCATAAATCTTCAGAAGGCCGGTGAAGCCGGCGAGCCCGAAAGCCAGGATGAAATTGAGCTCCCAGAACAGGCAGATCACAAGCGTGACCAGCGTATAGGGCAGGACGACGGCGGCGATTTTCAACGCATTCTGGTTGGTTCTGATCAGATCGAAAATCGTGGCTGCGCCCCATACCGTGACTGGAAGCAGGATAAGGGGAAGTTTGAAGAATACCGGGAAGTGATAATAGCCGTGCCATCCCTTGTAGTGAGGGATCAGAAACGTGCAGACGAGCAGGATCCAGAGAAGGGACCGTGTTTCCAATTTGAACAGGACGCGGCCAATCGCGTACGCAGCAACCGGAATGGCCGTATTGAGGGCGGCAACCACGATTGCGAGCCCTGGGGTGCCGAGCAGAAACTGCCCGTAGGCGATGTAGCCGGAGATCAGGAGGAAGAAGCGGCCCTGATTAGCTGCAAAACGCGCATTTTCGTCAGTGAAGTCGGAAAACGGCCCGTTCTTCAGGTCGAAGGCAGCCAGCAAATGCGCATTGTCGTCGCCGCTCGAGCCGAACGCACCGTAATTCAGGAAAAAATGATAGAGGAAAGCAGCAGCCAGGCAGACTGCGATTGCCGGATCAAACGAGAATCTTTGTTTTGCCAGCCCTATAAGCGCGGACATGTCGTTCCCCCAACCCTGTGTAGACACGGGGCATGTAACCCATGCTAGGGGACGTATGCCAGTCATTTATCGAGAAATGGTGCCGCGAGAGAGAATTGAACTCTCGGCCTCACCCTTACCAAGGGTGCGCTCTACCACTGAGCTACCGCGGCATTGAATTCGCAGAGCGCGCTCGTTACCTCAAAGCATCAGAATTGAAAACCCCAAATAGCGGACGCACGCCAAGAATGTCTGAAGAAAAGCCTGCAATACCCCGTAAGCGCACCTCAAATGAGAAGGAAGACCGGCTGAAAGCCGCGCTGAGAGCCAATCTTCGGCGCCGGAAAGCTGCCGCGCGCAAACAGACCGATTCAGAGCAGGATGCCAGTTCCGCGCAAGAGACTGAAATTGATCCAAAATTGCCCAAATAACGCCTTTGCTTTTCCACTCATCACAGAATAGCGTGCGGCATGGATAACCTCACGATAAAAGGCGGAAATCCCCTCAACGGGACAATCCGGATCTCCGGCGCGAAAAACTCTGCGCTGAAGCTTATGGCAGCGGCATTGCTCACTGATGAGCCGGTCGAACTGCGCAATATGCCGAACCTGGCTGATTCGCGTTTTATGGCGCGTCTGCTGTCTACACTGGGTGTGGATGTGTACTGGCCACAAAATGAGAATGTGTGTCGGCTGAGTGCGGCCGAGATCACCTCTTCGATTGCGCCGTACGATCTGGTCCGGAAGATGCGCGCCACCTTCAATGTTCTTGGTCCGCTTCTGGCGCGTATGGGACATGCGACGGTGTCGCTTCCAGGTGGCTGCGCGATCGGCGCCCGGCCCGTCAATTTCCACCTCGAGGCCTTCGAAGCCATGGGGGCGGACATTCTGATCGAGCAGGGTTACGTCAAAGCCGCAGCGCTGCGTGGTTTGAAGGGCGCTGTGATTGATCTGCCTTTCCCATCTGTTGGCGCGACTGAGCATACCATGATGGCCGCAACGCTCGCCCAGGGCGTCACCACCATCAATAATGCTGCTCAGGAACCTGAAATCGTAGATATCGCGACCATGCTCAAGGCTATGGGTGCAAAGATTGAGGGCGAGGGTACGTCGAGCATAAGGATTGAAGGCGTCGAGAAGCTCAAAGGCGTGACCCATTCTGTCATGCCGGACCGGATTGAAGCCGGCACCTATGCAATGGCCGTGGCGGCAACAGGTGGAAATGTTCTGCTCGAGGCTGCGCCGGCGGCAGAGATGACCTCACTGATTGAGCATTTGAAGGCGGCGGGTGTCAAAGTCTCCGTGGAGAATGAAGGCGTGCGTGTCATCCGCAATGGAAGTCGGCTGAAACCTGTTGATGTTGATGTTCAGCCGCATCCCGGATTTGCCACTGACCTTCAGGCACAGTTTATGGCCCTGATGACGACCGCCGACGGGACAAGCACCATCACTGAGAATATTTTTGAAAATCGGTATCTGCACGCGCCTGAACTGAACCGCTTCGGCGCAGACATCCGGGTGCAGGGTAAGGTGGCGACGATTCACGGCGTCGAGACGCTGAAAGGCGCGCCGGTTATGGCGACAGATCTTCGCGCCTCAGTAAGCCTTGTCATTGCCGGCCTCGTGGCAGAAGGTGAAACTGTCGTAAATCGGATTTATCACCTCGACCGGGGCTTTGAGAAACTCGAAGAGAAACTAAATGCATGTGGTGCATCAGTGGTGCGCGGCAGCGAATAGCTGCGCCCTTGACCCTGCGGAGAGATTAGAGTGTCGGAAACTAATACCCTACGCCTGCTAGCAGTTGATCAGGACGACCTGAACGTCATCTCGGCGGCCTGTCAGGATGGCGTATGCAAACCGTCTGACCTGATTTTCGAAGGCAAGCGACGCCGCTTTCGTCTCGAATTCAATCGCTTCCGCTGGGAAGTCGATGGAATTGCCCGTCAGAAGGGCTTACAACGGGTTCGGAGTGTTCTCTCATTTGAAGATGTTTCGAGCG
>CETS01004321.1_pt1 | contig 18206 bp, 17 predicted proteins | sample 356391 | NCBI WGS metagenome assembly CETS01 (sample SAMEA2622673, study PRJEB7988) | marine metagenome | isolation source: saline water (ENVO:00002010), including
AGATAGACTGCGCTTTAGATGGAGAACCCAGCTGAGAAGAAATCCAGACCAATGAAAGCAGACTTCCACCCCAGACAGGCTGAGCGCCTCGCGACTCTTCGTCAGTACCAGATTCTGGACACGCCTCGTGAACGGGAGTTTGATGATATTGTGAATCTGGCGGCGCAGATCTGCGGGGCGCCAATTTCAGTCATCAACTTCATCGATGCCGAGCGCCAGTGGTTTAAGGCGGAAGTCGGGCTGGGTGCAGACGAGACACCGCTCGATGCTTCGATCTGCGCGCATGTCATCCTGCAAGATGAACTGATGGAGATACCAGATACGCTGCAGGACGAGCGGATGGCGGATAATCCCCTCTGCACCGGGGAGCCGAATCTGCGCTTCTATGCCGGTGCGCCTCTGACTGCGCCGAATGGTCTGCCGATCGGCACACTTTGTATTCTCGATCATAAACCGCGCCAATTGACTGAACTTCAGCGCGAAAGTCTGCGGGTGTTGTCCCGGACCATCATGCGCGATCTTGAGCTGCGCCGTACGCTGCTCAATCAGGAAATTCTGCGTCGTGAGATGGATCACAGGGTCAAGAATTCTCTTCAGACCATTGCGAGCTTTATCAGCCTGTTCCGCCGCACCGCGCGCCACAGCAGTCCGGAAGAAGCGTTTGACGCAATCGAGCGGCGTGTGCGCGCCATCAGTGCGCTGCACGAGGAGCTTCACCAGGTCGGGTTTGACGAGGAGGCGAAACTGGATCGGTTTCTTGAGCGGGTCATTTCCCAGCTCAGAGCGTCCTCCCCTGAGAATGTGACTATTCGTTCCGAGCTCAGTCCGGTCGTTGGTGGCTCCTCCACTGCAACAACGCTTGGGATTGTTGTGAGTGAGTTCGTCGCGAATTCGATCAAGCATGGTTTCTCAGATGGGCGAGATGGGGAGATCTCGATCCGGCTTGAGGCGGACGGAGATATGCTGGAGCTCGAATGCCGCGATAATGGTCTTGGCTCAGCGGTTGAAAGCTCTGAAACGAACAAGATCGAAAAATTGGGCACGCGCCTCAAAGAGGCAGCCGTCTCGCAGGTGAATGGTGAGCTACATCGCGAGTCTGATCGAAATGGTTATGTCACCCGACTGACCATCCCGCTTACCGTTGGTTCTGCGACCTAGCGCTTAACCCGCAAAATCAGTTCCTGGAATCCGGCCTTGCGTGTAAGCTGCGGCGGGGTGAGGGGAGCTGTCTTCGATTAATGGATCGGACCTTAAGATTACCGAAAAACACCCATAATTTATTGTAAAACAGAAAAACTTTCTTACATAAAGTTCATGTTGGTTTTCAATCAAGGGAGTCGAAATGGAAAATCTTGTATTTGTTCTTCTCGCGATCGTCGTCGGATTGATCGCTGTCAGGAGTGCAGTGAAATTCGTCCCGCAAGGGTATAACTGGACGGTCGAGCGTTTTGGCAAATACACAAAAACACTCGAACCCGGTATGCATGTGATCATCCCCATTATGGATGGAATTGGCCGCAAGGTGAACATGATGGAGACCGTGGTCGATGTGCCGCAACAGGAGGTCATCACCAAGGACAACGCCATGGTGTCGTGCGATGCCGTCGTCTTCACGCAGGTCATTGATGCGGTCGCGGCCTCCTATGAGGTGAATGACATTAATCGCGCGATTTCGAATCTCGCCATGACGAACATTCGCTCCGTCGTTGGCTCGATGGATCTTGATGAAGTCCTTTCCAACCGGGATGACATTAATGCGCGGCTTCTGTCGGTGATCGATGCCGCGACCAATCCATGGGGCGTCAAAGTCACGCGGATCGAGATTGCTGACCTGACACCACCTGCCGATATTACCGAAGCCATGGCGCGTCAGATGAAGGCCGAACGCATGAAGCGGGCGGAGATCCTTGAAGCGGAGGGGCGGAAGCAAAGCCAGATCTTGAGAGCGCAGGGCGAGAAGGAATCTGCCGTACTTCAGGCCCAGGGTCGTCGCGAAGCTGCATTCCTTGATGCTGAAGCGCGCGAACGTGAGGGCGAGGCGGAAGGCAAGGCCACAGCTTATGTTTCCGAGGCGATCGCCCGCGGTGATGTGAATGCGGTGAACTATTTCCTCGGTCAGCGTTATGTTGAAGCCTTTGAGAAGCTTGCCACATCGGACCAGCAGCGCACCGTGATCATTCCGGCTGAGTTCTCTTCGCTCATGGGCACAATTGAGGGCATCCGTACGCTCGCAACTTCAGCTCAGAAGGTGGTAGACCCTGAGGCCAAGCCTAATCCATGGGGAGATAAGTCATAATGGAGCTGCTCTTCTCAGTTTTTGAGGTGATCACGCCCTGGCATTGGCTGGGGCTTGCCCTTCTCCTGATCGGGCTGGAAATGCTGCTCGGCACCTATGACCTTCTATGGATCTCAGGGGCAGCCTTTCTGACCGCGATATATGCTTTCTTCGCACCGGCTTATGCCGTACTCGGCCTGCCAGCCGATACCTGGCAAGCACATCTGGTCGTGTTCACCATCTCCGGCGTGACGCTTGTGGTGATGGGGCGGACCGTCTTCTCCGGGCTGCGGACAGAAAAGACCGACCGGCCCAACCTTAACAATCCGGGCAAAGCCCTGATCGGCAAGCGTGCTCTGGCAGTTGCAGATTTCGTTGGATCGTCAGGTCGGGTGAAGCTCGGCGACACGACATGGTCTGCCATATCCTATGACGGCTCGCAGATTGCGGCTGGTACGGAAGTCATGGTGATGGATATTGATGGAACGGTCTTAAAGGTTGCCGCCTGACCCAAGGGTATCGTGCCGTATCTCACGCGCGTTCAGCTCCGGTGTCAGGTGCTCACCTGACGCAGATTGCTGATAGTGAGTTCAGGGTCTGTCTGAATGTCAAAGAAGATCTGCTCACCGACGAGCAAAACAAACAGGCCTGCCTTCTCGATAATGCCCAGATCGACACGAACATCAGGTGAGCCATCATCGGGTGTGATGATACCGAATCCGTCTTCAGCGTTGAAGGTTTTGACTGTTCCGATGGGCATAGTGTTTTATCTCTCTCTCTCGGCGCGGTCAGATGACCCGTTCAGTACTTGCGAGATTGAGAAGACGTGTGTGCCAACGCCATTTAGGCGCTTCTGGACAGTTCGTCGTCAATATCGATGGTTAGATTATAGCGCAACCTGTCGCTTCGGCCAATCCATTGCTGCAGAAGGATGATCAGCTTTCCAGCACATTGAGGTGAGTGGCTCGCATCTCTTTGGGATTAGAGTCTCTTTTCTGGAGTTCGAACTCGACGCGCTCGCCTTCCAGCAGCAGAAACAGGCCGTCTTTTTCAACAGATTCCAGCTTGACCAGGACATCTCCTGAACCATCATCGCAGGAAATGAGGCCCCGTCCCTTTTTCGCATTGAACCATTTGACGATACCGGTCGGCATGACGTCGGCCTTCGTGTTCCGGGTCCTGGCGCGGGGTAGTCGAGAAAGGCCAGAGCCAGACCCGCTGAAAAGATATCGCTATCTTAACGCGAATTAGGCTCTGACGCAATTCTTTAGCTAATCAGCTGATCAGCCTTCTGCGGCACGCAGGTTAGACGCAGCAGATTTACCGGAGCGACGGTCTTTTTCCAGATCGTAAGAGATGCGGTCGCCTTCGTTGATCATGCCGAGTTCAGAGTTCTCGACTTTGCTGATGTGTACGAAAACGTCAGCGCTTCCGTCTTCTGGTTGAATAAATCCATAGCCTTTGGTGGTGTTGAACCACTTCACAGTTCCGGTTGCCATATTGTGGGGATTCCTTGGTGGTCTGACAGGCGCATGTGTCCTGTGCGAGTCGTTTCATTTCACCGAAATTGAGTAGAGGCATTCAGCTGGACGCATGATGTAAAGATGCGCGTCGCTAAATCGTCAGCTGAAAATCGATGGCTCAGCTTTAGAGATTTTTCTCGACATATGCAAGGTGATCCTTCAGCCGCGGCTTCAGGTCACCTTCTGCCGCACCTGGAAGCGTGGATCTTTCCAGCTTTCGCTGTCGAGGATGTCTGCCAGTTCTTCGAGGGCCAACCAGACCTGCTCATAGCTCAGCACCAGGGGAGACAGGCCAAGGCGGATAATATCCGGCGATCTGAAATCGGTGTGCACGCCGCGTTCGAACAAGGCACGCGACACGGCATAACCATCTGCGTGATGGATGCTCACATGACCGCCTCTTGGCCGTCCGATAGCCGGAGAGTTTGAAACAAGCCCAAGTTCAGCGAAGCGGGCGAGACACATATCGCCCAGCCGGTTGGCTTTTTGCTCAAGGTCAGATGTCTGCAGACCGTCGAAAAGATCGAGTGCGCCATAGAGGCTTGCCGTGGAGAGAATGGGCGGGGTGCCGGAAATAAAACGGTTCACGCCATGAGAAGGCTCATAACTGTCTTCAAAAGCAAAAGGTCGGGCATGGCCCAGCCAGCCCGGAAGCAAGGAGCGCAGCGCATGGGTTCGGTCTTCGCTGACGTAAAGAAACCCTGGCGCGCCGGGCCCACCATTCAAATATTTGTAGGTGCATCCGACGGCAAATTTCGCGCCCCAGTCTGCGAGGTTAAGGTCCAGAACGCCGGTGGCATGGCTGAGATCCCAGACAATGGCGCCATTTGCGTCTCGCGCAGTCTGCTCTGCCGCTTCAACATCCATCACTTTGCCGGAACGGAAGTCGACCAAGCTTTTGACGAGCACCCCGCCGGCGCTCAGCACGGAGAGGCCGTCATCGTGTTCGGCGTGTACCAGCTCGGCATTCTGCAGACTGGAAAGTTCAGAGATGATGTACTGGTCGGTAGGGAACTCCCCCTTTTCCACGATCAGCCTTGGCGCTGTCTCGCCTGCCTTGATCAGGCTGCCTGCGAGCTTGAAAATATTTATCGAGACGCTGTCGCAGACCGTCACCTCTTCTGGCGCGACGCCGATGAGCGGGGCGATACGGGCGCCGGTGCGCGCCGGGAGATTGATCCAGTCTGCGGAATTCCACGAGCCAACAAGTCCACTCGCCCATTCTCTTTGCGCGGCAGCTTGAAGATTCTTGAGTGCAGACCTTGGCGCCGGGCCAAGTGAGTGGCCGACAAGATAAGTCAGGCCAACTGGCAGATCGAATGCCGCGCGCAGATGAGCCAGCGGATCAGTCCGGTCCATATTCTGGGCGTCTTCACGGGAACGCGGGAATTTCGTCATCGCGATTGGACTCTTCTTTCGGGTCGTGAAACTGATTGCCGACGCGCTGGTTCAGTTACAGCGTTTCAGGAGTACGGCAATTGAAATTCAGAACAATGACGTGTGTCCTCGCGCTGGGTCTTTCGAATTGTTCACCTGCTGAACCACCCGTGGAGGACAATCAGATGGTGGCACCGACACCTGAGGCGACTGAAACCGCGGCACAATCGGATACGCTGATGAGCTGGGCAGACCTCCTGGCCATGGAGCGCGCCGAACCACAGGCAGTGCATGCCTATGGAGAGCTTGAACAACAAGTGATCGATATCTGGTTGCCAGAGGGCGAGGGGCCGCATCCGGTCGTGCTGATGGTGCATGGCGGCTGCTGGCAGAAGGCCATCGCAAACCGCACCCTGATGAATTACATGGCCGAAGCCCTGCGTCAGCGCGGCTTGGCGGTCTGGAATATTGAATACCGCGGTGTGGATGAAGCGGGCGGCGGATACCCGGGGACGTTCCAGGATGTCAGCGCTGCGGCCGATGCGCTGATAGCGAGCGGCGCGGACTATAATCTCGATACAAGCCGCATTGTCGGCCTCGGCCATTCGGCGGGTGGTCATCTGGTGACATGGCTCGCTGCGCGCGAAAATGTGCCAGATGGGAGTGTTCTGGCTGGTGGCGAGCCACTGCCAATGCGCGCGGTGATCAATTCCGGTGGTCTGGCGGATCTTGAAGCCTCTGCGCCTGTGACGCTAGAGACGTGTCTTGCGAATATTCAAGACCAGCTTACCGGTACCTCCACGGACGGGCGGGAAGATGTGTTCGCGGACACGTCATCTGCGCGGCTGCAGCCATCTTCTGTGCCGCAGATCAGCGTGAATGGCGCGATGGATCATATCGCCCCGCCAGCGCTTGGCATCGGCTACACCGATGTCGTTTCGCAAGATGGCGGCGAGGCGCGATTTGTCGAAGTTCAGGGCGCGGGGCATGTCGAGCTTATCGCACCTGGCACAGAGGCATTCGACGTTCAGGCTGAGTTGATCGAGCGCTATCTGAAATAGGCAGAATGGTCCGCCCCGTTACTGGCGTTTGTCGATGACAAGCGATTGCGTTGCCCGGCCAAAGAAGCCTTTTTCGTCACATAATTCACCGAAAGCAACGCCGCTGCCGTTCTTGTCGACCCAGGCATTGGCGGCCAGCATGATCCATTCGCCGACAGGGCGTCTGGCGAAATGAAGCGTCAGATCGGCGTTGATGTAGGTCCATTTCATGAAGTCGAGGCCTGAGCCCACACCATTGCAATAATCGCCGGTGGCGGCCGCGCGCATGAGCGGCGTTGTTGGTTGGTCGGGAAGGTAGGGCCGGCCAATGTGAAACCATGCAGCGCGGCGGACATGGTCTGGTTTCCTGTCTGCATTGAAGACTGAGACGTGCTCGTTAAAGCCTTCCATGAAACGCCCGTCGCGCTGTTCGGCGCGTTCGGCATGCCATTCAGGTGGCGCCACATCGTCGGGCAAATCCATCCCGGCTTCGCGAATACGCAGCGCCGAAGCGCGAACGCATTCCTTTCCGCCTGCAGAGATCGCGATATCGAGTGTCTGAATATTGCGACCTTCGCGGGTGACCTCGACGTCAAAATCCAGCTCGCCCATCGGGACCGGACGTTTCAGATCAATCGTCAGTCTCGAGACCTGAAGATCAGCTTTGGACGGGTAGGTGTCGACAAGGTGTGCAATCAGTCCCGAGACAGCGCCGCCATGCTGCATGCCGGGGTCCCAGGGGCCGGCGCAGTGCGGGCTGGCGATAATTTTTTTTCCGTCGATCTGGAAATACGGGTCCAAGCGCTGTCCTCCTCATTTTTCTTGCTGGCCTGATCAGCAATGACGCGAGGTCAGTCAAGCTCAAGGTAGGGAAAATATTGCGCGATAGCGTGTGTTCACGAAGCTGCGACAATTCTTTATTTGAAGATTGAACCTCCGGCGGTTAGGTCTGCCTGAGATATGAAGTCGGGCCCTAAATATCGGATGCACTGGTTCGCTGCATTTGCGATCCTCATGCAGGTGATCTTGCCAATGCCAATGGCAAGCGCCGATACGCTTGCGCCTCACATTGAGCCGGAGCATCTGTTCTGCTCACAAATGGAGCATCCCGGCGAAGAGATCCAGGCCGCCGCGCGTGAGCTGGCGCATCATCTGAACAGTCATGAGCGCCAAGAAGGCGATCACGAAAACCATCAGGCTCATTGTCCGCTGTGTGTTTTTACCCATGGCGTGCCGCTGAGTGTTGGAACGCTTCTCATAGACCGTTTGCAATTCACGACGCCAACGGGACAAGCGGTTCACCAGCCGGTCGTAATTATCACGCCGACAGGGCCGCCTGTTGGCCTTCGGGGGCCGCCTCAATTCAGCTGATTTGAACTCAGGGCCTGGTGCGTCTCAAGCCGGGCTGACCAGACAATCAGTTGAAAGCAAATATCATGAAATCGGAATTTGTCCGGGCGCTCCTCTCAGGCTGCGCTCTTTGCATCACATCCACGCCTGCTCTGGCGCAGGATGCAGAACCTTCACTTCAGGACGTCATCATTGTCACAGGCTCAAGGCTTGAGACGTCATTGGAGCGAAGCGTGTCGCCAGAGGCCGGGCCTCTGCAGGGCGGCGATGTCACTTATCTGACGGCGAGAACGCCCGGCGGTGCGCGGATCGGCAATGGTGAGGTTTCCGGCCAGATGCAGTATCGCGGTCTTTTCGGCGAACGTCTGAACCTGCGCGTTGATGGCCAGAGCTTCTCTTCTGGCGGACCCAACCTTATGGACCCGGCCTTTCACTATGCACCTGCGCCTCTGGTGGATGCGATTGTGATTGACCGCGGAGTCAGTTCGGTCTCTGACGGACCTGGCCTTGGGGGCGGGGCTGACGCCATCTTCAAGAAAATCGGATACAGCACGGGAGACGAGATCAGTTTTGGTTCTGACCTCACCATGGGGCTGAGGTCGGTCAATAACAGCATCTCCACCGGCGGCGTCTTTGGCGCGTCAACTGATAGCTGGCGGTTCAACCTTCTGGGTGCATTCGAGAAGGGGAGCGACACGAAATATGGTGATGGCGAAATCGGCGGTACGGAGTTCGAGCGGGACGTCTTTGGCCTTTCGACCGGAGTAAGAGGCGGGTTCGGTGAGCTGAGCCTCGACCTGCGTCGTCACAATACCTCGCCGTCCGGCAATCCGCCATTCCCGATGGACATTCAATACTTCGATACCGACTTTGCGCGCCTCGGCTATGCCAAAGAGATGGGAGATATCCGGCTTGAGGCTGAGCTGAACTATATGGATGTTGCCCACTTGATGGATAACTTCTCACTGCGTCCATCACCTCCAGCCATGCGCACACGCGCCACCACTGCCGTGGCAACGACATCTGGCGGCAAGGTTTCAGTCGCGTTTCCATTCGCGTCCGGTGAACTGGAGCTGGGCGGCGACCTTCACAAGTCCGAGCACAATGTGATCATCCGGAATCCAAACAATTCTAACTTCTTTGTTACGCCATTCCCTGACGTCGAGATGGATAGGCTGGGGGCTTTTGCAGAGTGGCGCGGCCGCGTTGCGATGTTTGAAAGCGAGCTTGGTCTGCGGGTCGATGAAAATGACTGGTCGGCTGGTAATGCCACGCTGGGACAGGCGCTGCCCATGATGCCGCGTATGCTGGCGAGCGCCTTCAACGCTGCAGAACGTTCTGGGAGTGATACGACAGTCGATGCTGTGGCTCAATTCTGGACGCCTTCAGAGAATGGGCTGTCATGGCGTATGAAGTTCGCGCACAAACAGCAAATGCCGGGCTATATTCAGCGCTTTGGCTGGTTGCCGATCAATGCCAGCGGCGGCCTGGCAGACGGCAATATCTACATTGGCGATCTGACACTGGAGCCGGAGACGGCATGGATTGCTGAGGCCGGTTTCGACTATGCCAGCCCCAACACCTATTTCCGCCCGACCATCTATATTCGCCAGATCGACGATTATATTCAGGGCACGCCGTTTGATGACACACCGGGCGTCATCAACTCTCCGGTTGAGATGGTGGCCAATATGAATGGAGATCCGACGCCGCTGATCTGGACCAATGTCGATGCGCGCATTTACGGGCTGGATTTCGACGCTGGCTATGACTTTGAAGGCCCGTTGAGGCTCGATGGTCTGTTTAACTATGTCCGTGGTGAACGCCGCGATATTGATGACAATCTCTATCGGATTGCGCCGCCGAATGTCTCGCTTGGTCTCACCTATGAAGGGGCGAGCTGGTCGACCACGCTGGAAGCGCGGGCCTTTGCCGAGCAGGACGAGGTTTCTCAGACGAATAGTGAAGCCGAGACGGACGGCTATGTCGTCCTCTCGGCCTATGCCGACTGGCAGGTGAGCGAGTTTGTCCATCTCACGGCGGGTGTCGAGAACCTGCTGGACGAGGTCTATCAGGACCACCTCGCCGGATATAACCGCAACGGGTTTGGCGATGTGCCGGTTGGCGAACGCCTGCCGGGCGCGGGTCGCGGCGCTTTTGTGCGCTTGTCTATCTCCGGATAAGCCTTAGCTGTTCTTGCAGGCCGATCAGGGGCGATCTAGTCTCGATTGGTCTGCAAGGAGCAGCTGAAATGACAGTGGCGCGCGCCGGTGGTGGCACCAAGAAAATCCTCTACACGCTTGCGACCGTTCAGAAGATTGGCGTTGCCAAGGCCGCCAAGGCGCTGACGGCGAAGAATACTTGTAAAGCGTGTGCGCTGGGCATGGGCGGGCAGCGCGGCGGCATGACGAATGAACTCGATGAGTTTCCGTCCGTCTGCAACAAGTCCGTACAGGCCCAATCCACCGACATTCAGGACCAGATACCCGTTGAGGTGTTTGACCACCCGATCCGTGACTTTGAAGATCTCTCGGCCAAAGAGACTGAGCGGCTTGGCAGGCTGGGCTTTCCCATCTTCAAGCGCGCTGGCGAGGACCGCTATCGCCCTCTGAGCTGGGATGAAGCTATGGAGATTGCTGCGGCGCGGTTTTCTGAAACTGTTCCGGCGCGGAGTTTCTTTTATTCGTCAGGCAGGTCATCCAACGAGGCCGGCTTTGTTCTGCAATTGCTGGCGAGGCTTTATGGCACGAACAATGTCAACAATTGTTCCTATTACTGCCATCAGGCCACGGGCGTTGCGCTAGGCAGTACGATTGGTACCGGCACCTCTACTGTGGAGCTGGAGGATTTGTCAAAGTGCGATCTGATCTTTGTGATCGGCGCCAATCCCAGCTCCAACCATCCGCGCTTTATTCACCAGCTGAAAGCCTGCCGGGATCGCGGCGGAGAGGTGATTGTCATCAACCCAGCCAAAGAGCCGGGGCTGGTGAAATTCGCTCTGCCCAAAAGCCCGAAATCGCTGCTGACGGGCGGCGATGAAATCGCGTCAGAATATATCCAGCCGAAGATCGGTGAGGATATGGCGCTGTTCAAAGGTATCGCGAAGGCGGTGCTCGAATCCGGCATGGAAGACCGGGATTTTGTGTTCAACTATACCGACGACTATGAGGCCTATCGGCAGGCGATTACTGCTCTGAGCTGGGATGAGCTGTCCGCCCGCTGCGGCGTGAGCAAGGCCGAGATCGTCAGGATCGCCGCACGCCTCTCGAAGGCGAAGAATGCTGTGTTTGCCTGGGGAATGGGTATGACCCATCACCTGCATGGCGTAGAAAATATCGAGGAAATTGCGTCGCTCGCCCTGCTGACGGGCCAGATTGGCCGACCCGGCGCAGGACTTCTGCCACTGCGCGGGCATTCAAACGTGCAAGGGATCGGAACAATCGGGGTGAAGCCCGTGCTGGCTGAGGACGTTGTCCAGCGCATGGAGCAGCGCTTTGGCGTTTCGCTGCCTCAAACCCAGGGCATGGACACCATGGCCTGTATGAAGGCGGCGCATGAGGGAAAGATCGACGCGGCGCTGATCATGGGCGGCAATCTTTATGCGGCAAACCCGGATTCCCGGTTCGCAGAAGAGGCGCTGGACCGGATTGGCTTCAAGCTCTTTCTCACGACCACGCTCAATCAGGGACATGTGCACGGCGCTGCGAGCGGTGATGTGATGATCCTGCCTGTGACCGCGCGTGATGAGGAGTGGGAGCCCACCACGCAGGAAAGCATGTTCAATTATGTGCGGCTCTCAGATGGCGGCATCTGCCGCTATAAAGAGGTGCGTCCGGAAAGCGTCATCCTGTCTGAGCTGGGGCGACGTATCCTGCCAGACCTGCCCTTCGATTTCGAAGCCTTCGGTCGGCATTCGAGCGTGCGCAAAGCGATTGCAGACGTTCTGCCTGAGCTCGCTGACCTTGCAGATATTGATGTCGCCAAACGTGAGTTTCACATCAGGGGTCGGCTGATCCATAAGCCGCGATTCAAAACAGCCTCCGGCAGGGCAAAGTTTCCACTGAACAGCCTGCCAGAGCCTAAAACTGCGCGCCCGTTCACGCTGGCGACACTTCGCTCTGAAGGCCAGTTCAACTCGATTATCTATGAGGAAAAAGACAGTTATCGCGGTACGCCGCATCGCTGGCTGGTGATGATGAATGCCGGGGATATTGAGGCGCTTGGCAAAGCCCCAGGCGATACCGTCGACCTTGTCTCTGATCATGGTGAGATGAAAGGTGTCGAGCTGTATGCCTACGATGTCCCAAAGGGCAATCTTCTCGCCTTTTATCCTGAGGCCAACGCCCTGACGGCCACAGCGGTCGACCCGCGCAGCAAGACACCTGCGTTCAAATCCGTAGAGGTAAGCGTGCTGGCGTAAATTGATTGTGGGGAACAAAGAAAATAGCACCATCTCTTCGGTTTTCAGGCGAAGAAATGGTGGTCAGAACGCGAAGGGCCTGACCGGCCTGCGCTTTAGCGTGCGTCTTCTGGCGAGCGGAGTTTCGCTGCCATAATCTCTCCGGGGACAGATTTTCTGTCGAGTTCAAAATCGATGCGTTCGCCCTCAAGCAGGGTGAACAAACCGGATTTCTCAGCGGCCTTCAGTTTCACCTTCACGTCCGGGGACCCGTCGTCTGGCGAAATGAATCCAAAACCTTCCTTGAGATCAAACGATTTCACAATACCGGTAGCCATAGTGGGTACCTCCTCGGCGGAAGCTGCCTTGCCTGACACCGGACCAGTGTGTGAAAATTCTGATTTTCCGACACGAGTTGGCTCGAAGATCATGAGCTTCCGAGAGCATGTTTACCACGCTCCGGGAATGTAAGCGATAACCTGCCGCAATATGGCGGGTGAGTTTTTCTATAGGTGGGGAACGAAAAAAAGCCCGGGCTCGAGCCCAGGCTTTTAGGTTTAGTTGAGAGGTAATAGGGCGAAGAAGATAGGGTGTTTATCTCTCAAGCAAGGCTGAACTGCTGGCCTGCACAGGATTCGCCTTAAAGCTTGGCTTTGAGACTTCGGGTTCATTGCGAACAAACCGGATCTGAGCCGTGCATCCTGTGACCATTACTTGATTCATGACGACATTGCCGGAATCTCCTGTCGAAAGATCAGCTGAGAAGCGGTCCAGCCGGTTGCGTGAGTCGTTCTCGAAGGTCCAGAAGATCTCGGCATCAAGTACTGACGATTGTGGTGAATAAAGGCCAGTAAGGACATAAGTGAGCGGCGTGCCCGGATAGTCGAAACCTTCACCCGCCACTTCAACAGTCGAGGTGAGCTCAAGATCGAGATCAAGAGATTCCTCGATTAGATACTCCCGATCAATACATCCGATATAAGCCGTCCATTCTGCCAGCTCTGGTTCGAGCGTACTGCCGCACTCAACCGCAGAATCAACGGATAGGTTTCCGTTCAGATCGAACGCAGCGACAGTATAGCAGTATTCCGTACCAGCTTTGAGCTGAGTGACGATCGCCGAAAGTTCAGTGACGGACTGAATGATATAGGCATTCTCCGTGCCTTCCGTCATATCGAAGAGAACATATCCTGCCACACCTTCATTGTCGGTCGATTCCGACCAGGCAATTTCAAGGCTGGTTGTGGATATGGCGTCGACGCTGAGGATTTCCGGTGCTGTCGGTGGGTCGGTGTCGAGGGCCTTTTCTGTGAACGCACATGTGAGAGAGTCTGGGATAGCTGACTTATTGCCTGCAGCATCGACGGCAAGAACGAAATAACAGTATTCTGTTTCTGCATTGAGCCCTGAATCGAGATACTCGGTGACTGGCCCGCCTACCATAGCGATCCGTTGCGGGCGACGGAATCCGTGAAGCTGGCGCCAGACTTCATACTGGCTGATCCCGACATTGTCTGTCGCCGCCGTCCAGTTCAGCGAAAGCTGGCTGGCGCTGACTGCTTCGACCGTCAGTACCCCCGGCGCGGAAGGCGCTTCATCGTCATTTGCACATTCTTCCGGAATGACGCCCAAAGGCCATGTTTTGGCCAGTGGAACGGCATTGATTTTGAGTCGCCTGGATAGGAATTCGAACTCGCCACCAACTGTGGCTGCTAGTTTTGCATAGGTCGAGAGCGAGATCGGGCAGCTTGTCGAGGTCGTGAGCTTGCTTTCTGCTCCGGCCGAAGCCGATGCCTTGAGATAGGGACCGATGAAATCGTAAAGCTCAAGATCCGTTTTCAGGCCAAACCCCACCTCAAAACGTACGCTGTCTGACAACGTGTCGGTGATACTTACGTCGGAATTCTGTCTGAACGCAGAAAGATTGGTCCAGCCCGAGATATTGCTCCACTGCGCGCCAAGGGTGCCGGACTGTTGAAGCGTGATCTTAGGTGCGAAGCTGACGGAGGTTTTGGCCGAGTAGTCAATAACCGGCTCAAGTTCCAGGACGAAAACGAGTGGTCCAACGGCGAAAGTCCCCACATTCATGCTGGCGAGCGTTTTTTCGCCCTTTATTTCGGTCAGTGTGCCAGAGAAATTTGTCGTGAGGCTCGCAGACAGATTGGACGTTCCGGCAAGCCGGATTGATTGCAGTCCGTCGCGCAGGGTGAAATTCATGGCAAGCTGCGGATCGAATGTGGACTCATATGTGCCACTTACCGTGATGGTATTGCCATTTTGGTTATAGACAACGACATTGACGAGCTTGGTGGAAATATCGATCAGGCCATTCTTCTGTGAATACTGAACCGTGACGCCTTCAGGTATGCCAGAGATCTGAGTGGGCTTCAGACTGCTTGCCGGAGACGCACTTTCAATCAATTCGAACGGATCATCGGGACGCAGAACCAGCGTACCTTCAGAAACCAGATCATCTATTGTTGCCGGAATGGTTTTTACAATGGTCGCAGAGCCTGTCAGACTGATGATTTCCGTCACGCGCCTGAGGAACCGGATAGAACTTGACTGGGCCACCAGAACAGAACCAACGTTAATACCGGAAAGGTCTGTTCCCGCTTGAAAGACAACACTGTTTGTAGTCGGGTTAAAGCTGACGATTGCGGTAACCTGTGCGTCTTTCAGAAAGACAACATCATCTTCATAGGTGATATCGACTGTGTTTTCCGCAGTTGAAAACACTAACATGTCGTCAGTCATCTCAACTGTACAAGCATTGCCCGATACAGACGAACATCCCATCCAATCTGAGAACATCCAGCCTGCGGGCGTTACGGCCGCCACCGTTACCGTGCTACCCAGCGGCACCTGCGCCGAACACACCAGGTCGGAGTCGTTACAGGTCAGCTCTGCATCTGTGTCCAGTGTGAAACTGGCTTTGCCAAAGCCGCTGATTGTCAAGGTGGCTTGCTCGGCACCGACGGTAACGGTACGTGTAGCTGAGGTCGTGTTGCCGGCAGCATCCTGCGCCGTATAGATGATGTCATAATCACCCGGTGTGAAAATATCGACATCACCTGAAGTAGAGACCGTTACCTCCCCATCGCGACTATCGGTTGCTGTCGCACCTTCATCTTCGTAGAGTTCCCCAAAAGGGATCTCCGTGATCTGATCGCCGGAAATTGTAATTGTCGGTGGCGTGGTGTCTGCGACTGGTGTCGGCGTTGGCGACGGGTCGCTACCTCCACCTGAACAAGACGCAGCCAGAGCCAAGGCGAGCGTCACCGCTGCGCCGCGTAGACGGTAAGATTGCATGATAATATCCCCCTTCCATGCCTCCCGATATTTAGGCATGAATGCAACCGGCGGTCAATTTTGATAAATATTCGCGGGAGCGAAATTTTTTAAGGGAGTCAGCAGTGATCGCTTCTTGTTTTGGTTTCTGTGAGAATTGATATCGTCTGCCATCAAACACAAAAGCCCGGGCACTGGCCCGGGCTTTTGTGTTTGTGCGTGTTGTCACCCTCACCCCTTGCTCAGGAAATCGGCTCACTGAACTGATTTCTGTTCCTCGCAAGCCCTCTCCCTGAGGGAGAGGGGCCGGGAAAGGAATTACAACTTTTCAGTCAGCTCAGGCACAGCGCTGAAGAGGTCCGCGACCAGGCCGTAATCGGCAACCTGGAAGATCGGCGCTTCTTCATCCTTGTTGATGGCCACGATGATCTTGGAATCTTTCATGCCCGCAAGGTGCTGAATGGCGCCGGAAATACCGATGGCGATGTAGAGCTCGGGCGCAACGATCTTACCGGTCTGACCGACCTGATAATCGTTTGGCGCATAGCCAGCGTCGACGGCGGCGCGAGATGCACCGATACCAGCGCCCAGCTTGTCTGCCAGTGGCTCAAGGATCTTGTTGAACTCTTCCTCAGAACCGAGGGCGCGGCCGCCAGAGACGATGCGCTTGGCAGAGGTGAGTTCCGGACGATCACTTTCAGCCAGCTCTTCTGAGACGAAAGCAGACTTACCGATGCCGGCAGCAGCATCGACGGTTTCAACTGACGCTGAGCCAGATGTGCCTGCCGCATCAAAGGCCGTACCGCGAACGGTGACGACTTTCTTCGCATCAGAAGATTTCACGGTCTGGATCGCGTTACCGGCATAGATCGGACGTGTGAAGGTGTCTGTCCCTTCCACATCGATAACGTCAGACAGCTGCATGACGTCGAGCTTGGCCGCGATGCGAGGCATCACGTTTTTGCCTGTCGTAGTGGCTGGCGCGAAGACCGCGTCATACCCATCCATCATCGGAACGACGAGCGCTTCGACAGCTTCAGCGAGCATGTTTTCCAGTGCGTCGCTCTCAGCGTGGAGCACTTTGCGGACGCCGTCGATTTTCGCAGCTTCAGCCGCAACATCGCCCGCGCCTTTGCCGGCAACAAGGACGTCAATGTCGCCGCCGAACTTGGCAGCAGCCGTGACCGTCTTGTGCGTCGCGTCAGACAGGGACGCGTTGTCGTGATCAGCAATTACGAGAACAGCCATATCAGATCGCTCCCTTGGCTTTGAGTTTCGATACGAGGGTATCCACATCCTCGACGATTTCACCAGCTTCGCGAACCGGCGGCTCTGTGACCTTCACGATTGTGAGGCGAGGAGAGATATCAACGCCGTAATCGCCGACTTCCTTGGTGTCGATCGGCTTTTTCTTTGCCTTCATAATGTTTGGCAGAGAGGCGTAGCGTGGCTCGTTCAGGCGAAGGTCAGTTGTGACAATCGCAGGCATGTCGAGCGCGACAGTCTGCAGGCCGCCGTCAACTTCGCGGGTGACATTGGCTTTGCCGTCAGCGATGTCGACTTTCGAAGCGAATGTGCCTTGTGGCCAGCCGAGCAGAGCGGCGAGCATCTGGCCTGTCTGGTTGGCGTCGTCGTCGATTGCCTGTTTGCCGAGCACAACCAGCTCAGGGCTTTCCTCATCGACCACTGCCTTGAGCAGCTTTGCTACGCCAAGCGGCTCTGGCATGTCGTCGGTCTTGATCAGGATGCCGCGGTCAGCGCCCATGGCGAGCGCGGTGCGGATGGTTTCCTGAGCCTGTTGCGGGCCGATGGAGACCACAACAATCTCTTCTGCCTTGCCAGCTTCTTTCAGGCGGACCGCTTCTTCAACAGCGATCTCGTCGAAAGGGTTCATAGACATTTTGACATTGGCCAGGTCGACACCGGACTGGTCCGGTTTGACGCGCGCCTTGACGTTATAGTCGATTACCCGTTTGACGGGTACGAGGACCTTCATGGCGTTCTCCGTGATCATCGCAGGAATGGGTTCCTGCTTATATTTATTCGCGATTGTCCGGATTTCCAGAAATCGTTCGCTGCAGGTGCTAAATGCTCGGTGTGACGGCGTCAAGCAGACTTCCGTCAGGACCGATATAACTGCGAGGCATAATTGTGCGCCGCAGCTATGCTTGACGTAACGTCGCGCAAGCTTGCGCGCACGAAATGCAGGGGTGCCGGGAAGATTTGCCGCAGCGCCTGCCTGTTATGTCACTGGCGCGCGCGAACGGATTTTGCCAGCGCTGCGCCCTCGCAGTTAATCACCGACAGCTGGAGGAGCAGATCCTCAACAAGTTTGCAGCGTCGGTCGATCCACGGACTGTCATTGACGGAGAGATGGCTGCGAATACGGGCGATGGTGGCATTGGCCATGTCGAGCGGCCATTCAATCTGCTGGGTGAAGGCTTCAATGAAATCTGTCATCAGTCGGAGCATCTGGCGCTCGCGATCGAGTTCGATCTCCAGGCCGACAATTGACCGGTAGAGCTCGCGGCTTTTCTCTTCCAGGAGCGTTTCAGCGTGAATGCGAGCCAGGCGTTCGCGTTCAAAACGGTCTTTGGAAACCGTCTCAGGCACGTAGCCAGATGTTCTGTCAGAGGCGGTCATGGGCGTGAACCTTGGTCGTGCCTGTCTTGAGGCTGAGACTGAATATGGCGATGGTTTCGCAACGCGTTCTGACATCACGGCGGATCATGTCCGCGGTTTCCCGAAAATGCTCCATGCAGGCGTCGATCAGGCCTTCGCACAGATCAGCGAGATCGCAGTTAGAACGATAAATACAAATCATATGACGATTGCCGCAGCGCTCTGTCTGAAACATTGGAAAGTCGGCCCCGGTGTCCAGTTTCCTGATCTCGGTGCGTATGGCTGGCTCGGCCGCTTCAAAAACATCGAAGCTCGTGTAACAGCGGGCA
>CETS01161495.1_pt1 | contig 18083 bp, 19 predicted proteins | sample 356391 | NCBI WGS metagenome assembly CETS01 (sample SAMEA2622673, study PRJEB7988) | marine metagenome | isolation source: saline water (ENVO:00002010), including
ATCGCCTTTTCGGGCCAGGAGGTTCTGAAAGTACCTGCCGAGGCAACCGATATTCCTCTGGACTGGGTGGTCACCGAGAACGGCTCAATTCCGCTGTTCTTTGCGCGAGCAGGCGCAAGGTGAGGCCTGAAAAGTGCTGAATTTTAAACCTGCCTCTATATTCGACACCTAATCACGCGCTTCACGGAAACACTTTCAGCTCTGACGCATTGGCTTTTGCAAGCAATCCTGAAAGAGCTCATGAACTGCCTTCATACCGGCATTCACATCTATGTCGTTCTGGCCTGTGTTACGGCGATTGTCATCGACGTGACCATGGCACTCACGATGAATGAAAAGAGCCTGCTTTCGACGACCATCAGCAATCTGGCTGCCGGCGATTTTGACGCTGCTCAGGATACAGGCCTCATAATGGTCGCGATCGGCGTTGTCCTGACGGGTGTTCTCGTGTGGCGCGAATTCAAGCCGAACTGGATCAACCGGAGTGCCGCTGGCCTCTTTGCCGTTGCAGGCCTCTGCACAGTTTTGCTGGCACTATACGAAGCATACAGCAAGGTCTCCCCGTCGCTGCCAAAACTTCATGACTGGGCCACATTGGGCCTCGGCTTCTGCTTTGCCGGCGCGCTCGCCTTGATTGCTTATGAGCACGGTAAAGGACGACTTTTCTTCCGGATCCTCACACTTCTGGCGGCCTTGGTGTTTCTGGCCGCTGGTGCTGCTACCGCCGGGGTCAATGACGGAATTGTTGGCCTCGTTGAACGTTTTTCGATCGCAGGCATGCTCTTATGGCTCATCTTCTTTCATGCCGAGAGGCTGTGGGACCCGGTGTGAGCTCATCTGCCTGCCTGCAAATTTCTGCACCGGCAACTGGTCAACACGGTCGCGTTGGTTCATATCGCCCCGACAAGGAGACTTTATGCGACTGGCCTTTTTTGGAGATGTCGTCGGCAAGCCCGGCCGATATGCACTGAGCGAACATCTGCCTCATCTGAAACATGACCTCTCAATCGACTTTGTAATCGTGAACGCTGAGAACGCTGCTGGCGGTTTCGGCATCACAGAGGCCATCGCGAATGATATTTACGGCTATGGCGCGGACTGTATCACGCTCGGCAATCATAGCTGGGACCAGCGCGATGCGCTGACTTTCATCACACGCGAAGACCGTCTTTTGAGGCCCTGCAATTATCCGCCCACGGTCGAGGCGCCCGGCAAAGGGGCGAATCTGTTCACGCTCAATGACGGGAGACGCGTAGCGGTCATCTCTGTTCTGGGCCGTCTTTACATGGACTCGCTGGACGACCCATTTCAGGCTGTCGAACGCGAGCTCAACAATCTCCCGCTCGGCATGGTGGCCGACGCTGTGATCGTGGATGTCCACGCTGAAGCAACATCCGAAAAAATGGCCATGGGTCATTTCTGTGATGGGCGGGCAAGTCTTGTCGTCGGCACACACACGCATATTCCGACGGCCGACGCTCAGATCCTGCCTGGCGGCACCGCCTATCAGACCGATGCCGGCATGTGCGGGGACTATGACAGCGTGATCGGGATGAAAAAAGAAAACTCGGTCAAACGTTTTGCCACGCGCCTGCCAACTGAGCGCATGGGGCCGGCCGAAGGTCCCGGAACAGCCTGTGGCGTTTTAATCGATACAGACGATAAGACAGGCCTTGCCGTCCGTGTAGACCCGATCCGGGTCGGCGGACGACTGAAAGAAATAATCCCGGATTAATTCAGATCAGAGCACGTCTTCGCGGGAAGAGCGCCCCAGAAACTCCCCTCTTGCGTTTGTCTCGTGGAGCCCTGAGCCTCTGCATGGTAAACTCCCAGCAAGGGGGCTCAAAGCCATGCTACGCACTTTGTTTCTTATCCTTGGGATTAGCCTGCTTGGCGCCCAATCGGCTTTGGCGGATGCCAATTTTCAGAACCAGGAAGGCTTTCTGGAGCGCGCCTGTTTTGCGCTGACCAAAGACCCGAACGCCACCGAAAAGCCTTATGGGTATGTGCCGTTTCAGAGCTATTCCGTTTTGAGAGAGGCCAGCCGCCCCGAACCGCCAGACTTCTCACCATTGCAAGCCGTAAACGCCTTCGAGGTGATGTGCGTTCGCAACTCCGTCATCCCATCCATCTATGACTTTAAAGTTCTGCGGGCGGGTTATGCGCTGCACCTGATTGGCCCGACCAAGGCGCGCGTGAAGCTCTCATTGGCGCCCGGAAATCAGGTCCTCTGGTCTGTTGAAACCGGTGAAGTGAAAGGCAAGGAACTGGAAGTTCTGCAAACCCGCATCACCCAGCTCAGCATGATTTTGAACGGCGAAGTCGAGCCGATCTACGACCTCGGCATAGAATAAATAAGGCGTGCCGCGTGGCACGCCTTCTGAGTTTCAAGGTATTATAACCTAAGCGTCACAACCTTTTTCGTCATAGATTTCCATGAGGTGTGAGCGGCGCTTTTCAACAAGGTCTTGAGCCTTGTCTGCATCCATATAGTTGCCGACAGCTGCTGGCCAGAACAGGACAACTGCGGCCACATTGGCTGTGTTAACGCCTTTATTGTCATCGGCTTCTTCCATGACTGCATCAAGCTCAGCAAACTCGACTTCCAGCTCTTCGCAGGAGAGCTTGCGATCACCCGGCTGCACGGACGAGACTTTGGTCGTGCTCGTGCAAGATGCGATTGACGCACACGCAAACGCAACCGCAGTTGCGGTCAATACTGATTTCATTTTTAAAAACTCCCCGAGAACTTTCCCCGCCGAACAACTCACAGTTCGACTGACCCCGTATGCGAAAACGCTTCGTCTAAGGCAAGAGCATAACCCAAAAAAATGACGCGATACCGAGTTAAAAGCGAGCATTATACCCTGAAATGTTTAATCATATTTTGAGAGGCGACTTGTTCAGCGCACTCCCTTTCGCCATCCGTGTGTGCAATTATGTCACGTTACCGCTTATGAGTGCAAAGCAAAACGTTCCGCCCAAGGTTGTATATCTGAAGTCGAGCAGCCAAGCCCACTTCACCTTTGCGCGCCCATGGGTTACACCACGGCCTTTCCGAATTCAGATACGATACGCCATCAGGAGTTCACATGGCTGGCCACAGTAAATGGGCAAACATCCAGCACCGCAAAGGCGCGGCCGACAAAAAACGCGCTGCAGCATTTGCAAAGCTGTCTAAAGAGATTTCAATTGCAGCCAAACTGGGCGGTCCGGACCTCGACGGCAATCCACGCCTGCGTCTGGCGGTCAAGAACGCCAAGGCTGAGTCCATGCCGAAGGACAACATCCAGCGCGCCATTGATAAAGGTGCTGGCGGCGACTCGGCTGATTATTTTGATATCCGCTATGAAGGGTTCGGCCCTGAAGGCGTTGGCCTGATCGTTGAGTGCTCAACAGACAATAAGAACCGCACGGCGGGCGATGTCCGCTCCACATTCGGCAAGAATGGCGGCAATCTTGGCGAAACCGGCTCTGTCTCATTCGGCTTCGACCAGGTGGGCGAGATTGTCTATCCGCGTGAAGTCGGCGACGAAGAAGCCGTCATGGAAGCCGCCATTGAAGCTGGCGCGACAGACGTGGAAATCGAAGAAGAAGTCTATGTGATCTACACCGAGCGCGACGACTTCATGGAAGTCGCGGGCAATCTCGATACCGCCTTCCCTGACCATGAAGCCAAGTCCACCAAACTGGTCTGGAAGCCGCAGAACTATATCGAGATTGGTGGCGACGGTGCATTGACGCTAATCAAGCTGATCGATGCGCTCGAAGATCTGGACGATGTTCAGAACGTCTACCATTCCGGCGACATTGATGAAGCAGCGCTCGAAGCCGCTGAATAAAAGAGCAAAAGTCAGAATAACCTGTGGATTGCGCTGTGAGTAACCTTCGCCGGATATCCACAGCGTTATCCACAACAGAAGCCAGAATCGAAAACTCAATAAGTATCAGATTTTAAGAGCTTTATTCGAGATTCTCGCCCGATCTACAGACTTACCCCCGATACTAACAGCCTAGTAAAGAAAATCGGCTTTCGCGCGAAAGTCGATAGTTCTCAACAGGCGTTAACTTTTTTTACTCGAAAATCCACCAGTTCCCACCGCAATAGACTCCACATGGCAGATCGTTTGAACCATCATATCAACTAGGCGAGTCATTTTGACTCGCTGGCATAAGCAGGGAGATGTCCATGCTTGTGGATGCGATAACGATTACCTTGATGGTTATCGGGATTGTGATAGCGGCGCTTCAACTAGCCCAGTCCTCTAACAACAGGGACTAGTGAAGCTCCGCCCACAGGGCACCTCGGATCGGAGACGATTCGAGGTGTTTCCTATTTTGCATTATGCATACATGCAGAAATACGAAAATCCGTAAATGGTATTCTAGCTCAGATTCACGTTCAATTCCGCGATCAAAGAGGCTAAGCGTTGTGAAGATTTCAGTTCTCGAAACCATCAACTGGCCCGGCGCCGGACTAACTCCGGAGACCCGCAAGAAAACCGGCGACGACCGGTTTGGCTTTGACGAGTCTGTCGGCGCGGCCTGGGTGCTTGATGGCGCGACCGACCTTGGCCCCTTCCGTATCTTCGAAAGAGAAGAAAGCGATGCCGCCTGGATTGCAGAATATCTCAATCGAGAGCTGATGACGGCTCCTCCCGGTGATGAGGATGTGCGCTCCTATTTCGGCAGGGTCCTGTCCGGCCTGCGTCAGAAAGCCGAAAAGGCGTCACGCGTTTCCATCGAAACAGCGCCCAAGGAAGTCTGGCCGATTGCGTCCGGCATGTGGATGCATCGCTGCGGCGAAGAGACAGACTTTGCCTGGCTTGGCGACTGCGTGGCGCTGATCCAGCCGCCTGAAGGACCTCTTGAGATCCTGACCAAGCACGAACAGTCCGAACTGGAGACGCGCACCTCCCGCGAACTCAACGCCATGTCAGCAGAAGATCGCATGGCGGGCCTGCGAAAGATCCGCGCGACCCAGAATACAGAGCCCCAGCATGTCCTTTTCGGCCTCTCGCCTCATGCGGTGACCAATCTCACTATTGAAACGCGAACCCTGCCCGCCGAAACACATATCTTTCTGATGTCCGATGGACTGTGGCGTGTGGTCGACCCTTACAAGATGATGTCTCCAGAAGAGATGATGACGACAGCTCTGGAAAAAGGGCTGATCTATCTGACGCAATCCATGCGGGACTTTGAAAAAGGCGACGATCAGGACGCCGCCTCCCGCATTAAAAAGACAGACGACTCTTCCGGCATACTTCTGCAGCTGAACTAAACTAGCGGCAAAACACTTGGGGTATTCACGCCGCTTTTGCCAGGCTTTGTGCCTCCAAACCAATATTTAAGAAAAATCCGCTATCCAGAAACCAAGATAGAATGTCTGGGAGTGGGTTTATGAAACGTCTGAGTATTTCAGGGCAGCTGAATTTAATTGGCATTGCGAGTATGATTGCGCTGGCCGCTGTCGTCGCCGGAATGACCTGGCTTTCCTACCAAAAAGAAGTTGAGAGCAAGAAAAACGAGCTGAGAAGCCTCGTGGAGTCGACACTGACTCTGGTGGAAGATGCGCGCGCCAGCGATATCGAAAATCCAGGGAACGTGATCGCGCCGCTCCGCTATCGCGGTCAGGAATACTTCTTCATCATCGATACAGAGGCCAATATGGTCTCACATCCGATCCGGCCTGAGCTGAATGGCACAAGCATGACCACGCCAGACGCCAATGGAAACAACTATTTCCAGGATATGATCGACGCGGCTCAGTCCGACCCGATGGGCGGCTTTGTGAATTACGAATGGGCCAGGCCAGACGCTGAGAGCCCTGACGATCTCTCTCCGAAAATGAGCTTTGTCAGAGCGACACAGGACGGTGAATGGATCGTGGGCACTGGCGTCTATGTCGACGACCTGCGCGCAATGCTCTGGCGGGACATGTTGACCGGGCTTGTCACACTCACGCTCATCGGCGGCGTGTTGTTCCTCGTGATCCGCCGCGTCTCCCGCGACATTACTCGCCCCATCAACGATCTCTGTGGCACCATGACCAGCCTGTCCGAAGGTGACACCTCGGTTGCAGTCACCGGTACAGATCGCACTGACGAAATCGGACAAATGGCTGTCGCCATTGAAGGCTTTAAGACCAGCCTGATCGAGCGTTCAAAACTTGAGAGCGAGCGCGACATTTCAAATGCCGAGAAGGCCAAACGTCAGGAACGCGTAGACGCGATGATCGAAGACTTCCGCACCGAGGCCCGCAATCTGATTGCTGATGTGACTTCCAGTGTGCAAGCACTGAAGTCCACGGCCGAGCAGGTTGATGCGCTCGCGCGTGAAACGACTTCAAATGCGAGCAATGCGGCAGGGGAAACCGAGCAGGCCTATCAGAACGTTGAAGCGGTTGCGGCGGCCTCCGAGGAGCTGTCAGCGTCGATCAACGAGATTATCCAGTCCATCACAGATGCGAACCAGTCGGTCGACGAGACCGCCAACGTGACGTCGAAGACGTCAGCGAATGTTGCAGAACTCGCGAACGCGGTGACGAAGATCGGTGATGTCGTCACCCTGATCTCTGACATTGCAGAGCAGACCAATCTTCTCGCGCTGAATGCGACGATTGAGGCGGCCCGCGCAGGCGAAGCCGGACGCGGCTTTGCGGTGGTAGCGTCTGAGGTCAAGCAACTGGCAAGCCAGACGGCTCGCGCAACACAGGAAATCTCAGAGCAGATTACGGGCGTTCAGAACTCAACCAATGTTGCCGTGTCATCCATTGAAGAAATCGCTACTGTCATGCAACGCGTTGCGCAGACCATGACTGTCATTTCCGCTTCAACCGAACAACAGGGCGGCGCGACGCGTGAAATCAGCGAGAACGCTCAGATGGCCGCTGGCGTGACACGCAATGTGGTCGGCAATGCCGAATCTGTCGTCTCAATGGCCACACAGTCCAACACCGCTGCTAACGAAGTTATGAGCACGGCTGACCGCCTCTCGTCTGCCACTGCGGATCTCGAGAAGCGGGTGAACGCCTTCCTGACCGAAGTGTCAGCGGCCTGATTTAACGGAGCCCCGCCAGGGGCTCTCCCCGCACCAGAGCTGGCAGTTCAGGCTGATCCGCGCTTGCCTGACGCGCCAGCGCCTTGCGAAGCGGATCAACTGCCGTTCCCACACTCAGAGCCAGACGTTTGAATGGCGTCAAAAGCGGATTTGAGTTCGAGAACGCCCTGTTGATCCCGTCCATGGCCAGCGCTGTTGCCACGCCATCAAAGCGGCGCCAGCGCTGGTACTTTTCAAGCTGCATGCCCTCACTGAGCGGCAAACCAACACGGCGGCTTTCGCAGAGCACTTCGGCAAGTGCTGCAACATCCTTCAGCCCGAGATTAAAGCCCTGTCCGGCAAGCGGGTTCACCTTGCGCACCGCATCACCGACAAGCGCGACGCGGTCACCTATGAGACGGTCAGACACCTGCAAACGAAGCGGATAGGCGAGCGGATCACGTAAGACTTTCATCGGGCCGGCAAGATGCGCAAACCGGTGGTTCAGTTCGGCCTCGAGATCCTCTCGTGATAGCTTCGCGGTTGCGAGTCCTGCGGCTTCATCGCGGAACCAGGCAAGGTTGCCACGATTGTCAGTAAGCGGCAGAACCGCGAACGGTCCCTCATCCTGAAACCATTGTCGCGCAGCGCCATGGTGCGGCCATTCGAGTTGAAGCGTGACAGCCACAACCGCCTGTTTGTAGCTCCATCCCGTTGTATGGATCCCGGCAAACTCGCGGACAACGCTGGCGCCGCCATCAGCACCAACAAGAAGTTCAGAGATGTGAACCGATCCGTCATCCAGACGCACCTCCACCCCAGCCTTCGTCACCTCAACATGGCTCACAGAATGCGGTGCGATCAGACGAATATTTGACTCTTTCACCCGGTCACGGATCGCAGAATTGAGGAGATCGACCTCAATCATGTAGCCCAGCGGCATGCCATCATTGGTTTCTGGCAAATCTTCAGTGCCAAACAAACTGGCAGCGGGTGGCAGGCTGCCATTCTCATCATGCGCTTCCATGGAGCTGAGCGGTTGTGCCTGATCGAGAAGAACCGGACCGACGCCTGCGGCGTCGAGCACCCGCCAACCACCCCGAACGATCGCAAATGCGCGACTATCAGGGTTAAAGGGGAGCGAGGGATCGCGCCGATCAACGAGTGCAACGTCAAAGCCAAGTTCTGACAATAAAATAGCCAGCACACCGCCGCTCGACCCGCCACCAACGATCAGTATTTCAGATGAATTGGCACTGATTCCGGGCATTTATCCCTCCGTATACAGGAATTCTCATATAGGTGCGGCAAAATATTGCGTCTACCGCTGCAAGCGTTTTGGGCGATTCTAGCGCAGTCTGCTCATCATGTGACCAGTTAACGCTGATCCCCCTTCAGTTGGTATGAGTCGCTTCGATGACGACCGCGCCTTTGCAAGATTACGGCCCGAGCAAGTGGGCTGGGGCCTGCTTTGCCAGACTATAGATTGGGGAATTAGATGAAAGAAACAGTTTGGAAATGGGCAGGCCGCTCTGCGGGTCTTGCCGTTCTGAGCGGGCTGGCCCTGACGGGCTCGGCATTTGCTCAGGAAGCGTCTGCGGTGTCGGCATATGTCGATAACTCCTACCTCTTCTTGATTTCAGGCATGGTCGTCATGTTCATGGCCGCCGGGTTCTGTATGCTGGAAGTTGGCATGGTTCGGGCGAAGAACGGTGCGACCCAGGCAGTCAAAAACGTTATGCTCTACTCGATTGCTGGCATCATGGTTTATCTATGCGGCTACAACGTGATTTATAATGGCGGTAACGACAAATGGCTCATTGATGGCATTCTGGCTATGCCGGAGGTCTGGTCTCAGTCAGGCATGGGTGAAATGCAGGGTGACTACTCTGCAGCGTCTGACTGGTTCTTCCAGATGGTCTTCGTCGCGACAGCGGCATCCATCGTGTCTGGTACGGTGGCAGAGCGCATCAAGATTCTGCCATTCATGATCTTTGTTGTTGTGCTCACTGGTTTAATCTACCCAATCCAGGCGAGCTGGCAGTGGGGCGGTGGCTGGCTCGCGAGCAACAACTTCATGGATTTTGCTGGTTCGACTCTCGTTCACTCGACGGGCGGCTGGGCAGCTCTGGTTGGCGCGCTCATCCTAGGGCCTCGCGCCGGTAAGTATGTTGACGGCAAAGTCAATCCAATGCCGGGCTCCAATATCCCACTTGTAGCTCTGGGCACTTTCATCCTCTGGCTCGGCTGGTTTGGCTTCAACGGCGGTTCCGAACTCGCAGCGGGGGCTCCTGGGAGCATCAACGCAGTCTCGACAATCTTCGCAAACACCAATCTTGCTGCAGCTGGCGGTGTAGTTTGCGCATCAATCCTCACACCAATCGTTTTCAAGAAGATGGACCCTACCATCGTCATGAACGCAGCGATCGGAGGCCTTGTTGCGATCACGGCTCAGCCATCTTCCCCGGAGTTGTGGCAGGCGATTATAATCGGTGCCGTAGGCGGTGCGATTATCGTATTCACTGTCCCGCTGCTGGACAAACTGAAAATCGACGATGTTGTCGGCGCGATACCAGCCCACCTCTTCGCTGGTATATTCGGTACACTTATTGTGGCATGGACTTATCAAACCGAACTTGATGACGGCACGACTATTTCAGGATTTGAACAGCTTATTGCTCAATTTATCGGAGTTATCTCTATCGGTCTCTTCGTAATCGTTATGTCTGCGATCGTCTGGCTGATTCTTAAATTCACTATTGGAATCCGTGTCTCTCCTGAAGAAGAGCTGGAAGGCCTCGACAAGGGTGAACTCGGTGTCGAAGGGTATCCTGAATTCACCAAGTAATTCCAACCCCTCATCTGAAACTGGGACCCCGGGCCGGAAACGGCCCGGGGTTTCTTTATGAAAAATGTCAGTGATTCACTCATTTTTTTGCCACATGTTTCCTCACCATTAAGCAAAGGGCAGGCAAAATCTGGTTCAGATCCACTCTAAATGGGCCGCCGAGACTTGCCAGAATGACAACCTCAACAACTGCAACCGCCATGTCGCAAAACAATTCGAGACTTTCCGGCGAACCAGTCTGGCGCATTCTGACAGGCTTTGCAGTCTTTGCGCTGGGCGTTTTTCTGTGCGGCGCGGTCAGCACCTATAACCCGCAGGATCCAAGCTTTAACGCCGCCACCGACCACGAAGTGACCAACCTCTTCGGCGCCGCTGGTGCAATCACCGGCGACCTGATGAACCAGTTTCTGGGCTGGAGCGGCATTCTTTCTGCTTTCCTGGTCCTTTCGGCTGGCATTAAGCGCATGCTTCTGATCGGCGAGCCTGATGCAGGTAAATGGCTGCTGGGTGCGCTGTGTGTGCTTGCGGCCTGCATCTGTTTTGCCAGCTGGCCCGTCCCCCGCACCTGGATTCTGGCCTCCTCACTTGGTGGTGTGATCGGCGATGGCCTGTTCGCCATGGCCGTCATTCCTTTCAAGGCCGTTCGCATCCCCGCTCCGGAAATCTTCGCGGGTGTGATTGCGGGCGGAGCAGCCGTCTTCCTGCTGGCGCGAGCGTCAAACCTTGGAAACCGGGATCTTAATTATTTGATGCGGGTGTCGGGCCGCAGCCTTTACAGCTTTCTACGCATACTTGCTATTCCGCTTCGCCCTCTCGGGCGTTTCGCTGGAAACGGACTTGTGTCTGGTGTCGAAGGACTGAAAACCTCAGCCGCAAATCTGTTTGCGGCACGAAACCGCGTGGTCGATTATGGCGCCGGCAGCTATGCCCCATCGCCAGAGCAGGATCTCAGTTATTTCGATCATGGGGACCAGGTCGGCAAAACCGGCGTGACTAAACCCGTTCGTGAAAAGCCCGCACCACCCCCTCGCAAAGCTCAGGCAGAGGCGCCGCGCACCAGCCAACGCAAACCGCGCGAAAAAGCACCGCCACCACGTTCGACAAAGCCTGGCCTGCCCTCGCTGGATCTACTCGTCTCCCCACCTGTTCGCGAAGGCAGTGTCGATGAAAGCCAGCTTCTGGAACGTGCTGACCATCTCATGCGCATTCTGAACGAGTTTGGCGTCAAAGGCCGCATCAGCCAGGTCCGCCCCGGCCCGGTTGTGACCCTGTTCGAACTGGAGCCCGCAGCAGGCGTGAAATCATCACGCGTGATTGCGCTGGCGGACGATGTCGCGCGATCAATGAGCGCTGTCAGCGCCCGCATCGCAGTTGTTCCAGGCAAGAACGCGATCGGTATTGAGCTGCCGAACAAGGGGCGCGAGACCGTCTACCTCCGTACACTTCTGGAAAGCCCATCTTTCACCAGCGGCAAGCAAAGCCTGCCTATGGCCCTTGGAGAAGATATTGGCGGCGACCCTGTTTGTGCCGACCTTGCGAAAATGCCTCACCTGCTCATCGCAGGTACAACAGGTTCAGGTAAGTCCGTCGGGATCAACGCCATGATCCTGTCACTCATGTACAAGCTGCCGCCCGAAAAGTGCCGCTTCATCATGGTCGACCCGAAAATGCTCGAGCTTTCGATCTATGAGGGCATCCCGCACCTCCTTTCTCCGGTTGTGATCGACCCGAAAAAAGCCGTCACCGCGCTAAAATGGGCGGTTCGCGAGATGGAAAGCCGCTATGAGATGATGTCCAAGGCGGGCGTGCGGAACCTCGCGGGCTTCAATGAAAAGGTCGATGAGCTCAGACGCACGGGCGGACGGATCACAAAACAGGTCCAGACAGGCTTTGAGGCCGATACGGGGCGTCCGGTCTATGAGACTGAGGAAATCCCGCTCGAGCACGTGCCGAATATTGTCATCGTCATCGACGAGATGGCCGATCTGATGATGGTTGCGGGTAAGGAAATCGAAGCCTGTATTCAGCGCCTCGCACAGATGGCGCGGGCGGCTGGCATTCACCTGATCACGGCGACACAGCGCCCGTCTGTTGACGTCATTACGGGTACGATCAAGGCGAACTTCCCGACCCGTATCTCCTACATGGTCTCATCCAAGATCGACTCGCGCACCATCCTTAATGAACAGGGCGCAGAACAACTTCTTGGTATGGGCGACCTGCTCTACATGGCGTCTGGCGGCAAGATCAAACGCCTTCACGGGCCGTTTGTCAGTGACGAGGAAGTAGGCGAGATTGTCGAGTTTTTGAAGTCGACCGGAGAGCCTGATTATCAGACTGACATCACAGAAGAGCCTGAAGATGCCGGAGTGGATAGTCCGGTCATGGACGCCATGCTCGGCGGCAATGAAGATCAGGACCTTTTACAGCAGGCTATTCAGGTCGTCGTGCGGGATGGACGGGCCTCGACATCCTACGTCCAGCGCCGCCTGAAGATCGGTTACAACCGCGCGGCGTCTCTCATCGAGCAGATGGAAGACATGGGCATCATTTCCGCCCCGAACCATGCGGGCAAGCGAGAAATCCTGAAGAAAAAAGATGGCGACGAATAACCCTCCAAGCCGCAATCAACTCTTGAAGCCCTGTATCTGGTCCAGCATTTCGGGCTTCTCGGGGAGATCATCGCGTTTTGGAATGACATTCATGGTCGCGTCGGTCTCAAGGATGATCCACTGGACCTGATCGAGATCGACAAGGCCCGAGTCGCGCACAGCGGAAAGAATTTCACGCTCGGTGACGCGTTCCTGACGCATGGCCGCTCGATTCAGTTCACCATTTGAAGCAAGAATAATGGGCTGAGCTTTTACGAGGCCGGATGCGAAGTCAGAGTGAAATACCCATTTGGTGAGCACCCATTGCATCCCCAATAACATGCCGATCGCCAATAGCGCTTCAAGAACGGTAACATCCTTGAGAATAATGCCAGATCCCACCAGAGAACCCAGCGCCACCGTGACGATCCAGTCAAAGTTGTTCATCTGGGAAGTCGATCGCTTCCCAGACATCCTGATGAATACGATAATCGAAAAATAGATGATCGGCGCGGAAATCGCGATCCGCAGCAGATCCATCGGGTTATCAATCCAGATTGTCATGGCATGTGCGCTCCCTTATCCATCACAAAAGTAACAGGCTGGAGCGCCCCACGTTCCATGGCGCGGCAGACTGAAAGATAAAACGCAGAGCGCGCGCACAAAAATCGAAATTTTTTGTCTGGCAACTAAATGGGGCGATGTTCGTTAGAGCCCGGTATTTCATAATCTTTTTTGTTGGCCTCGGTTCATCTGAACACAACCTAACAAAGCAAGGCAGAGTGCCAAAATTACGCCCTGTTCTTGCACCTGGGCCATCCTATCTGTCACTCCTGAAAAGGAATGGAGTCGCATATGTTTAATTTCGCGAACTGGATCCTGACAGGCGTTCTCATGAGCGCGCCTGCAAGTGTCATAACAACGGCGCAAAGCGCTGAAGTCGCGCCCATGGTTGAGCAACCAGCTCCTGCCGCTCTCAATCGGGAGACAGCGCTGGAACGCGCCAATGCAGCGCTCAACGAAATTGATACTGCGCGCGGCCGCTTCACCCAGCTGGATCCGAACAATCATTTTTCCAAGGGTGAATTCTATCTGAACCGTCCAGGGCGCATGCGCTTTGAGTATGAGGACCCAGTGCCGCTTCTCATTGTCTCAGATGGCACCACGCTGGCAATCGAAGACCGGGATCTGGAGACCGTTGATCGTGTTCCGCTGGCCTCGACGCCGCTCAATCTGATCCTGCGCCGGAATGCCGATCTGGAACGCGATGCCAATATTCTCTCGGTTGAAGAGAAAGCCGGGCTCATTGCGATCCGTATGGCCGACAAGTCTGGCGAAGCGGACGGCGAACTGGAGCTCTTCTTTGATCCGGAGACCTATCAACTGAAACAATGGGAAGCGACGGATATTACCGGAGCCATCACCACGGTTCAGCTGATCGATACCGAGCTTGGCGTGTCTGTATCTCCTGGCCTGTTCCGTCTGGAAGACCCTGAGGATGAAGACGAGCGTCGCCGCTAGTCTTTCCCGGGTTGCCGGCTATGGCGTGACGTGCGCCATAGCTGCCAGCCAAGCCCAATCAGAACGAGCTGAACGAGACACCTGATCCCGGCTTGAACCGGAGGCTGAAAGATCGGATCGGGGCGAACGAAGTCCCAAAGATGGAGCGGGAGAAAAGCAGCGCAAAGTACGGAGAAAGCCAGTGCTGCAAACGGGCGAAGCCGTGGCAAAAGCACAGCGACGCCGATGCAGATCTCCACAAGCCCTGAGATATAGACCACGGCATAACCGGGGAGCGGGTCTGGCACCACACGCAGAAAAGGCGCAGGCATCATCATATGCGCTACCCCGCCTGCAAGCATCCAGACAGCAATCAATGCCGTAACGGCATACCGAAAAACCCGCCCGAAGGCGCGCCCCGCATAGGCAGGAGCGTTCAACACACGTTCCTCATCAAACTTTGTTCAGGACAGTCCGTCAGGATTTCTTTTTACTTGGCGGATTCGACAGCTTGGCAAGTTGCGCCTGCATTTCAGCCATCTGCTTTTGAAGGGCTTCCAGGGTCTGAGATTCTTCCTGCATATCTGCCTTACGCGCAGAAGATTGCAGCGGCTCATCATCATCTTCTGCCTTTGGCCGCATCGGCGTTCCGGCTGTGAACATATTCATAGAGCGCTCAAACATTTCAAAGTTCCGGCGCGCCTGATCTTCGAACATGGCCATCGGGTTCGCCGTAGATCCACCTGCCATAAGGGTGCGCCAGCGCTCCTGATTACGGGTAAAATTGTTCATCGCCATGTCGAGATAAGGTGGCAGCGCCTGAGAAACGCTGTCACCGTAGAAACGGATGACCTGACGAAGGAAGTTCAATGGCAGCGCATTACCGCCCTTGTTCTCTTGTTCAAAAATAATCTGGGTCAGGACTGAACGCGTCAGATCTTCACCAGTCTTGGCGTCCTGAACAACGAAATCTTTGCCCTCACGCACCAGAGTGCTGAGGTGTTCAAGTGTTACATAAGAGCTTGACGATGTGTCATATAGACGCCGGTTTGCGTACTTCTTGATGATAATCGGCTCTTCGAGATTCGACGTGTCCGCCACGGCTTGCCCTTCCTTGCACCCCTAAGGGAGTTCCTCAGATTGACCTGTTTTGAGGCCTTCTCGTTATATTTTCTATCAGGAAGGTTTTAAATCACAGTTTCGCGTTTGCAGCAAAAACTCGATGCATGCTCAGAATTCACCAATTCGTCAGGCGTGACCGCACGAATTTCCAGTCCAAACAGACCGTTGACAAGTTTTGAAAAGACTGCCCTTTCGGAAAGTACCGGATGCGCTTTCGCATTTTGGGGACGAACCGGGTCTTACGACTCACTCAATTGCTGCACGCGCTGGCAAGATAGAAACATACGGCCATCCTGCAGTAGACAATCTTGGGGAGATCAAGATGAACAGAACTGCTATTGTAACTGGCGGCACGCGCGGCATCGGTCGTGCGATCAGCGCACGCCTTTCAAATGATGGATACAAAGTCGCTGCAACCTATGCAGGCAATGACGAAGCCGCCGAAAACTGTGCGCGCGACATTGGTGTGACCTGTTTCAAATTCGACGTTGGCGATTTCGACGCTTGCGTGGAAGGGATCAAAAAGATCGAAGCCGAGCTCGGGCCGGTGGATGTTCTGGTCAACAATGCTGGCATCACCTGGGACGCCCCTTTTCACAAAATGTCCAAGGAAGCCTGGGACAAGGTGATCAATGTCGATCTGGACTCAGCATTCAACATGACCCGAAATGTCTGGGAAGGCATGCGGGAGCGCGGCTTTGGCCGGGTGATCAATATCTCGTCAATCAACGGCCAGAAGGGCCAGTTCACTCAGGCGAACTATTCTGCGGCAAAAGCCGGCCTGATCGGCCTGACGAAAGCTCTCGCTTATGAAGGTGCCAAGAAGGGCATCACATCGAACGTCGTTGCGCCAGGCTATATCGATACAGAAATGCTGCAGGCGATGAAGCCGGAAGTTCTGGACGGTATTATTGCTGGTATTCCAGCTGGTCGCCTCGGTAAGGCTGAAGAAATTGCCAGCATGGTGGCCTATCTTGCCAGCGATGAGGCGGCATTCATCAACGGCGCAACAATGACGGTAAACGGCGCGCAATACATCGCTGGTTAACCATATAGACAGCCCTGCCTGCGAAGAATCCGGGCGGCAATGAAACGGTCCTTCTGATGCCGTATTGCCGCCCTTTTTCTTTGTCACTAAAGGTATCATGTTATTCATCTCAAAACTCAGCAGATCCATGATTGCCGGCATGTCGGCGATTGGGCTGGCAGTTCTCTCGCCAGCCGCGTCCGCGCAGTTTGATGATGTGTCTCCTCTCTTCGAGGTCGATCCAATTTTTCAGGATGGCCTGATTGGCTTCAGGACTCTCAGCGATCGCCGCTTCAGCCTGAAACGACGTGGCAATGAGACGCTTTTCCGCTTCGAAGGCCAGAATGAAGTCTGGGCGCTTCGGTCTGTGCCGGGGCCGCGCGGCGACGAATTTCTCAAAATTGATACAGGCCGCGTCTTTATTCGCCTGACGGATCTTGGCGGCGTCATCCTGTATGGCGCCGAACACCCTCAGGGCGAGCCAGCAGATCCTGTTGAAGCCGCACTACCGATCAATGACCCGGTCCGCGAAGACGGCTTTCAGGAAAGTCTGACCACTTATCTTTCTTTTCGTATCGGAAAGCCTGTCAGCCTTCTGATTCAGAGCAAAGAAGATGACAAAATGGCCTGGTATCAGGATGCCGCGCGCATCACCGCTGAGGGCATGGTCCGGGCACAGAAAGAGTCGGTCGAAGCTGTTGAAGAGGTCCTCATTCGCCGCGGGCCAAAGCCTGACCTTGAGCTGAAAGACGGTCGGCTGACGGTCTTTATAAACCCCGACAAGGGTTATGCCGGACGCCCATCCTCAGACCGCGTGATCTTATTTCTGAAGAACTGGCTGACCAGCTAGGCGGCGTGTTCAGCCACACGCTGGCGATAAGCCGCCATAAGCGCATCGGAATTCTTTCCAAAATCATAGAGCTTTGACCAGGTGAAGAAGCCTGAATCATGTCCATCGTCAAAGACGATGCGGATGGCATACTGCCCGACAGGTTCAGCACGCTCTACGCCGATATCGGCTTTGCCGGTCACAGGTGGCGGACGCTGCCCACCATGCCCCTGAACCTCTGCCGATGGGCTTTCCACGCGCAGAAGCTCGAATGGAATATCGAAGGTTTCGTCATTATCGAACTCTGCTCGCAGCACCTTATCGGCCTTGCGGAAACGGAGCTTAAGCGGATGGGGTGTCATTCTGCCTCTTCAGACGGGTCCAATTCGCGCGCTTCATCTGCCAGCATAATCGGCACGCCGTCCCGGATGGGATAAGCCAGCCCGGCTTTTTTGGAAATCAACTCGCCAGCTTCAGGATCATAGACCAGCGGCCCACGACTCACGGGGCAAACCAGCACCTCCAGCAGCTTGGGATCCAGGCCCCCGCCTTTTAGTTCATCCATGTTTTGCCCTCTCCCCCATTCGAGGTCATTCTGAACAATGCTATCAGACAATCGGCGCGCGCGTGCAAGTCCGTCGCCTCTAAAAGCGCTTGTTTCTCAACCGAGGAGAATGGGCAGCCTGAACTGAGGGCATTGATGAGCGATTCCATGGGCACACCGTCGACAGAATCCCAATCCGCCCGAAGATTGTTACGCGCCAGATAGGCTTCGAGCTCTTCGAGAATGTTCTGCCGGTCTGGCAGACCCATCTCCTCAGGCTCCATGAGATCGTGAATAAACGGGTCCCAATTTGCGCGCACCTCACGATAAGGACGGTCAAATGGAAGCTCTTCGGCAATTTCAAACCGGCAAATGCCTTCAAGGCTGATCAAATAACGCCCGTCGTCTGTTTCAGAATAATGGACCACCCGGCCCAGCGTACCGACTTCGGCGAGCTCCGGATGGGCCTTGTCTCGATTAGTCGGCTGAACCATGCCGATGAAACCGCTGCCAGCCATCACATCGTCGATCATGTTCAGATAGCGCGGCTCAAAAATGTTGAGCGGTAAAATGCCTCTGGG
>CETS01037248.1_pt1 | contig 17997 bp, 18 predicted proteins | sample 356391 | NCBI WGS metagenome assembly CETS01 (sample SAMEA2622673, study PRJEB7988) | marine metagenome | isolation source: saline water (ENVO:00002010), including
GCAGAGTTATATCCGTCATCATTTGTAATCATTATACGTGCGTTGCTAAGATCTATCTTTGACATAATATAATATTTAGATTAGGTGGAGATTAAATCTACTCCATGCATGTAAGGTTTGAGTGCATCAGGAATATCAATAGATCCATCCTCATTCTGATAATTTTCCATCACTGCAATTAATGTTCTCCCTACAGCTAATCCTGACCCATTTAAAGTATGAATAAATTTTGATAATTTATTTTCTTTATATTTAGAGTTCATCCGTCTTGCTTGAAAGTCACCACAATTTGAGCAACTTGAAATTTCACGATATGCTTTTTGACCAGGCAACCATACTTCAATATCGTAGGTTTTTCTGGCAGCAAATCCCATATCTTGTGATGATAAAACAACTACTCTATAGTGAAGGTCTAATCTCTTAAGCACTTCTTCAGCGCAGCTCAACATTCTTTCGTGTTCTTGATTAGACTTTTCTTCAGAAGTCAGACTTACTAATTCGACTTTGTAAAATTGGTGTTGTCTCATAATTCCTCGGGTATCCTTACCTGCGGCACCAGCTTCAGATCTGAAGCATGGAGTTAACGATACAAATCTTTTTGGTAGTTCGCTATAGTCAACTGCTGTCTCGCGGGTCATATTAGACAACGGGACTTCAGCTGTTGGAATTAACCAATAATCATTGGTAGTTTTGAAAAGTTCATCTGCAAATTTAGGTAAAGTACCAGTACCAAACAAGGCTTGGTCTTTAACTAAAATTGGAACAGAAATTTCCTCATAACCAAATTCTGATGTATGCAAATCGAGCATGTAGTTTGCTATAGCTCTTTCTAGTTTCGCTAATAAACCAGATTGAATTACAAATCTTGAACCAGAAATTTTAGAAGCTCTGTCAAAACTCATCAAGTTCAGATTTTCACCTAGTTCAAAGTGCTCCTTAGGCTCAAAATCAATTTTTTTCTTGTTACCCTCTACTTTAATTTCTTTATTGAAACTTTCATCACCAACGGGAACAGACTCATCAGGTATATTTGGAATACGTGATAAACAATCATCGATTTTTTTTTGAGAATCTCTTTGTTTAACCTCTAATTCTTGTAATTTATCTTTAAGATTAGAAACCTCATTTTTATATTTATTAGCTTCATCATTCTTGCCAGATGCTGATAATTCTCCAATTTTTTTTGATTTCTCATTTCTTGCCTCTTGAATAGTTTGCAGTTCTTTTATTATTTCTCGATTTTCCTTATCAAGCATAAGAACAGTTGCGGATATTTCATCTTGACCCCTCTTTTTAAGGGCTTCATCTAAAAAACTTGGGTTATCTCTAATTAATTTTAAATCAATCATATGTAATACTTAAGACTCGTTTCTTTTTCTTTCGATCAACTTTACCGCAAATATTGAAAGTTCATACAATATAAGAATTGGTATTCCAAGTCCAATTTGAGAAATTGGATCTGGAGGTGTTAAAATTGCCGCTACTGCAAAAACACCAACAATTACATATTTTCTATTCTTTCTAAGTCCTTCAGAGCTGGCAAATCCCATTCTAGCTAAAAGAGTTAAAATTACTGGCAATTGGAAGCTTAATCCAAAAGCAAATATCAATCGCATAACTAAACTTAAATATTCATTTACCTTAGCTTCTAATTGAATTGGCAATGATCCATCACCACCAATTGACTCAAAAGAAAGAAAAAACTTTATAGCCAGCGGCATAATAAAATAATAAACAAGCGCTGCTCCGATAAAAAATAAAATTGGAGTTGCAATTAAATAAGGCACAACAACAGATTTTTCATTTTTATAAAGTCCTGGTGCTACAAAAATCCATATTTGAATTAAGATAAATGGCAAAGCAATAAATATTGAAGCAAATAGCGCTACTTTTAAATAAGTAAAAAAAGTTTCATGGAGAGCCGTAAATATTAAACGTCGACTTTCATCTCCTGATACAGCATCAGCATATGGCTGTACAAGAAAGTTATATATACTGTCAGCAAATATGTAGGCCACTACAAATAACACAGAAATTAGAATTAAGGATTTAATAAGTCGAGATCTTAACTCAACTAGATGCTGAATAAGAGGTTGTTTACTTTCATCAATATTCTCAGTTTTTTGACTCATCTTCTTTTTCTTTACTTTCAGTATCTAGAATTGATTTATTGATGGACTCTCTCATTTCTTCAGTAAATCTCTTTGGTTTTTTTCTTTCAACAGATGATTTTATTTCATCAATGCCAGTATCAGCCGCTATTTCGTTTATACTTGATCTAAATTCACGAGAAAAGTTTTTGATTTTTGTCCACCATCGTCCAAATGTTCTTAGTACTGTAGGTAATTCTTTGGGGCCAACAAAAATTATTATTAATGCTGCAATAACTAAATACTCTACTCCACCGATTCCAGGTAACATGCTTTTATAATTTAGGGTTACTCTTTAGAAGAGTTATCGTCAGATTTATTTATTGATTTTGTCTCGTCTTCGTCGTTTATGCCTTTTTTGAAACTTTTTACACCTTTTGCAACATCACCCATTAACTCAGAGATTTTTCCTCTACCAAATAAGATTACTAGAAGCGCAACTACAATTAAAATCTGCCAGAAACTGATACCCATATTAGCCTCACTAAATATTTATATGTTCATTATATATATACTATTCAACTTTAAACAATACAATTAACTAATTCCTAAATACTATTGAATTTTAACTGCTTTTTCTTTGCTGAGGTGGGTTATGTCTTTTGCTACACCACTTTGTTTTATCATGCCGTTTTCGAGCACAATAACTCTATCTGACATAGCCAAAGCATCGTCTATATCATGCGATACAATTATGGAGGTTGTATTGTTGTCTTTTAATATTTTTTTAGTTTCTATTCTAAGCTGCACAGTTAGTGATTGATCTAAAGTCCCGAATGGTTCATCCATCAATAATATTTTTGGCTTAGGCGCCATTGCTCTTGCTATAGCAACGCGTTGCTGTTCACCACTTGATATTTCATGAGGAAAATTGTGAGCATATCTATCGACCCTAAACAATTTTAAAATATTCATTGCAGTATCAATATTTTCTTTTTTTGAATTGTTTAAACCAAACATAACATTTTTAATAATTGTAAGATGTGGAAACAGAGCTCTTTCTTGTACAACTAAGCCTACGTTTCTCTTTTCAGTTGGTATTGTGTGTAAATAATCTGAAACAATCTTATTATTTATTTGGATGCTACCATTAGTTTCTTTTTCTAAGCCAGCAATAATTCTTAGAAGTGTAGTTTTACCACAACCAGATGGTCCGAGTATTGACAGGATTTCACCTTCTTTAATTTCTAAATCGATATTGGTTAAAACAGTTTTATTCTTTATGTAAGAATGACTTAAATTTTTTATCTCAAGCGTCGACATGGCTAGATTTCCCTACTTGCTGGTCTAGAATTTCTTATTATTCTAGTCAAAATTATAATTGGAATCAATCCTACAGCTACAATAGCAATTGAAGGTGCGGCAGCATCAAACATTCTTTCTTCTGCCGCAAAAATATATGTATATACGGCAAGAGTATCAAAATTAAATGGTCTTAAAACAAGTGTGGCAGGCAGTTCCTTTATTACTTCAGAAAAAACAAGTAATAAACTTGTAAGTAAGCTAGTTTTCAGTAAAGGCGAATGGATATAAGTTAACATGGACCATCCAGAGCTCTTCAGAGTTCTAGATACATCGTCAATTTTATGATTAATCCTGTGATAGCCTGACTCAAGTGCAGAATTAGATAATGCATAAGATTTAATGACATAAGCAAAGACTAGTCCAACAAGACTGCCTGTTAGTACCAGATTAAAAAATTCAATTGTTAAAGCTCTATCAATAAACGTTAAAAATTGCATGATACCTATAGCAAGTATTAAGCCTGGAACAGCGTAACCAACCGTAAGAAATGAGCTCATGTTGGCAAGGAGTTTATTTTTTTTATATCTAGTTGAGAAGTTAATCAGTAGTGCCAAAATAGTTGTCAAAACTGCCGCTAAAAATGCTAGTGAAAGAGTGTTCCAAGCAGTAGTAATAAATTTATAATTAAAGAAATCGAGTTTATAGTTCAGTGCCCAATAGGTAAGCTCCATAACTGGAAGAACAAAGCCTATGAAAATTGGAATAAAACAAGCTAAAAATGCAGAGGCATTATTAATTCCATTTAATTTATTGATTTTAATAGGACGAAAAACTGACATCGAATTAGAGTAAGTTGCTTTTCGTCTTGAATATCTCTCAATTACTAAAAAAATTATTACAAATAAAAGTAAGCATGAAGCTAATTGCATTGCTGTATCTATATCATAAAGGCCATACCAAGTTCTAAATATTCCAGTAGTAAATGTTGATATTGCAAAATGATCTACGGCTCCAAAATCTGATAAAGTTTCCATTAAGACCAGCATCACACCAGCTATAAGTGCCGGTCGTATCATTGGAATTCCTAATCTGAAGAAAACTTGAGTCTTATTTAATCCGAGAGTTCTTCCTGCTTCAATAATTGACCTTGATTGATTTATAAAGGCCATTCTAGATACAAGATAGACATAAGGATATAAAGTGAATGAAAAAACAATTATAGCTCCTGGAACATTTCTAACTTTTGGAAACAAGGTAAAATCCCTTCCAAGATTAAATATGTCCCTAACTAAGTTATTTGCTGTTCCAAAAGTGTCAAATAAACCTGTGAATGTATAAGCCAGGATATAAGGAGGTACAGCCAAAGGTAATATTAATGCCCATTCAAAAAAATTTTTTCCAGTAAAATCATGATTAGTAACAAGCCAGGCTGTACTTGTTCCAATTATTGAAACAATGATACCAACACCAATAACAAGGTAGATGGAGTTGCTTATGTATAAGAAAAGAACATGATTATACAAATGAGACCAGTTATCATTATAAGTTCCAGTCAAACTGAATAAAACTATTGCAACAGGAGTTACAAAAAGAATGAATAATAAAAATGGCGTTGTATGCCAAAATGTTAAATTAAATGACCTCATTTACTACCTTAATATAAGCTTATCTAAGGTAATTCTAGTGAAAATTAATCAATCAGCTTGGCATTAATAGTTGATATATAAGGAAAAAAATAATAAATTCAGTTTAGAATTATTTTAAAAAAAAATGCAAACTAATAAACACATTTTTGATAAATTAAAGTTTTCGGGATTAAGAGCTACTAAACAGAGACTTAAAATTGCGAATATACTTTTTGAAAAAAATAAAACGTTTCACTTTTCTATAAGTCAATTAGCTAATTTAATAAATAAAAGGTATGGAGATACAGTAGCTTTGGCAACTGTTTATAACACTGTGCATGCTTTTAAAAATCATGGATTCTTAAAAGAAATAGCTATTAATTCGGAACATAGTTATTTTGATACTAATACAACTAATCATCACCACTTTTACGATGTTGACAAAGATGAGTTATCAGACATTGAAAACAATGATGTAAGCCCCATCAAAATAAAGAAAACAATACCTGGCAAAAAAATTAAATCAATTGAAGTTCTCGTTAAAATTTCATCAGAAAATTAATTATATTTTTTATAATCTCACATTATTGACTTTTAATTAGAACGATTATAAATTAGCTCTATGGGAACTAGAGAGAGAGAAGACGCCTTTAAAAGCGAGGAGCTTGGTAAGTGTCCTTTTACTGGTGCCGGAACACCGGCAAAGGAACAGGCTGGAAAAGGTACTGGTAACAGACAGTGGTGGCCAAATAGTCTAAATTTAAAAATACTTGGATTACATTCAGAGCTTGTGAATCCAATGGATAAAAAATTTAACTACGCCAAAGAATTCAAAAAACTTAATTATAAAGCACTTAAAAAAGATTTAAATAAGTTGATGACTGAGTCGCAAGATTGGTGGCCAGCCGATTACGGTCATTACGGACCTTTATTTATTAGACTTTCATGGCATGCTGCTGGTACATATCGAACAGGTGATGGAAGAGGTGGAGCAGGAACGGGCAATCAGAGGTTTGCACCATTAAATAGTTGGCCAGATAACGTCAACTTAGACAAAGCAAGATTGCTTTTATGGCCTATTAAACAAAAATATGGAAACAAAATTTCTTGGGCAGATTTATTCGTGCTTGTAGGTAATGTCGCATTAGAATCAATGGGATTTAAAACATTTGGTTTTGGTGGAGGAAGAGAAGATATTTGGGAACCGGAAGATGATATATACTGGGGATCTGAAAAAGAGATGCTCGCTGTTGAAAGATACAGCGGTAAAAGGGACTTAGAACAACCTCTTGGAGCTTCTCATATGGGCTTGATATACGTGAATCCTCAAGGCCCTGATGCAAATCCAGATCCACTGTTAGCTGCTCATGACATTAGAGAGACATTTGGAAGAATGGCAATGAATGATTATGAGACTGTGGCATTGGTTGCAGGTGGTCACACATTTGGAAAATCACATGGTGCAGCATCAGAGTCACATAAAGGACCAGATCCAGAAGCATCGAGATTGCAAGATCAAGCAACTGGATGGAACAGCTCTTATAAATCCGGGAAAGGTGTTGATACTATCAGCAGCGGAATCGAGGGCACGTGGACACAAAACCCAATCAAGTGGGATATGGGTTATTTTGATTGCTTATTTAATCACGAGTGGGAGCTAACAAAAAGTCCTGCAGGTGCGCACCAATGGACTCCAAAAAAGAATGGTCAAGCTATTAAACAAGTTCCTGATGCTCATGATCCTAATAAAACACATGCTCCTATGATGCAAACTACAGATTTATCATTACGAATGGATCCAAGTTATGGACCTATATCAAAACACTTCTTTAATAATCCATCTGAATTTGCAGACGCTTTTGCAAGAGCTTGGTTTAAGCTCACGCACAGAGATATGGGGCCAAAAGCTTGCTACCTCGGAAGTGAAGTGCCAAAAGAAGAGTTGATATGGCAGGATCCAATACCAAAACAAAAATACAAACTAACTAAAAATGATATTAAAAAACTTAAGTTAGAGATTTCAAAATCTAAGATTTCTAATTCAAATCTTATATCAGCAGCGTGGGCTTCAGCATCCACTTACCGAAATTCTGATCGAAGAGGTGGAGCAAATGGAGGAAGAGTTTCTCTGGAGCCACAAATAAACTGGGAAGTCAATAATCCCTCAAAACTTAAGAAAACGATCAATGCGCTAAGTAAGATTAAAAATGATTTTGATAAATCTAAAAAGTCAGTTTCATTAGCTGATCTAATTGTATTGGGTGGAAGTGTTGGAATTGAGAATGCAGCTAAGAAAGGTGGATCAAAAATTGAAGTCCCCTTTTCTCCTGGACGTGGTGATGCTACACAAAATCAAACTGATGTTAATTCATTTAACTTATTAGAGCCACAGGCTGATGGATTTAGAAACTATCAAAATAATAAGAAATCAATTACTTCAACTGAGGAAAAATTATTAGATAAGGCCAATTTAATGGGATTAACTGCTCCTGAAATGACAGTATTAATTGGTGGTCTTCGAGTTTTGGATACGAATTTTGACAACTCTAATGTTGGAGTATTTACGAAGAAAAAAGGTACATTAACCAATGATTTCTTTATAAATCTTTTAGATATGAAAACGACTTGGAAAGAAGTTGACAAGAAAGAGCAGTTTTTTATTGGAAAAGATAGAAAAACTGGAAAAGAAAAGTGGAAAGCGTCCAGAGTAGACTTAATTTTTGGCTCTAATTCTCAATTACGTGCTCTTGCGGAGGTTTACGCTTGCTCAGACTCTAAACCTAAGTTTTTGGCTGATTTCACTAAAGCCTGGACAAAAGTTATGGATTCTGATCGATTTGACCTGAAATTGAATTAAATAAACTAAGATGACACAACTAAGTTTTGAAGACTTTTATAAAGTGCCTGAGATGCAATTTGATATTGATAGGCTTAGAGAAGATTTAGATAGAGTACTTGAGAAAAAAGGTTTTGACTCTCTTGGTTTATCTCATTTTGGCGCAATCCCAGTTAATCAGATCCCGAATGATGAGGAGTCTATCAAAGGCCATAATATGAGAGGTATTTATTGGACAACTCCTGATGAGAGTGGAAAGGAAGTGGCCAGAGATATAAATATTGATGAGGAAAAATATACTCAAGTTGTCCCAGATTTTCAGAAAACTTATTTTGAAGATGTTGTTAGCAAGTTGCGAAGCAGATTTAAAATCGGTCGCATAAGAATATTGCTTAAAGAACCAAGATCAACTTTAAGTTGGCATCGTGACCCTGAATGTAGACTGCACATTCCAATAATTACAAATCCAGGCTGTTCAATGGTAATAGAAAATGTTGCAAAACACCTACCAGCAGATGGATCTGTCTGGATTACAAATAACACAAAATATCACAATTTTTTCAATGGTGGTGAGCAAGCTAGAATACATCTTGTAGCCTGTATGCTGGAAAGTCCTTTTAAGAATTAGTATCCTTTCCTCACTTTTTTAAAGAGGTAATTTGACCTAGGATACTAATGAGAAGAAGAGACGGTGGCCAAATTACCCCTTATGAATGACTAACTTATTGCCATCCAACTCGATCCATCAACTTAACAGCTGTTGGATTGAATTCACCATAACTTGCTACTGGTGTAGCGTCTTCTTTAAAACCAGTACCAAATTGATTAATTAAATCACTCGGAGCAACACCTTCACGCATTGGGTATTCGTAAGTATTGTTTACAATGTGTGCTTGTGCTTCTTCGCCAAGTAAAAATTCAATGAATTTCACTGCATTAGATTTGTTTGGTGCATTTTTCATTAGACCAGCTCCACTAACATTTATGTGTGCGCCACGTCCGTCTTGACCTGGGAAATGCAACTGTACTTTTCTAGCAGCAGCTTGTTGTTCTTCACCTTTTTTACCTGATAGCATCAGACCAATATAATAGCTGTTCGCTATAGCAATATCCGCTTCGCCATTTGCAACAGCCATAATTTGTGCTCTGTCGTTACCTTCAGGTTTTCTCGCGAAGTTACCAACGAAGTCTTTAGCCCAAGCTTCGATTGTAGCTTCACCATGATTAGCAATCAAAGATGAAACAAGAGATTGGTTGTACATGTTACCTGAACTTCTGATAGCTATTCTACCTTTCCACTTTGAGTCAGATAGATCTTCATAAGTAAGACCAGCCATTTCAGCTTCTGAAACATTTAATGGATTGTAATAAATAACCCTTGATCTTTTTGCGATACCAACCCATTCATTATTTGGGCCTCTCAGATTGGCAGGCACTGTATTGTCAACCATGCTTGAATTAATGCTTTGGAACATTCCATCTTTTTGAACTTTCCATAAGTTACCAGCGTCAACCGTAATAAATACATCAGCTGGTGAATTAGCTCCTTCAGAAGCCAATCTCTCCATAAGCGCTTTACCTTTACCAGATACAACATTAACTTTTATGCCAGTCGCATCAGTAAATTTTTGATAAAGAGCATCATCAGAGTCGTAATGCCTAGCAGTGTATAAGTTCACTTCACTGGCATAAGCTGCACCGACTGTTACAAAAGTGATAACAGCAGCAGCAAAGATTCTAAAAATACCGTTCATAATATTTTCCTTTTAAATGATAATAATAATCATTCTCATATATACTATTGCAAATGATTATCAATAGCAAAAATGTCACGCTTAGTGATTTGAATTAAAGTGAGGAAATAAATTTAAGTAATTGATTTCTTTGATTAATATCCAAATTCTTAAATTTATTTTTTGACTCAAGAGATTCACCGCCGTGCCATAATATAGCCTCTTCAAGTGATTCAGCTCTCCCATCATGAAGATATGACTCTCTTCCACTAACAATTTTAGTTAGGCCAATACCCCAAAGTGGTGGAGTTCTCCATTCATTACCTTCAGCTTCAAACTCTGGAACTTGATCGGATAATCCGTCGCCCATATCGTGTAACAAAAAATCAGAATACGGCGATATAATTTGATTATTTAAATTTTCAAAAGGGCCATCACTTCTAGTAATATGTCTTTCTACATGACATGAATTACAACCAACCTCATAAAATATCTTTTTTCCAGCAATCACATCAGCTTTTTTTTGATTTCTAGCAGCTGGCACACCCAACTGAGATGAGTAGAAAGTGACAAGATCAAGTTGGTCATTTGATACTTCAAAGTTGTCATAAATTTCACTATTACCACTTACTGAATTGTTGCAATCAAGTTGCGTTTCTGTGCAATTACTTGCATTGGGATAAAATTTATTTGAAAGACCCATATCGTGATAAAAGGCATCAGCAGTTTGTTGCAATACAGTTGGTTGTGATGCCTTCCAGCCAAATCTACCTATTTTAAATTTGCTTTCTTGCATGTCCCACGTGACATTTGCTTTACCCGAAATTCCATCACTATTAGAGTCATCAATATCTTGTAGTTTTAAAATATCTTCCTCAGCGATATTTTCAATTAAACCTAGACCTATCATAACCTGTGCAATTCTAATAGAGCTGCTTGTATTCGGCGCAAGATCTCCATAATTGAGTTTGTCTATTATTACTTTTGGTTTTTTTAGCTGAACAATGGTTCCATCGTCATAAGCCACATTCATAAACTCATATTCTATAGAGATTTGTGCTTCTTCAAGAACGTCTTCTGTTGAGAATTCACTTAATTGTCCGCCATACGTACTATCATTATGATTTTTTTCATTAGTATTTTCAATTTTAGTTGGTTGACCTATTTGAATTACAGCTGAGATCAAATCTTCATCTATCTCAAGTATTGGCAAGTGTCCTCTTCCATCAGATATGTGACAGCCATCACAAGATGTAGAACTAAAAAATGGTCCAAGACCATCTTTGGCAATATTTTCCGATGTAGCTGCATCTTCCCAAATTCGTCTAAAAAGAGAGTTTCCTACCAGAAAATTTATTCTTAAATTTTTATCAAGATTCCTCGCAGGTAAAGAGTAACTATTCTTGTTCTTAACAAAATTTGTTGTCTTACCTCCTGACATGTGGGTATCTGCATAAGCAGAAAAACTACAAATTTGGTAAACTATTATTATAAATAGATATTTAACTAATTTAATCACTCATAGAGATTAAAAGTTAGTCGGCTTCATGTCCACTTTGAATTAAGTCATCTATATTTTCATCTTCACCAAATGGCTCAATTTGAGATTGATCAATCTCTTTAGGCTCTTTTATATCCAAATTAGGAGGTAAACGACTCTCTAAAAGTCCTGCAGCCTTGAGTTCTTCCAGGCCAGGCAAATCTGAAATTTGCTCAATATTAAAGTATTCTAAAAATCTCTCAGTTGTCCCATATATAATGGGACGTCCTGGCACTTTTTTTCTACCTATGGGTCTTACCCAATTAAGTTCCATCAAAACATCTAAGGTTCCAGGGCTGAAGTGAACTCCTCTTATATCTTCAACTTCTGCTCTTGTAACTGGTTGATGATAGGCAATAATTGACAATGTTTCAGTTGCAGCTTTAGATAATTTTCTCTGAACAATTTTTTCCTTTTTCATCATTGGTGATAAATCAATTGCAGTTTTAAAGCTCCATTTATTACCTGTTTTGACAAGGTTTACACCACGACTTTCGTATTGAGCTTTTATTAGATTTAACAATTTAGTTAAGTTAGCGCCTTTAGGCAATCTTGCCTTGAGACTTTCCGCATCTAAAGGTTCATTGGCCGCAAAGAGTAAGGCTTCGAGAATTCTTAAATTTTCCCGATGCTCTGATGGAAAATCCATTACATTACTTGTTTTACTTTCTTCAGACATCACTTATTTTAGGTAAATCCTCTTCTTGTTTATTTTTTATAAATACAGGACCGAAAGGCATTAATTGCTGAACTTCGAGAATACCCTCTCTAACTAATTCCATCGCGGCCGCAAGTGTTCCAGCAACTCCAGAGCGGGCATTTTTTCCTGAAGAAAATTCTGTAGGTAAAAATTTTTCTAATCTTGTCCATTCAGGAACATCACCTATCATTCTTTGGAGGCGGGTTAATGCATCTTCCATCGAGAATACTGCTGGTCTTTGTATTGTCATAGATGAGTATGCTGATTTATATCTTTGATCAGCATAAGATTTTAATAAATCGTAATAATTTAGATAATATTCTGGAGTGCGAATAAGTCTTATTCCCTCTGGCATTCCTCTATTAAAAAAATCAGTGTTTAGTTTTGGTAAATTCATAAGTTTTTCAGATGCTTGTCTTATTGCTTCAAGTTTTTTTAATTGAAATTTTAATCTTTCAGCCATTTCTTCTGCTGTTAATTCCTCACCTGACTCCTCTCTTGGTATAAGAAGGTTAGATTTTAAGTAAGCAAGCCACGCAGCCATAACTAAATAGTCAGCAGCTAGTTCAAGATTTTTATCTCTGACCCTTGCAATAAATTCTAAATATTGTTCAGTTAATTGCAGAATTGAAATCTGCATCAAATCCACTTTTTGAGATTTAGCTAGTGCTAACAATATATCCAAAGGCCCCTCATAAGCCCCTAGGTTGACGATTAAATCGTCAGAGGATAATTGAGGAGAGTTTTCGTAAGTATCTGATTTAACTTCCATTTTAATATTTATTATGATTCCTGAAGAGAAATCAATTTGATTTATTTACTATTCTTGCACCTTAATCAACAATTCATTCAATTCTTCATCAATCAATTTTGTATCACATTTATTTTCTTTAAATATTATGCTAGTTAAGTTTTCTTGATGAGTTATTGGATAATGTTTTTTTTCAATACAGTTTGCTATCTCATTCATTTCATTGATGTTTCCATTACAGTGAAGGACTATATCGCATCCTGCTTCAAGTGCTTTAGATGATGCTTCTTGCAAAGGTAAATTTATTGCCTTCATAGAAATATCATCTGTTATCAGTGTTCCTTTGAACCCTATTTCATCTCTAAGTACTTGATTGATAATTTTTTTTGAGAAAGTGCATACATTTTGTTCGTCAATATCAGAATAAATAATGTGAGCAGTCATTCCCAACACACAACGTGAGTTAAATTTAAATGGATAAAAATCGCTAGCTGACATGTCAGATCTTTTTGAATGAACATATGGTAAACCTAAATGACTATCTACATTGGCTCTACCATGACCAGGCATATGCTTAATAATTGGAGCCACACCGTTACTATTTAAAATATCAATCACCTCAGATCCATAACTTGCAACTATATCTTTATCATTTGAAAAAGACCTATCGCCAATGATGCCACTTTCATTTTCGTCAGGAATATCTAAGACAGGTATACTATTAACGTTTATTCCAAGTTTTTTTATATAAGTTGATATAAGTTTATAATTAAGTTGAAATATTCTATCACCTATTTCAGCAAAATTTTTTCTCAGGTTAAATAATTTTTTTGCTGAGGGGAACTTAAATGCTCCTTTGAAATTTAATCTAGATACTCTTCCACCTTCTTGATCAATTAAAATAGGAATTTCAGTACCATATATTTTCTTAATAGAGTCAGTTAGAATTTTTATTTGATCCTCTGATGAACAGTTTCTTTCAAAGAGGATGATTCCCCAAGGACGATATGCTCGCAAAAATATTTCTTCTTCTTTTGTGATGTTAGTCCCTTTGAGACCACAAATTAAAGGTATAAATTCTTCCATATCTTTCATTGACCTAAATTATATATGCCAAGATCAGGTGTTTTAATGCCTTCTTTATCTTCAGGTAATACTCGGTAATCTTTTAAATTTGAATCAATATTTAAAATTCCCTCATCGTTACTATTTTTTTTAAAATAAATAGATAGAAAAATAATTAATAAAACTACAAATGATATTGTGATAAGCAATTTAAATTTCATTGCATTTCATCTGGAGCAGAAACACCAATTAGACTCAATCCTGACTTAAGTGTTTCTTGGGTCGCAATTAACAATGCAATCCTCACATTGCTAATTTCAGGCCGTTCTTCATCAATAAATTTGTTATTCTTATCAATTTTCCCCTGGTTCCATAAAGAATGAAAAGATGAAGAAAGATCATATAAGTAATAAGATATTCTATGAGGTTCATATAATTTTACTGCTGTTTCAATAACACCTTTCCAATCTAAAAGTATTTTAATTAGCTCTATCTCACCTTCTTTATCAAGGAGACTAAAATTACAATTATCAAAATTGGTTAAATCAATATTCATATTTGTTTTTTTAAGTTTATTTATTACTGATGAAATTCTTGCATGAGCATATTGAACATAAAATACGGGGTTATCTTTTGATTGCTCTGTAACTTTTTGCACATCAAACTCAAGAGGAGCTTCATTTTTTCGATACATCATCATAAATCTTATGCTGTCGCTTCCAACTTTATCAACCATTTCTTTTAGAGTAATAAATTCTCCAGATCTCTTTGACATTTTTACAAGCTTTCCATTTTCAACCAATTTAACCATTTGACACAATTTAGCTGTAAACTCTGCTTTATTATTAGTTAAAGCTTTAACTGAGGCATTCATTCTTTTTACATAACCTCCATGATCGGCACCTAATATATCAATTAAGTGATTTGAACCTCTTTGGATTTTGTCAAAATGATATGCAATATCATTTGCAAAATAAGTCCATTCTCCAGTTGATTTTTGAAGAGGTCGGTCGATTTCATCTCCAAATTTAGTAGACCTAAATAGAAGTTGCTCTCTTGGCTCCCAATCCTCTATTTCCTTACCTTTTGGTTTTTCAAGAGTGCCTCTATATATCATATCCATATCTTTAAGACGATTGATAGCATCATCTATTTTTCCCTCAACAATCAATGATTGTTCTGAAACGAACAAATCCTGATTTATTGAAAGCGAAGACAAATCAGATTTAATTCTGTTGAGCAAAAATTCTATAGTCTCCTGTCTAATTATATCTAAGTGCTCTTTATTATCTAAGATAGCGTTACCATGTTTATTTAAAATATGTCTTGCGACATCAACTAAGTATTCTCCTGGATAAAAATTCTCAGGATAATTTTCTGATATATTTTTAACAAGTAATTCATTAATTCGTATTATAACTGAACTTACTAATTGAGAGATTTGTATACCAGCGTCATTCACATAATACTCTCGTGTAACTTTATGGCCTGTTTTTTCTAATAAGTTTGCTAATACATCACCATAAACAGCGCCTCTGCAATGTCCGATATGTAATGGTCCAGTTGGATTCGCAGAAACATATTCAACATTAACATTTTTGCCACTGCCAATATTTGTAGGTACTAATTCATTCGTTTTTAATCTTAGAGATAGAAACTTGTGCCACAAAGTTTTCCTTGTCCAAAAATTTATAAAACCAGGACTTGCAACTTCAATTTTTTCAAAATCATCTGAAGCTCTTAGTTTTTCAGCAAGTTCTTCCGCAGCATTTAATGGCTTTATTTTGAGCGTCTTGCTATTAACCATACAAATATTTGTACTTATATCCCCATTATCTTCTCGTTTTGGTCGCTCAATAACAAATGAGGAGTTATAAATCGTTCTATAGTCAAGATTATATTGCTCCGCAAATTGACGTGCTACCAGCTCTCTTAAATATGAATAAATATCATTCATTTTATTTTATACTTTTATAAATTTCACTCGCATAATTATCAGTCATACCTGCAATATAATCACAAACTACCCTTGCTTTATTTTCATTCTCTAATCTTATTTTGAAGTCTTTATGCATCAAATTCTCGTCATCCATAAATTTTCTGAAAAGAAATGTAATTATTTGAGATGCGTCATTAGTCATCTTTATTACTTTATCATGATTATACATTTTTGAATTCAAAAAGCTCTTTATACTATCCACATCTCTAGAAAATTTATCAGAAAACGATGCTATTTTACCATCAAGCATCCTAACTTCTTTATCGCTGCTTAAATCAAATTTTTTAATATTTAATTTTATTGTATTAATGACGTCTTCAATCATTAAAGCCGTAGACTTTCTGGTAATTTCATTATTAATTCTCTGTGTATCCCTCGTTCTATAATTGTTTGGAAATTCATCCAAGATTTTACTTAATATTGGCAATTCTTTTAAATCTTCATAAGTAAAAAACCCTGCTCTTAAACCATCATCTAAATCATGGTTATTATAGGCAATATCATCTGCTATGGATGCTATTTGAGCTTCAATTGAAGAAAATTCGTTTAACTTTAAATTAAATTTATCATTTAAGTTCACTATGGTTTGAGGAACATTTTTTATTATTGGTCCATTGTGTTTTGCTAAACCCTCAAGTGTTTCCCAAGTTAAATTTAATCCATCAAAATCAAAATATTTTTTTTCTAATAAATGAACAACTCTGATTGCTTGCTCGTTATGATCAAATCCTCCATAGTTAATCATAGCTTCTGATAATGCTTGTTCACCAGCATGACCAAAAGGGGGGTGACCAATATCATGAGAAATAGATAATGTTTCTGCTAAATCTTCATTTAGGGAAAAAACCCGACATATAGATCGTGCAATTTGTGATACTTCAAGCGAGTGAGTTAATCTTGTTCTATAATGATCTCCTTCGTGTGAAACAAATACTTGTGTCTTATGCTTTAGTCTTCTAAATGCAGCTGAGTGAAGTATCCTGTCTCTATCTCTTTGAAATTCTGACCTGGTAAGACTATAAACTTCTTTAACTAGTCTGCCCTTTGACTTACTAGGATCAGAAGCAATTGAATTGTGATCAGTGGTTGTGTTCATTAACAATAAAATGTATTTTTAATTATATAGCAAATGAATGTCTATATAACTACTAATAAAATTATATAAGATGACTAAAATAGTAAGTTGGAATGTGAATTCTATCCGAGTGAGAATGCCTCATATTTCAGAGTTAGTTCATTCAGTAAAACCAGATGTAATACTTCTGCAAGAGACTAAATCTACTGATGAGAACTTTCCAACAGAAGAAATTAAAAATCTTGGATATGAGATTCTTATTCATGGACAAAAGTCATACAATGGAGTTGCTATTCTCTCGAAGATACCTTTTGAATTAATAGCCAATGAATTGCCAGGAGATAAGAAAGATACACAGGCGCGATTTATTGAAGCCAGAATTTTAACAACAAATCCTTTTAATGTTGCCTCTATTTATTTGCCTAATGGGAACCCAATTGATACTGAAAAATTTCCTTATAAACTTAGTTGGATGAAGAGATTAAAAAAATATGCAGAACTTAAAATGAAACATCATGAAACAATTATTTTTGGTGGAGACTATAATATCATTCCTAAAAAGGGAGATGCAGTTGATATTGAAAAATGGAAAAATGATGCTTTACATCACGAAAAATCTATAAAATTGTTCAGGGAAATTGTGAATTTAGGACTTACAGATGTATTTAGGGTTTTTAATTCTAGGGATTATGAATTTACATATTGGGATTATTCAAGAGGTTCATGGGAAAAAGATAATGGATTAAGAATTGACCATTTTCTAGCTACGCCACTTGCAATAGACAGAATTAATGATTGCCAAATAGAGAAAAAATTTAGGGCACTTGAAAGACCTTCAGATCATGTGCCTATTTGGTTTGAAATTGATTAGCTTACAGAATTGTTTCTGGCAAGTATATTAACTAACTCATACACTATGGTTGCAGCTGCAGTTGAAGTTAATTCAGCGTGATCATATGCAGGTGCAACCTCAACTACATCTGCTGAAACTAAATTTGTATCCTTGAGCCCCCTTAAAACATTCAGCATTTCTCTTGAAGTCATTCCAGCTATTTCTGGTGTCCCCGTACCTGGTGCGTGTGCAGGATCAAGAACATCGATATCTATTGATAGGTAAAGTGGGTTATCTCCTATTCGATCTTTAATTCTTTGTGCTATTTCTTCTGTTGATTGTGTTTGAAAATCATCACAATGAATTGTTTTAAAGCCAAGGTCTCTATCATTTTTTAAGTCTTCTGTACTGTATAATGGGCCTCTTATTCCAACATGCATGGAAGA
>CETS01017121.1_pt1 | contig 17945 bp, 16 predicted proteins | sample 356391 | NCBI WGS metagenome assembly CETS01 (sample SAMEA2622673, study PRJEB7988) | marine metagenome | isolation source: saline water (ENVO:00002010), including
AGCAATTGCGAGATCGCGCGGCGCAGCTGGTGCGGATCGGCCGTCACCGATTTTTCCGCATCGCCCTTCAGGTCGAGCGTCAGTTCGCCATCATGGATGCGCTGTTCTTCCTTGCGCACGATCTTGGTCAGGAAGGGCAGCAGCGTGAAGGTGCTCTTGCGCAGCGGCATCAGGCCCGCTTCGGATTGCGACAGGTCGAGCACGTTCTCCACCTGCTCGGTCAGCTTCCCGACCGACAGCGAAATCGCCTGCGCATATTCGGTCGCCTGCGGCGACAGCTCGCCCGCGATGCCGCTGGTCAGCAGCTCTGCGAACCCGCCGATCGAGGTCAGCGGAGTGCGGAATTCGTAACTCATATTGGCGAGGAAACGGGTCATCACCGCATCGGCCTCCTCGAGCGCGCGGTTGCGTTCGCGCAGCGCGACCTCGGCCTGCTGCGACGCGGTGACGTCGAGCACGGTCAGCATCCCATTGCCATCGGGCAGTGGCACGCCAGTGAAGTCGAGCGTCCGGCCATCGGCGAGCTCGATGCGGCCATTGCTCTTCTTGCGATCGAGCGTGGCGGCACGGATCACCTGGTTGAGCTGCGAAACCGAAGCGGGGTCCGAAAGATTGCGCGAGATCGCCTGCAGCAGGTCTTCGGCCTGCGGGTGCCCGTCGAGCACTTCGGGATCGATCCCCCAGGCGCCAGGGAAACCCCGGTTCCACAGTTCGAGGTGCCCGTCGGGCGCGAACACGGCAAGCGCCTCGAACAGATTGTCGAATGTCGCGGTCCGCGTGCGCAGCAGCGTATCGCGCGTTGCCGACAGCGCGAGCTGTTCGGTGCGGTCTTCGGCAATCATCACCAGCCCCCCATCGGGAAGGGGCTGCGCGACGATACGCAGATGGGTGCTGTCGGACAGCGGCCAGGCTTCTTCGTGGGGCTCGTCGCGCTGGAACCACTCGGTCAGCTCGTTGCGCCAGGCGGGGAAGTCGCGCACTTCGGGGATCCGGCCGTTTTCGCGCGCGATCAGCAGCATCTGCCCGAACGATGTGCGTTCGTTGACCACGCCGGGGGGGAGCGAGAATACGCGGTGGAAAGGCTGGTTGGCAAAGGTCATGCGGTGGCCAGCATCGAACTGCGCCACGCCGATCGAAAGCTGGTCGAGCATCGAACGCTGCGCTTCGCGGAAGGCACGGAACTCGCGCGCCTGCTCCTCCATTTCCTCGATATCGACCGCATAGCCGGCGATCCCCTCGCCCATCAGCGGGAGGTCGGTGACACGGATCGTGCGCCGCGCGCGTTCGATCGTCGCACTGAGGATGCGTTCGATCGGCTGGCGGCGGTCGGCCGCCTGCTGCGCGACCTCGGCCGCAGTGCGGCCATTGACCGTTTCGACCAGTTCGACCTGGTCGGCAACGACCTGGTCCGCGCTTTCGGCACCCACCGCGGCGACATAGGCCTGGTTGACCAGCCGCAGCTGCATGTCGGCCCCGCGGAACCACATCGGCATCGGGGCGGCCTCGATCAGTCCGACCAGCGCGCCGAAATCTTCGCGAGCGCGCGCCGCGTCCTCGCGCAGCTGAGTCAGTTCCACCTGGCTGTCGCTGAAGTCGAAGACCCAGACGAGCGCCGACCCGCCGGGGGACACCGCCGGATCGGCCAGCGACCCCTGCAGCGCCAGCGACTTGCCCGAAGCGGGCGAGACATTGATCGCTATGCGAAACGGCTTGGCGGTCTTCTGCGTGCGCCGGACATTGCGTGTCAGCGTATCGATCTGCGCTTCGGTGAGCCCGCGCCCCTCGCCGCCAGCCAGCTCGCTGAGATATTCGGGGACTTTCTCGAGCCCGATCCACCGCGCCAGCCGATCGGGCGCCTCGATCCGCCCGTCGGCCCGTACCAGCAGCGGAATGGCGGGACCTTCCTCGATCAGCCGCGACAGGCGCTGGGCGGTCTTGCGACTGGCGATCGATCGCTGTTCGCGTCCGCTGGCGCGCAGCATCACCCACACCGCACCCGCGGTCCAAAGCGCCAGCAGAAGGCCGATGACGGCCAGCAGTGCGGGAGATGAGTCCATTACCCGCCAGCTATGCCTACGCGCGCGGGGATGCAATGCCCCCGCGCGCGTTCATGCGTGTGTATCCGGACCGGAACGGCCGTCAGTAACGGTAATGTTCGGGCTTGAACGGCCCATCGACCGGCACGCCGATGTAGTCGGCCTGCTTCTGGCTCAGCTTGGTCAGCTTCACGCCCAGCTTGTCGAGATGGAGCGCCGCGACCTTTTCGTCGAGATGCTTGGGCAGGACGTAGACGTCGTTCTTGTATTCGTCGCCCTTGGTCCACAGTTCGATCTGCGCCAGCGTCTGGTTGGTGAAGCTGAAGCTCATCACGAAGCTCGGGTGACCGGTGGCGCAGGACAGGTTCACCAACCGGCCCTTGCCGAGCACGATGATTTCCTTGCCGTCGGGGAACTTCACCAGGTCGGTACCCGGCTTGAGTTCGTTCCACTCGTAATTGTCGAGCGCCGAGATCTGGATTTCGCTGTCGAAGTGACCGATGTTGCAGACGATCGCCTTGTCCTTCATCGCCTTCATGTGTTCGGCGGTGATGACGTGTTCGTTGCCCGTCGCGGTGCAGAAGATATCGGCGACCTTGACCGCATCTTCCATCGTCACGACCTCGAAGCCGTCCATCGCCGCCTGCAGCGCGCAGATCGGATCCACTTCGGTGACCAGCACGCGCGCGCCGCCGTTGCGCAGCGACTGCGCCGAACCCTTGCCGACATCGCCGAAGCCGGCGACGCAGGCGACCTTGCCCGACAGCATCACGTCGGTTGCGCGGCGGATCGCATCGACCAGCGATTCGCGGCAGCCATAGAGATTGTCGAACTTCGACTTAGTCACGCTGTCGTTCACATTGATCGCGGGGAACGGCAGCTTGCCCTGCTTGGCGAGATGATAGAGGCGGTGGACGCCGGTGGTGGTTTCTTCCGACACGCCGACGATGTTCTTGACCGATTTGGTCAGATAGCCCGGCTTGGCCTTGAGGAACGCCTTGAGCGCGCGCTGGAATTCGATTTCCTCGGCATTCTGCGGCTCGGGCAGTTCCTCGCCCGCTTCGACGCGCGCGCCCCACAGCGCGAACATGGTCGCATCGCCGCCATCGTCGAGAATGATGGTCGCTGTCTGGTCGGGATCCTCATCGGTCGACCAGTCGAAGATGCGGCCGACATAGTCCCAGTAGTCGGCCAGGCTCTCGCCCTTGATCGCGAAGACCGGGATGTCCTGCGCCGCGATGGCCGCCGCGGCATGATCCTGCGTCGAGTAGATGTTGCAGGTCGCCCAGCGCACATCCGCGCCGAGCGCCACCAGCGTCTCGATCAGCACGGCGGTCTGGATCGTCATGTGCAGCGAACCGGTGATCCGCGCGCCCTTCAGCGGCTTTGCCGCATACTCCTCGCGCAGCGCCATCAGGCCCGGCATCTCGGTTTCGGCAATGGCGATCTCGGCGCGGCCGTAATCGGCCAGGGCAATGTCCTTGATGACGTAATCGGTGAATTCGCTCACGGTAAATCCTCAGTCTATCGGGGTGGTGGCCGCCTGGGGGGAGTGCGCGGCTGCCGCATGGCAGCGGCCCTAGCCGCCCAGCCGAACGAGGGCAACATCCCCTCCCCCGGCCCCGTACCAGCCCCCGAGCCGCAACCCGCGCTGGGAGCTTGCGCATCGCCGCGGTGCAGCTTACCTCACCCGACACACGCGATAGACGGAGTTTTGTTATGACGATTTCGGTAGGCGACAAGCTGCCTGATGTAAAAATGGTCAAGGCGACCGAGAACGGCCCCGAGCAGGTAAGCTCGGCCGACTACTTCAAGGGCAAGAAGGTGGCGCTGTTCTCGGTGCCCGGCGCCTTCACCCCGACCTGTTCGGCCAAGCACCTGCCCGGCTATGTCGACAAGGCCGGCGATCTGAAATCGAAGGGCGTCGACGAAATCGTCGCCACGGCAGTCAACGACGCCTTCGTGATGGGCGCATGGAAAAGCGCTGCCGGTTCCGAAGACATCACCATGCTCGCTGACGGCAATGGCGATTTTGCCGAAGCGGTCGGCCTGACGATGGACGGTTCGGGCTTCGGCCTCGGCAAGCGCGGTCAGCGTTATTCGATGGTGGTCGAGGACGGCGTGGTTACCCAGCTCAATGTCGAAGCACCGGGCGATTTCTCGGTCTCGAGTGCGGAACACATGCTCGGCCAGATGTAAGCCATCGGCCCTGCCGACACGCAAACAGACGCTCCGTCCGGCTTGCTGCCCGGCGGGGCGTTTTTACTTGCGGGTTTGACCTCGGAGCCGGCCGCCCGGGCGGTCAGCCGTATCCCATCAGCTTGAGCACTTCTTCGCGGCTGCGATGGTCGTCGAGGAAGGTGCCCATCATCCTACTCGTGACCATGCCGACACCGGGCGTGCGCACGCCGCGCGCGGTCATGCAGGCATGCGATGCCTCGATCACCACCGCGACGCCCTGCGGCTGGAGATTTTCCCAGATACAGTCGGCCACTTCGGCAGTCAGGCGTTCCTGCACCTGCAGCCGCCGCGCGAAGCCGTGCAGCACGCGCGCAAGCTTCGAAATGCCGACGACGCGGTCATGCGGCAGATAGGCGATCGCCGCCTTGCCGATGATCGGCGCCATGTGGTGTTCGCAATGCGACTGGAACGGAATATCCTTGAGCAGGACGATCTCGTTGTAACCGCCCACTTCCTCGAACACGCGATCGAGGTGCACTGCCGGGTCTTCGGTGTACCCGATGCAATATTCCTTCCACGCGCGCGCCACCCGCTTGGGGGTGTCGAGCAAGCCTTCGCGCGCGGGATCGTCGCCCGTCCATTCGATGAGCGTGCGGATCGCATCCTGCACATGCTCCGGAACGGGCAATTTGCCGCGCGGATCGTCCTCGTCGGGTCCAACTAGGCTGCTCACGTTCCCTTGATCCTCCTGAACTTGTCGCGAAACCGCTTGAGCCTGCTCCCCTTGCGGAAAAGCCCGCCGTTTGCAAACGGCTCGAACATGTCGTCGGGGTCCTCCGGATCGAGCAGCGCGCTATCGGCGAGGCCCTTTTGCAAGTCGTTGAGTTCGGGAGGATGGTAGCGGCGCAAATTTCGGCCGCCTTCGCCTTGCGAATGGTCGATCAACGCGGCCATCGACCCGTGCCGCGACAGCAATTCGCCAACCTCGTTTTCATCGATGCCGCAGTGTTCTCCGAGCAGCGAATGGCGCAGAGCCGCGATCGCATCGGCGGCGTGCGCATTGCCCTTGCGCGTCGAATCGATGAACACATCGCACTCGCTGTCGAGGCCCATCGAGCGGTTGTTGAGATTGGCCGAGCCGATCCGCAGGATCGTGTCGTCGACGATCATGATCTTGGCGTGGACGTAGATCGGCGTCTCGCCGGTGAATGGGGACCAGAGCGAAAACCGGCGCTGCGGATCCGCTTCGCCGATCGCGCGCACCAATTCCGCACGCGCATGATCCATCGCCTGCTGTTCGAGCCAGCCATCGGCGTGGCACGGATGCACGATGACGATTTCCGGGGGATCGTCCTCTCCGAGGCGGGCGATGATCGCTTCGGCAATTGCCCGCGATGCGAAATACTGGCTTTCTGCGTAGATGAACCGCTTCGCGCCAGCGATCTGGTCGAGATAAAGCTGCTCGATCTCGGTGATCTTTTCCCAGTCACGGTAGGCAGCGCGGGTACGTGCCACGCCGATCTCGACATCTTCGAACTGGGCGGTCAGCGCATCGGGCCAGGGGCTGCCGGGGGCATCGGGAACTTCGGGCAGCTCGGCACCGCCGGCCGATGTCCACCGGTCGTCGCCCAGCTCGGCAAGCGCGGTGGCGACCTCGCCCTCCATCAGCATCGCGGCATCGTGCCACGGGCCGTAACTGCGCCCGTGCGGTGTCTTGCGGCGAGGATCGACCTCGTCGTGGTCGCGCGTGTCCCAGCGCTTGTCGGTCATGTCGATTCCGCCGCACACCGCCACCTTGTTGTCGAGCACGGCGATCTTCTGGTGATGCGTGCAACCGACCGGATGCGCGGTATCGAAGTGGAAGTTGATCCGGCTATGACGGAACCAGCGGGCAAGATCCCACCACATCGAGGCACGGCCCATGGTCGACAGTGCGCCTACGCTCCACTTCAGGATACGGATGTCGAGCTGCTTGCGGTGGCGCGCCAGCCAGGCGATGAAACTGCCGAGCCGCGACGGGTACCCGCGTTTCCACGCACGCTGCCACCAGCGCCGCCCGCGTTCCAGATGTATCCGCGTGTCGAAATCCCAGCCGATCAGCAGGATTCGCCGCCGCGATTTGAGCATCGCTTCCTGCATGAAGGCGAAATAGTCGGCAGCATCGACGATTACGCTCGCGCGCGAGGCCCTGGCATAGCGCCAGACCCCGGGCTCGACCGAAGGCGACAGCGCCGAAGTGCGGCTCGGATCCGCCTGCTTGTCTTCACTCATGTGCCGACCCCCTGCGCTGCGCGCTATTCCTTCGCGTCTTCCTTCTTCTCGGGCGTCACTTCGGCTTCGGCCATTTCCTCGTCCTTGCGGCGCTCGAAGACCCGTTCCATGTGCTTCATGTCATCCTCGTCGAGGTGCCGTTCGAAGTCGGGAAAGTGGTCTTCCTCTTCCTCGTCGATATGGTGCCGGTACTGGTGCTCGAAGCTCTTGAACTTCGTCAGCCAGCCACCTTCGGACATATCGGTCGCAGCAAGGTCGTTGAGCGCCTCTTCGATCTCGTGGTGTTCGGCCACCGAATGGCGCGTTTCGCCGGTCGTCGGCGGCTTGCGCAACATTGTGGAATACAGCGCCTGCTCTTCTGCGGCAGCATGGCTCTTGAGCTCCTTGGTCAGCTCTTCGAACAGCGACTTGCGCTCGGTCGTATCCCCGCTCGTGTCGAGCAGCTTGTCCAGCAGCTCGCGGTGGCGGTCATGATCTTCCTTCAGGCGTTCGAAAATCTTCGTGGCATCGGCCATGTTTCTTATCTCCTTTGGAAGATGAACCGGTCACCGGCGGCACGGTTCCGGTCTTGTGGGGCCCGGCCGGCAAACCCATATCGGCTTCACCATGCATGACCGACAAGCGCCCACGCGGGCCCAGATGCAGACAATGGCCGAAACGGCTTTCGCCGAACTGCCTGCGCAGTTCCGCGACCAGATGGGCGATGTCGTTCTGCAGGTCGAGGATTTCGCGACCCCCGAACAGCTGGCATCGGTCGATATCACGGACCGCTGGCATCTTTCCGGCCTCTACGAAGGCGAACCCCTGCCCGACCAATCGATCTGGCAGAGCGGGCAGCTCCCGCCGCGCATCTGGCTGTTCCGCGAACCGCTGATTGCCGAATGGCGCGAAACCGGGGTCCGGATGGACGACCTGGTGCGCCACGTGGTGGTGCATGAGGCGGGCCATCACTTCGGCTTCAGCGATGACGACATGCACTGGCTCGAAGACGAGGCCGACTGACCGCCCTACTCCGCGGCTTGCGGGCACCGGCACCCTTGCACCTCCTCCAGAACCACAAAAGGCCACCCTTCCGGAGAAGGATGGCCTTTTGTGGCGCGCCCGGAAGGATTCGAACCTCCGGCCCCCAGATTCGTAGTCTGGTGCTCTATCCAGCTGAGCTACGGGCGCGCTTGGAGGGCGCCACATAGGCAGGCACCCACAGCTTGGCAATCCCTAAATCACCCCTTTTGCAAACAACTTTGCCGCCAGCGCGACATCGAGCGGGGGTTTGGCAAGTCGCTCCGCCTCCTCAGGGGTAAACCAATCGATTTCACCCCCCTCGAGCGCGCCCATACCGCTCCCGTCCCAGACCGAAGTGTAAAGCATGATGACAATCGGCGGGCGCCCTTCCCCGCTGGTCTCCTCGGCGAAGCCGACGGGCGCACAGGCCGCCGGTTCGAGGACCAGGCCAAGCTCTTCCTCAATCTCGCGAACCAGCGCATTGCGCGGGGTTTCGCCCGTCTCGACCTTGCCGCCGGGAAACTCCCAGAGCCCGCCATGGTGCTTGTCCGCGGGGCGCCGATGCATCAGCCAGCGCCCCTTCCCGTCGCGCAGCGCCAGCGCGACGACGCAGGTCCATGTCGGGATATTTTCCACTTTCGCGACCACTTTCAACGATTTCTTAACCCGCCCCAGCGTAAACATCCCATGTCAGCTTAGACAAGCGACGAGTGGGGGCACCGGGCATGATCAAATTCCTGCGCATGTTGGAACGCGATAATCGCGGCGCCACTTCCGTCGAATACGGGCTGATCCTCGCCCTGATCTTTCTCGCCATGATTGGCGGGCTCCAGGCTTTCGGCGCGTCTGCGACGACCATGTGGTCGAGAATCGCAACCGCGGCTGCTGCCGCAATGGGCGGCTGACCGCAGCGGTTAGGGGTTTTTAAACCACTTCGCTGCAGAACGCATAATTGTCCGCTCTACATTCTTGGAGCGGGCCGGGTACGAAGACTGAACCAGGAGACGAATTATGAAGTTTTTCCGCAAGCTGCGCCGCGATGAAGAAGGCGCAACCGCAATCGAATACGGCCTTATCGCTGCCCTGATCGCCGTTGCCGCGATCACCGCGATGCAGAGCCTCGGCGGCCAGCTGAGCACGACGTTCAACACCGTTTCGACGACGATGAGCGGCAGCTAAGACGCGGGGTAACTCCCGACGAAAATCAGGGGCGGCGGGTTCAACCCGCCGCCCCTTTTCTTTGTCCCGATCAATTGCTGCAGTTCATCGCCCGCGGACGACGATCTTCACCTTCTGCCCAACGCTGAGGCCTTCATTCGAAGTCAGCCCGTTGAGCACGCGGAACCGGTCGATCTGGTTGTCGCTGTAGGCCATCCGGCGCGCGAGCGAGGCGACCGTATCGCCGCTACCGACCGTCACGACATCGACCACCCGCGGAATCACATTCGCCGCGGTCTGCGAGTCGATCCGCTGCATCGATGCAAACATGTCATTGAACGCCGAAGTCTGGCCTGCCGGGGTTATCGCGAGAAAGTGATACGCCCGGTCGCTGGCGAACTCATAGGCGAAGACGGTCACGTCGACCTGCCCGTTACCCGATGCGACGCGTGCCGTCCCGTAGGCGGCGGGCAAACCATTGACGGTGGTCCGCTGGATCGATTGCGGCCGGATCTGCTGCTGCTCGCTCACCCCGGCGAAAACGCTGGTGACATAGCTGTTGAGGTCATTGTTGTACGGCGCGAGCGAGAATTGCGCCTGCCCGCTCTGGCCATTGATCGTGACCGCTCTCGTTCCGTTGATCATGTAGAAACCCTGCGGCGCCATGAATGCCAGCCGCAGATCGGGATGGATGAAGCGCCGGCCCTCGACCACGCCTTGCGACGGATCGTCGCCATAGGTCAGCCCGTCGATCCGGGTCAGAAAGGTATCGCGATTGGTGACGCCGCCGGTGACGCCGGTGGCCTGCGCTTTCGCCAGCGCGGTCTGCACACGGCTGGCCGGATCGGGGTGGGTCGATGCCCATTCGGGAATATTGGCATTGTCGCGTCCCTGCACGCGGGCATCGAGCGCATTCTGCAGCGCGAGGCTCTGCAGCACCGTGCCCATCGCGCGCGGATCGTAGCCCGCCGAGTTGAGATAGCGAATGCCGAGCTCGTCCGCCTCGAGTTCCTGCGAGCGCGAGAACTTGAGCGTCAGCAATTGCGACCCCTGCAAGGCAGCCTGGCCGAGCTGCTGCCCGAGCCCGCTATTGCCGAGGAGGACACCCGACAGGATCGCACCGGCCGCGCCGAGCAGCGTGTTGCGCTGTGCCGTGGCCTGCCGGCGCTGCGAATGGCGCGCGGCGACGTGGCCGACTTCATGGCCTAGCACCGCCGCCAGTTCGGCTTCGTTGTTCATCAGCGCAACCAGCTGCCGGGTCGTGTAGACGTAACCGCCGGGGATCGCGAACGCGTTGTTCACCGGGCTGTTGAGCAGCGAGACGGTGAAGGAATCGCGGGCATTGCCGAGGCCCGACTGGACCGCGATGTTCTTGCCCACCTGTTCGACATATTGCGCATGGCTGCCGCTCATCGCTCCGCCGAACTCGTTGAGCAGCTGCGGATGCGCCTCGGCGCCCATCTGCGCCTCGCTCTGCGTGATCGGGGTGGACGCACTGGGGATGTTCCCCGTGCCCATGCAGCCGGCCAGCGCCAGCGAGAGTGTCGAAACGGATGCGGCGGCGGCGAGTGAAATGCGCGTCATGAGCGGCGGTCCCCATAAATCTGGCACGCGGCCGCCGGACATTCCCGGCCGGTCGCGCGAGGCGTTGAATATGTTGGGAAGAACCGGGTCATGCGGCGGTTTGTTCCCGCCAGGGTACCGCGTCCTCAGCCGGCGAGCGCGAGGAAACGCTCTTCGCGCAGCCGCTTGAGTTCATGCGGCGCATGCCGCGCCAGCGCGTCCAGCTCTTCCACGATCGCATCGCCGAGCGCGGTTGCCGCCACCCGCGGATCGCGATGCGCCCCGCCGACAGGCTCGGGCACGATCCGGTCGATCACGCCCAGCGCGGCCAGATCCTGCGCGGTCACTTTCATCGCCTCGGCGGCATCGGGGGCCTTCTCGGCGGTCCGCCACAGGATCGAGGCGCAGCCTTCGGGGGAGATCACCGAATAGACCGCGTGTTCCATCATCAACACCCGCTCGGCGCTGGCCAGCGCGACTGCACCGCCCGATCCGCCCTCGCCGACGATCGCGGCCACCATCGGCACCGGCAACGCCAGGCAGGCCTCGGTCGAACGCGCAATGGCTTCGGCCTGGCCGCGTTCCTCGGCCTCGATCCCGGGAAAGGCACCCGAGGTGTCGACCAGCGTCACCACCGGCAGGCCGAACCGTCCGGCCATTTCCATCAAGCGGATCGCCTTGCGATAGCCTTCGGGCTTGCCCATGCCGAAATTGTGGCGGACCCGGCTGGCGGTATCGTTGCCTTTTTCATGGCCGATCAGCATCACCTTGCGGCCATCGAGCTTCGCGAACCCGCCGAGGATCGCCTCGTCGTCGCCGTAGCAGCGGTCCCCGCCCAGCGGCACGAATTCGTCGAAGGCATATTCGACATAATCGCGGAAATGCGGGCGCGACGGGTGCCGCGCGACCTGCGTTTTCTGCCACGGGCTGAGCGCCTGATAGGTGCTGGCGAGCAGGTTCGCGCTCTTCAGCTCGAGCCGCTGCAATTCGTTAGTGATGTCGACATCATCGCCCTCCGCTGCGCTCCGCAGTTCGGCGATACGTTGTTCAAGCTCGGCGACCGGCTTCTCGAATTCGAGATAGGAAATCATGCTACGGCGCTAGTCCGAAGCGCGCGCGCGTGCAAGCGGATGGCGTTCGTTGACCAGTTTCACCAACCGCGCGGCATCGACATGCGTATAGATTTGCGTGGTCGAGATATCCGCATGGCCCAGCAGCGTCTGGAGCGCGCGCAAATCCGCCCCGCCTTCGAGCAGATGCGTGGCGAAGGCGTGCCGCAGGACATGCGGGCTGAGCTTCTCGGGCGCGAGGTCGGCGCGCACCGCCAGTGCCTTGAGCAGCTGGAACAGGCGCACGCGCGAAATGTGCCCGCTGCGCGAGGGAAAGAGCCAAACCGAATCGGATCCGCGCAGCGCCAGCCACCGCTTGAGCGCGGTATCGGCCCGCTGGCTGACGGGAACCATGCGCGCATGGCCGCCCTTCCCGGTAACGGTGAGAAACGGCGCATCGCGCGGTACTGCGGAAAGCGGCAGCGAAACCAGTTCGGTGGCCCGCAGCCCGGAACCGTAGAGCATTTCGAGCAGCGCCAGCATCCGCACCGCGAGCGGGGCATTGCCCCGGGCCTCTTCTTCCGCGGTCGCGAACAGCGCTTCGACCTCGGCATGCGACAGGATCTTCGGCAGCGGGCGGCGCGTGGCAGGGCGCGGCAGCGCATGCGTCGGATCATCCTCACGCAGCCCTTCATCGACGAGGAAACCGAAAAACTGCCGCAGGGCCGAAACCTTGCGCGCCAGCGTCGCCGGGGCCAGCGACGACCAACCCTGTCCCAACCGGGCGAGCTGCGCCGGCTGGGCGTCCTCCAGCGAGATCCCGATCAGTTCCTCCGCCTGTTCGAGGTCGCGGCCATAAGCGAGAACCGTATTGCGCGCCGCCCCGCGCTCGGTGGCGAGCATGGCGAGGAAATCGGCGATCGAAGCGCCCATGTCAGGCGCGCGCGACCGCCTCCGCGGCGATCATTCTGGCTTCGGCTTCCAGTCCCACGCGCCGCAATGCGGAAACGATATGGAACAGGTGCCGCGCTGTCATGCGGTCCCAGCCCGATCCCTGCATGCCGAGCCCCGCCAACATGGCGACCAGCGCCGGATTGTCGACTTCGGCCGCGCGTTCGATCATCTGCGTCCAGCGTGTCTGCGCCGCCAGGTCGATCCCCAGCCGCTCGCCATACTCGGCTATTTCGGCATCCGCGACGCGCCCCAGGCCCGCGAGCCCCGCGAGCAGCATGCGCGACTTGTGCTGCCGCGGCGAATCGTCATCGTCCACGAAGCCATCGAGTTCGCCATCGCTGACCATTGCCGAACCGTCGGGATCGGCCAGGGCCAGCATGGCCCAGCCGACACTGCCGTCATCCACCACGCCGGCCCAGCGCATCGCATCGCGATCGAGCCCCGCCGCGAGCATGGCCGCGACCAGGCCGTCCACATCGTCGGCCAATGCATCGTCGACCGGAAGGCGCGCGGCGGCATAGGCAGTCAGCACCACCCTGCCATAGGAAAACTCGCCGCCGCCGCCCCAGATATCGCGGATCGCGGCGAGCCGCTGCAGCGGATCTGTTCCGACATAGGCTTCGCGCAGGCGCGACGCGGTGACAGCGGCATCGCCCTCGGCGCCCTCCTCCGCGAAAATCTGGCTGTAGAGATCGACCATTGCCGCCGACGACAAGATGCCGCTGGCCGCTGCAATGTCCGCCGCGCGGGCGCGCTGCAGCGGTGTAAGCGCGGGGGTGAGCGCCGCGGTCCGCAGCAGGTCCGGCTCCGCATCGCCCAGCAATTCGTCGGGCACAGGCTCGCCCAGCGCATTGGCCAGGGCAAACCGCCACGGGGTCAATGCCGCGATCCCGTCCCATTCGATGGTTACCGCACGGCGTCCGCGACCGGCGGAGCCCGCCACACGCTGCGCCAGCAGCACGTCGATACGGTCGTCCTCGGTGCGCGACAGCAGGCGGCGCAGGTCGTTCTGCGCACGGGTCGCCTCGCTCGCATAGGCATTGCAGATCCCAGCCAGCATCTGCCACTCGGCATCGTCGCGCTGGGTATCGACCAGCCGCACCGCGGGGCAGGCGCCAATAATGTCGGCACTGCCGATATAGGCCTCTACCGCCGCGTCGGTGAGCGCGGGCGAATAATTTGCCGTGTCGATATCCTGGACGACGGCGCGGGCGACGACATGTTCGCCCAGCGCGTTGAGCGTGCGGATCCGCAACGTCGCGAACTCGACCGGATCCATTCCCTCAGGCGTTGCCAGTCGGCTGGCCAGGGCGCGGCGCAGCAGGATGTGCCCCCAGCGCGAAACCATCGGACGAGTCGTACCGGCAAGCACCGCGCGCACCAGCGCGGCAGGCTGGCGCGCCAGCGAAGCAGCCGGCAGACCGCCCTCGCGCTGGCCGAGAATGCCCACCTGTTCCATCGACCGGCGTGCCGCGGGCGGGATGTCGAATTTCGGCTTCAGGCCCAGCAATTCGTCGAGTTCGTCGGTCGACATCGCCTCGAGCTCTTCGAGCGTCGGCAAGTCGGCCAGGTCGAGGTCGGTCCCGCCGACCGGCGCCGGCTGTGTCGGCAGGGGCTGCACTACTTCGCCCGATTGCGATGCGCCGGCTTCGCCCGGGTCGCGTCGTGCCGCAGCCGGTCCCGGCGCGGCCGGGGCCTGCGTCGCCCGCGGTGTCGGCGTCGGGGTCGCTGCCGGCGCGGGTTCGTCGAAACCCGGCGGCAGCAGATCGACCGGCGCGTCCTGCGCGAGAACCATCGCCGAGCTCAGCGCCAGTGCGGCGCCGCCTGCCAGCCATGCGGATTTCATCGTGCAGCCTCCGGCATATCGATACCCTGTTCGATCGGATGCAGCGGTTCCTCGCCGCCATCGATCAGCGCCGCGATCACCAGCACGGCGAACAATATTGCCAAGAGACCTGCAATCCTTCTCCCGCTCATCGCCAAGATTTTCGCGTCCCGTTTCAAGTGCTGATACCTTGCCCGCGCCCTAGCCCAGTTCTAGGCACGGCGGCAATGACCCATGCAACAGCCTTCACGCCTGCCGAAATCGGCGGCCTTGCCCGGCGGATCGATCGCCCCGTGGTGCTGGTCGGCCTGATGGGGGTCGGCAAGTCCACGGTCGGACGCCGCCTTGCGGCGCTGCTCGACACCGACTTCATCGATGTCGACGAGGAAATCGAACGCGCCGCCGATCGGTCGGTCAGCGAAATCTTCGAAGCGCATGGCGAACTCTATTTCCGCGCCGGCGAACGCCGGGTGATTGCCCGGCTGGTTGAGGAAGGCCACGGCGTGATCGCCACCGGCGGCGGCGCCTTCGTCGATCCCGAGACCCGGGCCCTGATCCTCGACCGCGCCATCGCGGTGTGGCTCGATTGCGATATCGATACGCTGGTCGAACGCACCGCGCGGCGCGACAGCCGGCCGCTGCTGCGCAAGGGCGATCCGCGCGCAATCCTGACGCAGCTCAAGGACCAGCGCGGCGACGCCTATGCCGAGGCGCAGGTCCATGTCGTCACCGACGATGCGCCGCACACCGAAACCGCGCTGAGCATCCTGAGTGCGATAGACGCATGGCTGTAATTCCCGTCGAACTGGCCGGCCGGGGCTACGAAGTGCGTGTCGGCAACCGGTTGCTGGCCGATCTGGCAGCGCAGGCTCGGCCCTTCCTGCGCAAGCGCCACGCCTGCATCGTGGCCGATGCCAACGCGCGCTGGCACTGGGGCGAAGCCGTCGGCAATTCGCTTTCTGCCGCGGGCATCGAACCGCGCTGGTACGATGTCGCGCCCGGCGAAACATCGAAGAGCTGGGACAGTCTCGCCCGGCTGACCGACTGGCTGCTGGACCAGGGTGTCGAACGCGGCGACCATGTCTTCGCGCTGGGCGGCGGCGTGGTCGGCGACCTGACCGGCTTTGCCTGCGCGATCCTCAAGCGCGGCTGCGGCTTCGTGCAGCTGCCCACCACGCTGCTGGCGCAGGTCGACAGTTCGGTCGGCGGCAAGACCGCGATCAACACCGCGGCGGGCAAGAATCTGATCGGCGCGTTCCACCAGCCGTCGCTGGTGCTGGCCGATCTGGGCACACTGGGCACGCTGCCCGAACGCGAACTTCGCGCCGGTTATGCCGAAGTTCTCAAATACGGCGTGCTCGGCGATCGCGGCTTTTTCGACTGGCTCGAACAGGACGGCCGGGCCGTCGTCGCCCTCGACCCCGCTGCCACCGAACGCGCCGTCGCCGCCAGCGTTGCCGCCAAGGCGCGGATCGTGGCGGAGGACGAACGCGAGACCAGCGGTGCCCGCGCGCTGCTCAACCTCGGGCATACCTTCGGACACGCGCTCGAGGCGGAAACCGGCTTTTCCGACCGTTTGCTGCATGGTGAAGGCGTCGCGCTGGGGATGGTCCTGGCCGCACGCTATTCGGCGCGGCGCGGAGAAATTTCGCTGGCCGACGCGCAGTGCGTGACTGCCGCGGTCGATGCTGCCGGCCTGCCCGCGGAAATTTCCGCGCTGGGGCTCGAATGCGACGGTCGGCAGCTTGCCGACCACATGCTCCACGACAAGAAGATGGACGCGGGCACGCTGCCCTTCATCCTGCTCCGCGCGATCGGCGAAGCCTATCTCGCCCGCGATGTCGAAATGACCGACATCGCGGCATTCCTCGACGAACAATTGCAGGCGCATTGACCGCCGATCCGGCCGCGCGCATCGTTGCGGGGATGGTGCTCGACATCCGCCCCGCCCACCTTTCCGATCCCGCTGTGAGGGAACTGGTCGCCTATCACCAGCGCGACATGCTGGCGATGTCGCCGCCGGGTACCAGCTTTGCGCTCGACGAGAGTGGCCTTTCCGGACCGGGCATCACGCTGCTGGGTGCATGGCGTGGACGAGTGCTGGTCGGCATCGGGGCGATGAAACGCCTGTCCGCCGATAGTGCCGAACTCAAATCGATGCGCACCCATGCGGACCATCTGGGCCGCGGAGTTGCATCGGCAGTTCTCGATCGCCTGATCGCGATCGCCAGGGCAGAAGGGATTTCCCGGCTCAGCCTCGAGACGGGCACCAACGAGCGGTTCGCCCCCGCGGTCGCACTGTATGCCAAGCGCGGATTTTTCGCCGGCGAAGCTTTCGCGGACTACGCCAATGGTCCGCACAACCAATGCTACCACCTCGCGCTTGCGCCGGCAGCGACCTGATCAGCTGAGCCGCGTTTCCAACCGCGTAACCGAGGCCGCGCCCACCGGCTCGTACTCTGCCAGCATGCGGTCGTGGTCGGTGAAAAGCTGCTCGATCTCGCTGCGACGATGCAGCAGCGTGTGCGCTAAACCCGGAGCGAGGCTTTCGCCGTCGCCGATCTTGCCGAGAATGGCCGACAAGTCGCTGATCGTCGCCTCGTCCGGCGTTTTGAAATAGTGGCCCTTCGCATCGAAGAAACCGGTACCCATGCGTGCCATGTTCGAAACCTCCTGCGTGGATGCACAAGGCGAACCCGAAGACACGGATTATCTACCCCTTGGCGCGGGGATTCCAGAGCATTTACCATTTTGGCCGGCTCGGCGGGGAAACCTGCGCGAAACGGAAAGCGCCGTTGAACCGATCTTGCGCAGGAAGTTCCGTTTGCACCGGATCCGCGAACTATTCGAGTTCGAGGATCACCTCGTCCACCGCGAGGGAATCGCCTTCCGCCGCGTTGATCTTCCCCACCGTCGCCTGCTTTTCGGCGCGGAGGATGTTTTCCATCTTCATCGCCTCGACGGTGGCGAGCGGCTGGCCCGGCTGGACCTCCTCGCCTTCGGCTACGTGCAGCTTCACCAGTAGCCCCGGCATCGGGCAGATCAGCATTTTCGACAGATCGGGCGGGGTCTTCTCGATCATATGCGCCGCGAGATGCGCGACCCGCGTCTGCAGGATCCGCAAATGGTGCGTCGCACCGCGCGTCGTGATGGCATAGCCGGTCCGAGTGGACCGCAGCTGGAGCGTGTAGCGCGCAACCGGATCGGCATCGTCGTCCGCTCCGTTTTCGAACAGCGCGACATCGACCATCGTTTCGCCAGGAGTGTACTGCATTTCCAGCGTGACCGGTTCGCCATCGACGGTCAGCGCGGCTTCCTCGAGCCGCACTTCGTGCGATGTCGAGCCTTCCTCGCGTTCGCCGATGCGTACCGTCCAGTCGCCGGGAGCGTAGAGGTCGTCGGACAGCTGCCCTTCGACGCGCCGCGCGCGGTCGGCTTCGGCCGTGGCGATGACGCCGGCGACCGCGGCCAGAACCCGCGTCAGCTGGTCGGACGCGGGCGCGCCGGTGAACCCATCGGGATATTCCTCGGCGATGAAGCCGGTGGTCAGTTCGCCCGAACGGAAGCGCGGGTGCTGCATGATCGCGCTGAGGAAATCGACATTGTGCCCCAGCCCCTCGATCCGGAAGGCATCGAGCGCCGCGATCTGCAGATCGGCCGCCTCGTCGCGCGTTTCGCCCCAGGTGACCAGCTTGGCGATCATCGGGTCGTAGAACATCGACACTTCGCCGCCTTCGAACACGCCGTCGTCGACGCGAACGCCGTCGACGCCGCGGCGGCCGTTCTCCTGCCCGTCATCGGCCCAGGGTTCGACCGGCGGCTGGTAGCGCACCAGGCGCCCGGTGGACGGCAGGAATCCGCGATAGGGATCTTCGGCATAGACGCGGTTCTCGATCGCCCAGCCGT
>CETS01004320.1_pt1 | contig 17801 bp, 18 predicted proteins | sample 356391 | NCBI WGS metagenome assembly CETS01 (sample SAMEA2622673, study PRJEB7988) | marine metagenome | isolation source: saline water (ENVO:00002010), including
CCGGTGCTTTGGATGCGGGTAGCGGGTTTTCGGTTTTGGCGTACGGAAGGTGAAGCGCGCTGCTGCAGAGGCCATGACGCCGGAATACGCGCTTGCGCCTGCGATATAGGTGCCGCCGCCGCCATAGTAAGCACCGTTGACGCCTGAACCCACACCGCCATTCAGAGCGTAGACCGACTCGCCGAGATGAACTTTAACAGGCGCTGGCGGAATATAGCGCACAGGTCCACATGGCGATGGCGCGGGACGATAAACAACTTGTCCGCATGGCGTGACATAACTTGGCGCACCATAGCGATATCCTGATGTGTATCCGCCGGTGTACTGGCGCGTCGTTGTATAGCCGCCCGAATAGACCGGAGCTGGTGCAGGCGCGTAGGTCGTGTGGGACGGATAGCCCGCCTGGGTCGCGACGGCCTGCGCATTTGCTGTTGCAGACGCTGCGGCATATCCAGGATGAACCGTGCGCTGGGTGTAAGAGGCGCCTGTGCCAGCATAGGACGATGCTGACGCATAGCTGGAAGCAGATGCGCTTGCAGAAGAGCCGGCATATCCAACTGGTGGTGCCTGATGGACTGTCGTTGGAGCATAGGCGATGGGCGGACCGCCCACAGGTCCTGAAAAGGCCGGGACGCGCGATGCGATATCTGTGAGACCTTGTGAGCGCAGGGCGTCAGCCAAGCCTGGAACCGTGTCGCACGGAATTTCTTCTTCACCCATGACGCAGACGATATCGTCGGCTGCAACAAGATTTCCCGAAGCTGTTGCTGAAGCGGAGGCTGATGCAGACGACTGTGCGCCATATCCGCGTGCCGAAGCCTGAGCTGAAGACTGGGCGCTGGCATAACCGCCCCCATAAGATGAGGCTGAAGCATTCGCCTGAGCTGACGCAGTGCTGTGACCTGCATAGCCGGAGTAAACCGCGACCGGGGGATTTGGCCCCATATCGCCGGCACTTACCGGTGTTATCATTGTGGACGCTGCCAGCGCTGCAGCGAAGAAAGTGTTCAGTTTTGGCATAGCCTCAACTCCTGACATAGCCGAATAGGCGGTTTGCCAGGTGTTGGTGCAAGCACTGGGCCAGTCGGAGTCGCGCTAGCCGAGAAGCCGCCGTTCGCCTAACCCTGTGTAAAAACTCTTAAAAATCGTAGGCGATGCCTTTGCGCTCCCAATCCCCATGTCGGGTCGGCTCAGGACCGCGCGGACCCATATATTCTTTGGGCGCTTCGTTCTCGGCGGCTTCAGCTGCACGGCGACGTTCGGCCGCTTCTTCCAGGGCTCGCAGGGCGTCTGGTGCGATGTCTTTATCTTTCGCAGCGCCTTCAGGAAGTGATTTTTCAGTCATGTCGAACCCAATCAGACGAATATTTATAGTTTTGTTTTCAGATATCGGAAATTTGAGAGTTTTTGTTAAGGATTCAAGTCGAAGGATAAAGAACCAATGAGACTGACGTTTCCTATTTCATGACAGAGGGAGTGAGCCTTGCATCTGCTCAAGGTCAACCTTTTTGCGTTCGCGATTTCATATTTTGCCGGTTATTTCATCGGTGGTCTGATCCCCGGTCTTTTGCTCGCGATTTCCGTGCCAGCTATTCTCTTTTTCTGGGATATGTTTGCAGCTGACTTGCTGCTTGGACGGCTGAAGGCTGTTTTCCTGACTCAGGCCTCTGCACCGAGTAATATCTACCGCACTTTTCTTGGCGACGCTTTCAAGCTTGTCGATCAGGCCGGATTGAAGCGCCCGAAATTTTACCTCGTGGATGCAGAAGTGCCGCTTGCCTTTTCTCTTGGGCCTCGGCGCACGGGTGGACGCATCGTTGTAACATCTGGCCTGTTCAAGGTGCTCAGCCGGATCGAGATTGCGGCGGTGATTGGTCATGAGCTCGGCCATATTGAAGCGGGCGACCGGAATTTTACGGCTATGCGCCTCACACTTTCGCTCTTTAATCCATTCAACTCGGCTCCGCGCCGCGTGATGGAGTTTGAAGACACTGAAGTGGGTCTTTCCAAGCGCATCGCCGCTCGTGCTCTGAAACCAGAATGCAAGGCGGATGCTTTTGCGGCCCGGCTCTGCCAGGACAGCGCGGTGATGGCGAGCGCGCTGAAGAAGCTCGAACGCGCCATGCGCGCCAGCCGCTGGGATGTGCTTGAGCGCTCACCTGCCCTTGGACGGGTCGCAACGGTCAATCCAATCCATGCCCGTGTCAGCTATGAACAACCTGAAGCTTCCCCGATGGCGCACCGCGTGGCTGAACTTCATCGGTTGGAAGCAAAAGCAGCCTGACACGCTGAAAGCTGTGTGATAGGGGGCCTTGAATGTCCGGACTCCCATCTCGCATCGCCTCTGTGGCGCTGCTTACCCGAATTCTAGATCATCGTCAGACACTCGACGAAGCCCTGTCTCAGGAAGAGCGTTTTAGCGCGCTTGAAGGCCCTGACCGCGGCTTTGCGCGCGCTATGACATCGGCCGTCCTGAGGTATCTGGGCTGGATCGATACCGCGATCGCCCCGCACGTGAAAGGGCGCGCCTTTGAGGAGCTGGATGGTGATGTTCGCCATGTTCTTCGTATTGGCGTTGCTCAGATCTGTGTGCTGGGGACACCGCTTCATGCAGCGGTTTCGGAAACCGTGGAAAGCGCCCGTTATATCGACGCGGCTCGCAAAGCTGGCGGCCTGATCAACGCCGTACTGCGTAAGATCCAGCCCGATACACTCGAACAACTCGATATGCGTCCGGCTTCTGTCTGGCCAGGAGCCTTCTGCGATATGCTCGATGAGATGATCGGCGCGGAAGTAGCAGACCAGCTGGCTGGCGCTGCACTCGAAATTCCGCCGCTCGACCTGACCTGCCCGCGTGATCGAAAGCTGTGGTCTGAACGGCTTGGCGGCTTGCCCGTCGGGCCAACCTCGGTTCGCCTGTCTGAAGGTGTCGTGGAAACACTGACCGGATATGAAGCAGGAAGCTGGTGGGTTCAGGATGTGGCGGCAACGCTGCCCGTGCAGGTGCTTTCGCCACAGCGTGGTGAACGCGTCCTCGACCTGTGTGCCGCGCCGGGTGGTAAAACGCTTCAGCTTGCATCCAGCGGCGCGGATGTGACGGCGCTCGATCGTGCGGCAAAGCGCATGCGCCGGGTCGAGCAGAACCTGAAACGAACCCAGCTGGAGGCGAAATGCGTGGTGGCGGATGCCACCAAATGGACACCGGATACGCTATTTGATGCGGTGCTGGTTGATGCGCCATGTTCAGCGCTTGGAACACTGCGCCGTCACCCGGAAGGTCCCTGGATCAAGTCAGCCTCTGATCTTGAGCGGTTTCCTGATATTCAATTAAAGCTACTCCAGTCGGCTGCTAAAATGGTGAAGCCCGGTGGACGTCTGGTCTACTGCGTCTGTACGCCATTGCCGCGTGAAGGCGTTGCGCTGGTTGACCGTTTCCTTTCTGAAACCGAAGGATGGTCCCGCAAGCAGATTGCCACGGATTCGCTGAGCGGATTTGAGAACTGTGTCACATCAGAAGGCGATCTTCTGACACTCCCACACAGCTTCGACGAGCCCGGAGGATGCGATGCTTTCTTTATCTGTCAGCTGGAACGAACATGAACACACTGATGGCAGATCAATAATTTTTTATCGTTGATCATCAAACTGCCGCAAAGAATTCATATCCGGTTCAGTCAGACAGAGCGAAACTCTGCCATATAATATTTTCAGGAGCTGATGATGCCCGTATTTAAGTCTTCTCGTTCTGTCATTGCGGCAGCTGGCCTCGGCACTCTTCTGGTGCTCGGTGGATGTGCAGGTAGCTATGGCGCGACCGAACGGACCGCTCGCGGTGTTGGCCAGACGGCAACTGTCCGTGAAGGCGTTGTGATTTCGGCTGAACCCGTAACCATCAAACCAGACCAGAACTATCTGGGCGCAGCAACTGGCGCTGTGCTGGGTGGTCTTGCCGGTTCGCAGATTGGTGGTGGCTCTGAAGAGCGCGCGGCAGCCGGTATCGCTGGCGCTGTGATCGGCGGCGTGGTCGGCAATCAGGCCACCAAAGCCGGAAACACACGTCAGGGTTATGCCTACATTATCGACTTCGGTGATGGCAAAATTCAGGAAATCGTCCAGGGCGCAGATGTCGTGATCGGACCGGGAACACCCGTCTATGTGAGCTTCGGTACAGACCGGGTTCGCGTCTGGCCGAAAACCCAGGGATATTACGGTAACCCACCCGGATATCGTTAACCGAATTCCTGTCGACAGAGTGCGTCCTTTGCCTTGTGGCTGGGGACGCACGCTGGTATCTGTCGGGTATGAGTTCTGTCCTTATTTCTCCCTCCATCCTGTCTGCTGATTTTGCCTGCCTCGGCGAAGAAGTACGCGCCATCGATAACGCTGGCGCCGACATGATCCATGTCGATGTCATGGACGGCCATTTCGTGCCGAACCTGACCTTTGGGCCGCCCGTTATCAAAGCCATTCGCAAGCATTCGAAAAAGCCGTTCGACGTGCACCTGATGATTGCGCCGGTTGATCAGTTCATCGCAGATTTTGCTGATGCAGGGGCGGACCTCCTGACGGTGCATCCTGAAGCGGGACCACACCTGCACCGCACACTGCAATCCATCCGCTCACACGGCATGAAGCCGGGTGTGGCGCTGAACCCCTCAACGCCGGTGAGTGCGCTGGATTATGTGATGGATGACGTGGACATCATTCTGGTGATGTCTGTGAATCCAGGCTTTGGCGGCCAGTCCTTCATCGACAGCCAGCTTCGCAAGATTGAAGCGCTCCGCAAAAAGATTGATGAGACAGGCCGCGACATCATCCTTGAAGTGGATGGCGGGCTGAAGCCGGAGAATGCACCAGCTGCGATTTCGGCAGGGGTGAGCGCGATTGTTGCCGGGTCAGCCGTCTTTAAAGGTGGTCCTGAGGCCTATGCCGGAAATATCGCCGCCCTGAGACCGGAGAGCTAAATCTGGTGGTAGAAGGATCTGCAGCAGAAAAAGATCTTTTGAACTGGCGTCGCTATCGAGGCCGCATGGGCGAGGATGCAAAGCGGACGCCTGTCTATAAAATGAAACTCAGCGGCCCTGTCCCCGACAAACTCACCGTCTACCCGAAAAACCTTCGCACTGGCACAGCCTCACGCGGGGAAGCGCTGTTGCGTGGACACTGGAATATCGGTCGCGACCGGTTGGATGTCGGACAGAAAATGCCGCCCTGGTCGCGCTCTGGCCCGTCGCGGCATTATGCCGACCGGCTTCACCGGTTTCAATGGCTGAACGATTTGATTGCTCACAGCCCCGAAGGTCAGCGGTTTGGCCGTGACCTGATCACTGACTGGGTGCAGCAGTTCGGCAAATGGAATGGCTTTGTCTGGCGCATTCCGGTGACGGCTGAGCGGGTCTGGAACTGGTTGGTCGGGGGGCCGAACTTTCTGGAAAATCGCGCCCCGGAGAGCGAAGTTCTTGCCTCACTTGCCCGGCAGGCCCGGCATTTGCAATTTGGCACGCCTGATTGCGATGAGCCACGTGCGGTTCTGAAATCTCTTTTCGCGCAGATGGCTTATGCCTTTGCCGCGGAGGAGGGCGATCGGCGTATTGCGGGCCTTGAGAGCCAGATCGAATTCACCCTGAATGATCAGATCCTCGCCGATGGTGGCCATGTCAGTCGAAACCCCGAAGCGCTTCTGGAAATCCTGATCGACCTTCAAACGATAGACGATCTCTATCTGCGGACGGGTCGCCCGACGCTGGGTTTTATCAACAAACTTGTTCCACGTATTGCGGGCATGCTGAAATTTCTGCGCTGTTCAGATGGTGGTCTGCCCATCATGAATGGGGGGAGTGAAGGTCGCCGCATCGACCTCAAAAATGCGCTGTTTCCCTATTCGGGTGCACGCGCCTTTGCCTTTGCGACCAAGTCCGGCATTCAGAAAATGGAAGCGGGGAAATCCCGTTTGCTGCTTGATGCGGGACATGCCCCCTCTATTGAGTATGGCCACGAAGCCCATGCCGGATGTCTGGCCTTTGAGTTTGAAGACCATGGTGAGCGTATTGTTACCAATTGCGGGTCGCACCGGGATGTTGATCCTGTCTGGCAGGCGGCAACCCGCCGGACGGATGGCCATTCAACGCTCGTTCTGACGGGCCATAACTCGGCGCATTTCGTGCCTGTGCGGTTGTTGGGTGTGGACGCGCCGACCGGACCACCCGGTATTTCGGCCAAGCGCATGGAAGAGCAGAACGAGATCATGATTGATGCTCAACATGCCGGCTGGAAGGATGAGTTCGGACTGATTTTCAGGCGGCGCCTGTTTATGGCTCCCGACGGGCAAGAGCTGAGAGGTGAGGACAGCCTGTTCCGGCCGGTGTCTGCCGGACAGTCAGAAAACACGGATACCATACCCTATGATGTGCGCTTCCATCTGCACCCGTCAGTGCGACTGTCGCAGGATGGCGAACATTTACGGATCATCCTGCCGAGCGGGACAGCCTGGCAGTTTCAGACTACGCACAAGCGCAAGGCGATTGAGCGGTCGGTCTATCTGGCGCGGGGTACGGTGGAGAAATGCTGGCAGATGGTGCTCAGCAGCGATGCCGACCCGAACGGCGATGCCAGCATGCCGAGCAATATCATCAAATGGTCATTCGTGAAGATGGACTAGCTGGCCTGACGGCTCAGTCTTCTGCCGGGAATACGGCTTTCAGATTTTCTACGAAGCGGATTTCTCTCTGGTCTGTCGAATGACCGGCTGCAAACCAGTGCGTATCAACATCAAACCCTGATGCGCGTAAGTTCTCCTCAGTGCGCATCGCACTCTTGAGAAAGCTTGGCTCATAATAGCCTGCGCTGAGACGGAAAGCAGGTTTTGGACCGTCCCAGTTTTCTATCGGCGCGCGGAGATCACCGGAACCGGGCGACATGGGCCAGCTATGGCCGAAAGTGGCGGGCGCGCGAAGGGCGGCGTTCAAGGCAAACCCGCCTCCGCTGGAGCCACCGGTGACGACAGTGTTCCGCCATTCAGGCGAGGCCGGATATGTCTCCCTGATGTGGGACAGAAGCGTATCCGTGACGAATTTCAGATGCGCATCAAATCTGCTGATGCCGAACGCTTCGGGTATGGCGTCCGGTATGAGATAATCCAGGTTTCTGATGTCATTGCCCAGCTCTGACCGATCTTCCACAATGCCATTTTGGCCAGATGGCAGGCCAATCAGCAAGACAGGTCGAATTTTACCTGACCGGATCAGTGGTTCGATATAGCGCGCATGCCAGTCTACCCCGCCATCGGCCATGAAGATCACCGGCAGGGGTGTTCCAAGATCCGCGCCAGGCGGCAGGTAGACTTCAATGCGGCGGGTTTCTTCCAGCTCAGGACTATAGAGTTCGGTTTCAATGACCTGGCCCTCAAGCTCGGGATCGAATTCTGGCATGTCGGGCGCGCCGGGACCGCGCCATTCCACCCAGTCGTCTTCTGTAATTATGGTGTCCGGGCCAAGTGAGACGGAGACCTGTTTCAGCATGCCGGATTGGAGGTCAAGGAGACGTAGCCGCGTCACCCAGACGGCGCTCTCGTCAATTTGGGACCATTCCACCCCCTGAAGCGAACAGCACTCAATGGGTTCGGCGCCATTTTCAGATCTCATCAACATGGTCAGGACATCGCCGTCCGCCTGCAGGGTCAGTCTCTCATCGCCCAGCTGAGCAAGCGCCGCATCGGAGGCGATCTCAGGCGGCGGAAGCTGGCAGACATAATGGTTTCGGCCCTTATACGCGGCAGGTGTATCGGCGGGCATCGGTCCAACGCTGCATGGGTCCGGCGTTGCAATGGTTTGAAGAACCGGCGTCTCAGGCTGACTTGAGACGGTTGCCGCTTCATTTCCGGGCGAACCACAGGCAGCCAGACACGCGGCGGCCGCGGGAAGAAGAAATCTCATACATCACCCCATCAGCAGGCTGATAAAGGCTAAACCTGCAATTGTTGGTCACGCAATCGGCTGGCAGATTATCTTTCGTTTAGGTTGCGGCGAGTTCTCAGCGTGAAACAGTCTGCCGAGCACTGGAAATTGGCTCAAAAAGCGCTTAAGCAGCCGCCAACAGATTCCCAGACCGTCAAAGGCTCTCCATGATCAATCTTCCCATTAAGCGTGCGCTGATTTCCGTTTCCGATAAGTCGGGCCTTATTGAGAGAGCGAAAAAGCTGAGCGAAATGGGTGTGGAGCTGCTCTCCACGGGTGGCACGAAGAAGGCGATCGCGGAAGCGGGCATCCCGGTGAAAGACGTTTCCGACGTGACTCAATTCCCGGAGATGATGGATGGCCGGGTCAAGACGCTGCATCCGGTGGTGCATGGCGGCCTTCTGCACCTGCGCGACAATCCAGAGCATGTCGAGCAGGCCAAAGCACATGGCATTGAAGGCATCGATCTTCTCTATGTGAATCTCTACCCGTTTGAGGAAACGGTCGCCAAAGGCGCAGACTTCCACACCTGTATCGAGAATATCGATATTGGCGGACCAGCCATGCTGCGTGCAGCGGCGAAGAATTACGGCTTTGTCTCTGTCTGTACCGATGGCGAGGATGTGGATGCGGTCATCGCGGACATGGAAGCCAATGACGGCGCGACGACCATGGAAACCCGCAAGAAGCTGTGTGCGAAAACCTATGCGCGCACCGGCGCCTATGATGCCGCGATTTCGAACTGGTATGCCGAGCAGTTGAACGATCCGACACCGGAATGGCGCGCTTTTGGTGGCAAGCGAATTTCGGTCATGCGCTATGGCGAAAACCCGCACCAGATGGCGGCTTTCTACAAGACGCCAGAACAGCGCACAGGTGTGGCTACGGCTGAGCTCATTCAGGGCAAGGCACTCTCTTACAACAATATCAATGACACCGATGCGGCCTTTGAGCTGGTCAGCGAGTTCCCGTCTAATGGAAAAGCAGCTGTCGCGATCATCAAGCACGCCAACCCGTGCGGTGTGGCCCTGGGTGAGAACCCGCTGGAGGCTTACAGCAAGGCCTATGACTGCGATCGCACGTCGGCCTTTGGCGGGATTGTTGCGCTAAACCGTCCTCTGGATGCCGACACAGCGGCCAAGATCACCGAAATTTTCACCGAGGTCGTCATCGCGCCAGGCGCAGATGAGGAGGCCCGCGCGATCTTTGCCAAGAAGAAAAACCTTCGCCTTCTGCTGACTGACGGACTGGCCGACCCCAGAGCACCGGGCTTGTTTGTAAAAGCTGTGGCGGGCGGCCTGCTGGTGCAGGATCAGGACCGTGGGTTTGTGCCCCAGCATGACATGAAGGTCGTCACGAAGAAGCAGCCGACCGAAGCCGAATGGAACGACCTGTTCTTCGCCTGGCGCGTCGCCAAGCATGTGAAGTCCAACACAATCGTTTATGCCAAAGACCTCTCAACAGCGGGCGTAGGCGCAGGTCAGATGAGCCGGATCGACTCCGCACGCATCGCCACGCGCAAGGCGCAGGATGCAGCCGAAGCGGCCGGTTGGGCTGAGCCCAAGACAAAGGGCTGCGTTGCGGCGTCTGATGCCTTCTTCCCATTCCCGGACGGCCTACTTCAGACAGCAGAGGCTGGCGCGACCTGCGTGATCCAGCCAGGCGGCTCAATCAAGGATGATGATGTGATCGCGGCCGCCGATGAAGCAGGTCTTGCGATGGTCTTCACCGGCATGCGCCATTTCAGGCACTAAGCTGACGGTAGGAAGAAAGAGAGCTGACGCGCTCATCAAGTATGCCGCGTCAGCTCGCCTGCTCGCGGTCCGCGTCTGCGCGCGCATACATGATTTCCCGAACGAGTTTGATGGTTGGCTTCAGCCCAAAGAAAACAGACCCGATCAGGAAGCACCAAGTGGCCACATAGGTTGTCGCTTCGCTGAAAACAGCGCGCTTCCAATGACGAACAAAGCCGCTGCAAGGAAGTCGACAAGGGTGTAGAGAAATTCACTCCACACAAAGATGGTCTTATGCGTTTTGCTACGTGTGCTGTTATTGGGATGGAAAAAGCGGCTCATTGATCGTGTCTCCTTGTCACACGGCCTTTAGCAAGGCTCACCGCCTGCCTGAAGATTACATTTCATTCAGCAGACGAGGCTGGTATCGCAATGGGCTTTACTGATATGCGTCTGTTCGGGCACTAAGGGCCAAGAACGACTTTCTGCGTTCGCGCGCGAGGGAAAAACATTCCGGGTCATTATCCCGGATCAGACAGGATAGATGAATGCTGCGTTTTGTTGATTTCGACCGTTCGGCGAGCAAATGTTTCGTGGCGCTGGTCTGCGGCCTCAGCCTGGCAGCATGTAGCGGCAGCGACTCAGATGACTCGCCAACACCGCCAGCTATCGAAGCGCCGGCCAAGCCGGTAAACATCGACGTGGATGCAGGCGATACGGTTGTCGTCTTCAATATCCCTGAGCCGATCAATGGTGGCCCTGTTTTCCGCTATACTGTGTCGTGTGAGGCGACTGACGAGGATACCGTCACGGCGTTTAGCGGCGTCAGCCCTGTCACTCTGTCTGGGATGGTGAATGATGTCACCTATACGTGCAGCCTGGTCGCGTCGAACACGGCCGGTGAAGCTGCGGCCGATCCGCTGTCCGTAACACCTTCTTCTGGCTTCACAGTCGAAGACTGCACCCAGGAAACCACCGATGGTGATCGTGTCACCTGTCTCACCGGCAACTGGCTCGCTGAGCTGACGACGGCCCAGCGCAACGTCATTCTGGTTGACCTCAGTGAAACGAATGCCGTGAACAGCTGGTCGGGTCGCTCTGTCGGGGCGTTCACCCGAAGCGGCATCTCATTCAGCAGTATGACTGACGAAGAGGACGAGGCTGCGCTTGCGATCATTGAAGCCCTGCTTTCAGATCAGGGCGAAGCGACGCTCGCCAATATTCGCGCGTCAGATGCAGAGCTTGGCGAAACCGTTTCCGGCCATAGCGCGGCGCTTTACTATTTCACCGTGCTTGGCACACCGAACAAAACCGATCCCTGGATCCTGCTTTTCACCGGCAACCATTACAACTTGATGGCCAGCATTGAAGGTGAAGTGGTGAGCCTGACGCCAAACTTTGTCGGTGTGGAGCCGCTGAGCTTTGAGGTGGATGACACAACCATCACACCCCTGGCTGATCGTCAGGCTGCGCTTGTTGCCATGCTGGCAGCTCTTGGGTCTTCCGAGCGTTCCACAGCCAATCTGGGCGAAACCTTTGATGATATCCTCGTTGGGCCGCGCGATGAGGATAAGTTCCCTGAGACGAAAGAAGGCCTTGCTGTTTCCGGGCTGACAACAGCGCAACGCGACCTTGTGATCGCGGCGATCCGCGAATTCACAGACGACCAGCAAGGCATGGAGCTGACGGCTGACTATATAACGGACGCCGCGCTCGATGAGACCTTCATTGCATGGTCAACAGATGAGACTCTGGAAGATCAGGGCGCTTATGTCCGCATTGACGGGCCGCGGGTCTGGATCGAGTTTGCTGTTGTCGCTGGTGAAGCGACGAGCGACGATCACTATCACTCTATCTGGCGTGATCGTGAGTTCGATTATGGCGGGTTCTTCGACCTGACCGACTAGTCGGTCAGGCTACCACCAGCTGATCACCTGTCTGTTCCCATCTACTGAGACGCCTTTCAAAAGCGGTTCGCCGGACGCGTTGACAGACAGGATCATTCTCACATCGGCATCAGAGGCTCGCAGACGCTCTTCAATCGCAAGCGCCTCGGACTGGTTCGCATAGAACCGGTCGATATCGAGTTGTGGAACAATTTTCAGTGTTACAGTGGCGTCATTGTCCGACGCGTGGACTTCTTCCGCGTAGGCATTGGTCCGTATCGCGACGGTAGTCGATTTGTCAGCGAGGACCGGTTTTTCAGCATGAAAGCTGACCGGCTGCCATCCGCTTTCGTCATTTCTCAGCACAATCCAGCCTTCCAGGTCATTTGCCGATCTTTCCAAGTCGAAGTCGGATCGAACCTCCTCAGCATTTTCGGGCGTGAGCGCGAATTCGAGATCAGCGCGTAACTGGACGTAATGACCCAGCAGAATGTCTCGGGGGTCATAACCTTGTGCTGCAATACTGATTTCCTTGCCGCTCGAGAGCGCGTGCATGTGGGTGCCGACACCAGAGAGCAGGCCGAGGGTCAGGACGCCAGCAATGCAAGGCAATGCAAATCGCGGTTTCAGATAGTATGTCATGACTGAGCCCTTTCGGTCCGGTTTGAACGCCGCTGAAGAAGAAAGACCACGGCAAAGCTCACCAATGCTGCCAGGCCGAGAATGAGAGCTGCCACGCTGAGAGACAGGCCGAGATCGACGAATATCAGACCGAGGCTGCAAGTGAGTGCGAGTATTCCGCCAGCTCTCACCCAGCCCAGGCTATATTTTGCGCCAAACCAGAGCGTGAAGACCGCTGCAGCAATAAGGATAATCCGGTGAAGGAGTTCCGCTGAACCCGACCAGGGAGCGCCTAGCAGAAACAGGCCACCGAGCGCGGCCCAACTGGCATAACCTACCAGTGTGCGGCCGCCTGGAAGCTCTGCTTCTGAACGGCGCCAGCCATACCAGCCAATGCCCGTCCAGATAGTGACGTAAAGCGCTGACAAGACCGAGAGATATGCGTCTCCGTTCCCCTTCGGGGCCCGGCCAAAGATTTGGAGATCCTGAAAGACGGCCAGCTGGGCGATTTCGGCGCAATGCATAGCGCTCAGGGCTATGGCGAGCAAAAGCGTGGCGTGCCAGAGGGAAGATGCGCGAAAGGTGCGTGCTGCGAAACCCGTTCCGACGGCAACCAGATTGATCAGCCAGAAGCCGGGGCTCAGCCATGGCGCAAATCCCCAGTCACCAAGACGCATGCCGATCCAGATAAAGGCAAAGCCGATTGCGCAAAAGCTGGCGGCTGGAGACCGACCGGCGAGCCCGATCGCGAGTGCACCGATCGCGGAGAAAAGAACAGCGCCGCGCGGGGCTCCGGGCATATTAAACGCCTGGCCGATCAGAGCGATGCTGGCAGCAAAAATCAGGCTGGCGACAAGCGCCAGTCCGTTTGAAAGCACTTGCCGGGTGTCCCTTACCCACGCGGCAGACAAGGCAGATGTCAGAAACAGGCTGATCAGCAGGATGAGTTTGAAGCCGCGCGGAATGGCAGCCCAGTTGTCAGCAATAAAGGCGATAACGGCGAGCCCCGCAAAGAGGGCAGCAATGGTTGCGATCCAGGTGCGTCCGGCATTTGGATCGTCATTCCGAACACTGGCCAGAATGGGCTGTCGGCTTGCTTCGGGGACGAGGCCTGCCGCAATCCACTCGTTGAGATCCGTCTCCAGTCGTCTTCGATACTGAAATGTGCGCATGCCCGCCTCCAATGATTGTGAACATATGCTCACTAATTGGGGCGTGATTATGTCAGCAAGCTAGGACTTTGGTTTCCCGCGACCGAAATCGTCGGCATCTGTATCCTGCCCCGCATCGACAATGGACTGCCTGATGCCGCGCGTGCGCTCAAAAAAAGCTCGGAGTTGCTCGCCCTCTCCCCAGCGAATGGCGCGCTGGAGCGCGGACAGATCTTCATTGAAGCGACCGAGCATTTCGAGGACGGCTTCTTTGTTATGCAGGAACACATCTCGCCACATGATCGGATCAGACGCTGCGATCCGCGTGAAGTCGCGGAAACCGCCGGCCGAGAATTTGACCACTTCGCCTTCGGTGACAGTTTCCAGATCGTGTGCTGTGCCCACAATATTAAAGGCAATGAGGTGGGGCAGGTGGCTGGTAATCGCGAGTACGCGGTCATGACGGTCAATCGTCATAATCTCAACAGTGCTGCCCAGCGCTTCCCAGAAGCGTGTCAGCATCGCAAGCGCTTCTCCATCCGCTTCCGCTTCGGGCGGTGTAAGGATGCACCACCGACCACTGAACAGGCTGGCGAAACCTGCTTCCGGCCCTGATTTCTCCGTACCTGCAATCGGGTGGCCGGGAATGAAATGAACCCCGTCTGGCAGATGCGGCTGAACCGCCTCATAAACGGCGGATTTGACCGAGCCGACATCGCTCACAAGCGCGCCCGGCTTGAGGCTGCCTGCGATCTCAGTGGCGACGGCGGCCATGCCGCCCACGGGTACGCAGAGCATGACGAGGTCTGCGTCATTCACACAGGATGTCAGTTTGTCATGCACGGCACCTATATCGAGGCGACGTGCACGATCGCGCACATCGGCGCTGGCATCATAGAGCGTGACGGTTTCGACCGCGCCGCTGCCAATCGCCGCTCGCGCGATAGACGACCCGATCAGGCCACAGCCAACAATCGCCAGATGTGAAACAACAGCCATGACGCGCTACCGGACCGACATGAAGTCTTTCAGGACCGCGATGACCTGATCATTGGCTTCCTTAACGCCTATCGAAATACGAAGGCAGTTTGGTAGGCCGTAAGGCTTCACATCGCGCACGATAAGACCATTTTCACGTAGTTTGGCTTCAGCTTTCTCTGCTGTGTAAGGGCCTTCAGACTGGAACTCGACGAGGATGAAGTTCGCGACGCTTGGATAGACCTTGAGGCCTGTCGAGGCGACAGCGTCAGTCAGCCTGGCCAGTTCGCGCTTGTTGAACTCAGCAGATTTCTCGGCAAACACTTCGTCATTGATCGCCGCAATACCGGCCAGTTGTGCCAGCGTATTGACGTTGAAAGGTCCTCGTACGCGGTTGATGGCGTCAATGACTGCTGTCGGACCATAGGCCCATCCCAGGCGCAGAGCAGCCAGACCGTAAATCTTGGAAAAGGTGCGCGTCATCAGCACGTTGTCGTAGTTGGACGCCATTTCCATGCCGGAGGAATAGTCGTTCTTCCGGACATATTCGGCATAAGCGGCATCAAGCACGAGGAGAACATGCGATGGCAGACCTTCATGCAAGCGACGCACCTCGTCAAATGGCAGGTAGGTGCCTGTCGGATTGTTTGGATTGGCGAGGAAGACGATCTTGGTCTTGTCGGTGACGGCAGCGAGCATGCCATCGACATCAGCTGTCATGTCCTTGTCGGGTACGCTGACGGTTTCGGCGCCGGACTGCTGAGCGACAAGGCGATAGACCAGAAAGCCGTGCTCTGACTGTATGATCTCATCACCTGGCGCGAGATAGGCGCGAGCGAGTAGCTGGAAGATTTCGTCTGAACCAGAGCCACAGACAAGGCGCGCTGGATCAAGGCCATAGCGTTCGGCGATAGAGTCACGTAGCTTGTTTGCGCCGCCATCAGGATAGACTTCCAGATGGTCCAGATTGGCTTCGATCGTGGCGCGAACGGCGGGCGAGCAACCGAGCGGATTTTCATTGGAGGAAAGCTTGTGCCCGCTGTCGGCAGACAGGCCTGGCACATATGGCGTGATTTCCAAAACGTTGGGCAGTGGCTTCGGGGCCATGATCATCACCTTTCCCGGTTCGTGTGTTCGCTTCACTGAGAGAGGCTCTAGAGCAAACTGACGGGAATTGGAATTACCTGAAGGGCACAGTTTCAGGGAAGCGGGAGCTTATCCTCTCGGCGAATTGTCATTCGTCGCAAGAGAGTCTGTTCGCACTGCGCCGACGACCCGCAAGCCGTCGAGACCAGCCGCCCGGCCTTCTTTCAGTCTGGGGTCGTTTTCCTCAATCATGGTATCGAGCTCGAACAGAACGAGCGAACGCGCGCGGGCGAGCTCTTTCACATTAAACTCAAGGCCCTGCACGATGCGCTGAAGGCGGTGATGGTCGTCATGGGCAATCAGAAGAGATCGGCCCGAACGGGTGGGCTCCAGCGGTCCACGCGACAGGATGGCAGCATAGGGGGCATCGGCCCCAATAACCGGCCAGCTGCCAACAATCCGAAGGCTGTGATACCGCGTTTCGTTCAGAACCGGCCACCATTGCCCGGCACCGGCATGCGCCATCCATCCCATGATGCCAACACTCTCTGGCCGGTCAATCAGACTGGAGAGCGTTTCACGCGCATCAGTATCGAAATGCATGGGGATGTTGTGACCAAACATCTGGCGCGCAAAATCGAAAATGCGCAGTGGTTCGGTTCCCGACACAAAGACCTGCTCAACACCGAGATCAAACATGTCGAGCTGAAACTCTACGGTCCATCGCAGGAGGAGTTCGTCATGATTGCGCGTGAGCGCCTGTTCCGTCAGGCGTTCCAGCGCCGCTGTGATCCCCATCGCGACCGGATGGCCGTCTCCGGACAGGGCATTTCGCAGATGCCGGGAGGCGGTCACGCGTTTCTGAAGCGCAGAAACCACGTCATCCTCGGCAGAGGACAGACGTGCCTTCAGCATGTCCAGACTGACGCGATTTCGATCTTCGCTCATAATCCTTGCGACTCACTTGCCGGTTTCAGGCGCAAAAACCGGACAATTGCGCCTCAAAATCGGAGGTGTAAAGGCTGCCAGCCTGTTAAAACAGATGAGGAGCGTATCTTGGATTTTCTTATTTATAGTTGTTGACCTGTCGGCCTGCTACTTAACGGGTCGGGACCGGTGCCTCTCCGCGATAATCATAGAACCCACGACCAGCCTTCCGACCGAGCCAGCCAGCCTCGACATACTTCACCAGAAGCGGGCAGGGGCGATATTTGGTGTCTGCGAGGCCATCATGCAGGACCTGCATGATGGAGAGACAGGTATCAAGGCCGATAAAGTCTGCCAGCTGCAGCGGCCCCATTGGGTGGTTGGCGCCAAGTTTCATGGCCGTATCGATGCCTTCGACCGTGCCGACACCTTCATAGAGCGTATAAACCGCTTCGTTGATCATGGGCATCAGGACACGGTTGACGATGAAGGCCGGGAAGTCTTCTGCGTTGGCGACCGTTTTATCCAGACGATTGGCCAGTTTAATAGCCATCTCATAGGTTTCCTGGTTCGTTGCCAGGCCACGAATAACTTCAATAAGCTGCATGACCGGCACTGGGTTCATGAAGTGCAGGCCGATGAAGCGCTCCGGGCGGTCTGTTGAAGACGCAAGGCGCGTAATCGAGATCGATGAGGTGTTCGAGGCGAGCCAGGCATTTGCCGGCACAGCTTTCACCAGAGATTCGAAAATCTGGATCTTGATCATTTCCTTTTCGGTCGCCGCTTCAATGGCGAGATCAACATCTTCAAAGCTTTTGAGATCGGAATTATATTCAATACGGCTCGTTGCGGCCTTCATTTCGTCGAGCGTGATGAATTCACGACTGACCTGACGCTGCAGGTTTTTCTCGATCGTCTTGCCAGCCTTGCTGAGCGCTTCGTTAGAGACGTCGTTGAGGACGACTGAATATCCGGCCAGCGCACACACATGCGCAATACCATTTCCCATCTGACCGGCGCCAACGACGCCAATTTTCTTAAGTTCTGTCATGCCCGGAGCCAGTTTCTTTTGAATTTAGTCGCGCAAGCTATCACGCGTGTGCTGCACTGCAATAGTCGAGAATGCCGCGGGGTCAATTGGGTGATGCCCAGACCTCTGCGCCGCGCAGAGGGAGGGCGACCTCAGCATCTGCAGCCTGCACCGCTGAAAGGGATGGACCCGCAGGACCCTCACACTTGCGGCACGTCAGGCGGCGGTATGCCTGGTCACGGGAATGTGAGGCGTTATTCTTTGGGAAGAAAGGCGATGGATTTGAATACGAGCGGTCTTGCACGAGCCTGGCGGTATTCATGCGTTCGGGCCTTGATCTTCAGATAGCCTGCGCTTTAGATAGATCACCCAGCTGAGAAGACATTCAGGCCAATGAAAGCAGACTTCCACCCCAGACAGGCTGAGCGCCTCGCGAC
>CETS01124926.1_pt1 | contig 17754 bp, 21 predicted proteins | sample 356391 | NCBI WGS metagenome assembly CETS01 (sample SAMEA2622673, study PRJEB7988) | marine metagenome | isolation source: saline water (ENVO:00002010), including
GTTGGCGCGGGAATCGCTCTTGAATATGTTCTGATCGAGCTGCAGCCAGAGATAGCGCAGGGTGTCAGGTGAATTGTTGGAATAGGTGACGGTCTGGTTCGCGGTGAGACGGCGGGCTGCTTCGTCGAGCTCTACATTGATGACGTAGTCCGCTTCCTGCTGCCAGTATTCATGGCCCGGAGCGCCCGACGCATTGCGATAGACGTTTGGTGTGGGGAGTACTTCATCCAGCTGGCGGAACTTGTCTTCGAAATCGCCTTTTGTCTGTTGAATGCCCTGCGCGGAAGCCATTCCAACGCATACGAAAGATGCGATCAGCGCACCTGACAGTTTCCACATGATTATCCTCGTGATCAGCCCATTCCCACCAGACTGTGCCCCACCACAGGCTGGTTTTGTTAGTTTGTTGCAATGAGATGGCAAAACTGCAAGTCGGGCAGCCGATTCCTCGCCACTTCCCGGATTAAAAATCAGTAATAAATCTGTGTAGCGTCAGCTGGATAAGCACCTCACTAAAATTGATGGCGCAGGCGCGGTTCGATTGCCCTTAAGTCAGCAAATCCTGAAAGACCTTTCCGAACCGGGGGCGGCTGGTCTATCTAGGTCCGTTCTAAACACACTTATGACCTGTATCGGATCCTGAATGCGTAATCCTTCCCCCTTTGACCTTGGCCCGGTTCACTTTGTTGGTATCGGGGGGATCGGCATGTCCGGCATTGCCGAAGTCATGATGAACCTCGGCTATGAGGTTCAGGGCTCCGATGTGCGTGAAGGTGGAAACGTTGACCGGCTGAAAAAACTGGGCGCGAAAATCTTCATTGGCCATGCCGCCGAAAACGTGCGTGGGGCAGGGGCTGTCGTCATTTCCTCAGCCATTAAAGGCAGCAATCCGGAAGTCGAGACAGCGCGCGCCATGGCCATTCCAGTCGTGCGCCGCGCAGATATGCTGGCTGAGCTGATACGCCTGAAATGGACCGTCGCAGTTGCCGGTACGCACGGCAAAACGACCACGACTTCAATGATTGCCGCCCTGCTGGATGGTGCAGGTGTTGATCCGACCGTCATCAATGGCGGTGTCATCAATGCTTATGGATCAAATGCCAAGCTGGGCGGTGGCGACTGGATGGTGGTCGAAGCCGATGAAAGCGACGGCACATTTACCAAGCTGCGCTCCACGGTGGCGATTATCACCAATATCGATCCCGAACACCTCGATCATTATGGCGACATGGAAACCCTGCGCGAGGCGTTTGATACCTTCGTTGAGAACATTCCATTCTATGGCTTTGCGGTTCTCTGCACGGATCACCCCGAAGTTCAGTCGCTTGCTGCGCGCGTGTCAGACCGCCGCCGGGTGACCTATGGTTTCAACCCGCAAGCCGACATTCGGGCTGTAAATCTGCGAACCGAAGCCGACGGTGTTCACTTTGACCTGTCGATCCGGTCGCGCATCGGCAATGCTCATCTGATCTCAGACATGATCCTCCCCATGGCGGGCCGCCATAATGTGCTCAACGCGCTTGCGGCGATTGCCGTCGCGCTGGAGCTTGGCGCCGAGCATGACAATATCCGGACCGCGCTCGGAAAGTTTGGCGGTGTCAAACGCCGGTTCACTGATGTTGGTAGCTGGAACGGGGTCCGCCTGATCGATGATTACGGGCATCACCCGGTTGAGATTTCAGCTGTTCTGAAAGCGGCGCGCGATATCCAGGAAGACAAGCGCGTCATCGCGGTTGTCCAGCCACACCGGTATTCTCGTCTTAAAGCCCTGTTTGAAGATTTCTGCACCTGCTTCAACGAGGCCGATACTGTCCTCGTTGCGCCCGTCTATCCAGCCGGCGAGTCGCCAATTGACGGGTGTGATCATGAGGCTCTGGTCAAGGGTTTGCTCGTGCGCGGTCACAGGGAAGCCATAGCTATGGAGAGCCTTGATGATCTGCCTGGCGTCCTGCGCGACATCGCAAAGGAAGGTGATATGGTGGTTTGCCTTGGGGCGGGCGACATCACAGCGCATGCGGCCAATCTCGAAGAGAACCTGAAGAACGGGACATCATAATGCAGCTGAAAGCTGACGCATTTGAGGTCCGTGGCAGGCTGATGGAGGGTGCCCAGCTGGCACCTTACACCTGGTTTCGTGTTGGCGGGCCAGCTGATCTTCTGTTCCTTCCCGCTGACGAAGATGACCTCTGCGACTTTCTGAAAGCGCTGCCTGCTGATGTGCCGGTGACGGTGCTCGGCGTCGGGTCGAATGTGATTGTCCGTGATGGTGGGATTGAAGGCGTTGTCGTCCGCCTGATGGGCCGCCATTGGGGTGAAATCAAAGAGACCGGTGAGCATGGGCTTTTTGCCAGAACGGGAGCGCTGGATCTGGCTGTTGCCAAATTTGCGGCCAAGGCAGGTATTGCTGGCTTTTCTTTCTTCTCTGGCATTCCCGGCTCATTGGGGGGCGCGATGCGTACCAATGCGGGCTGCTATGGCCGTGAGCTGAAGGATGTTCTGGTCAAGGCTGAAGCTATCACTCGGAGCGGCGAACGGATTGTTTATTCCGGCCCGCTCTCTTCGTCTGACGAGAAGCCGGTGACACTGACCTATCGTCATTCCGACCTGCCGGAGGATGTCATCGTCACCGGCCTCTATCTGCAGGGAACGGGCGCAGGTGATCCTGACGCCCTTGCTGAAGAAATCGCCGCGCATCAGGCTCGGCGCGAAGAGACCCAGCCCATCAAGGACAAGACCTCTGGCTCGACCTTTGCCAACCCCGATCCGCCCGGCACACCTGATCAGCGCTCTGCATGGAAACTGGTGGATGCTGCAGGCTGCCGTGGGCTGCGCGTTGGTGGGGCGCAAGTGTCTGAGAAGCACTGTAATTTCTTAATCAATACAGGCGAGGCTCGCGCAAGTGATCTTGAAGCGCTTGGCGAACTTGTCCGTGCGCGCGTCAAAGATACAAGCGGTGTCGATCTTCGCTGGGAAGTGCGACGGATCGGGCGACTTTAAACGTATCGCTCGATGGCCGTTTTTAATCGGACGCTGGCGGAGGCCGACCGAGCCTTGCCGAGGAACAAGGCTGAGCAAGAAAGGGCTAATTATGAGCTATTCGTCGCCAACTCTCGATCTTTCACTCACCGTTTTGAACGGCGCCCCATTCGATCTTCATCTTGAGGCTTTCGGGAAGGGGGAGACGGAGCGCTGCGTGGAAACGCCATGGGCCGCCCAGACGCTGGCGAAATCAGATCGTGTGCTCGATATCGGCCTCGCCATGTCCCATCCGGATTATCTCGGGCTGCTGATCGGCTTTCTGGATAAAGGCGGCAAGGTCGAAGGCGCAGACATCATCCGCCCAGAGCGCGTGAAAACACGCTATCCTGAGGGCTGGCGTGACCAGATCCTCGATATCCCTGTTCACATCGGCGACGTCCGTAAGATGGATTTCTCCGCCGATCCTTTCGATGCGGTGATGTGTATTTCCACGCTTGAGCATATTGGCTTTGATGCCCCGTCAGACCGCACCGACACGGCGTTTGACCGTCCGACTGAGCTGAATGACCTGCCAGATCGCTCTCCGGACGCGGACCGGCATGCGTTGGCAGCATTTCGTAAGGCGCTGAAGCCGGGCGGTGTTCTCTGCCTGACTGTTCCTGCAGGTGAGGGCGCAACGCGTAAGATTCAGGATTCGACAGGCCGCTGGGCCGCTTATCTGGAATACGGCCCGGAAGAGTGGGCCGCATTGAAATCACTACCCGGCTTCGAAGTCGTTGAAGAAGTGGGCGTGGCTGAGGTGGACGATGGCTGGCGCGCTTGTGAGCCGTTTGACAACGTCTACAAAGCGAGCGTTGGCGAGGATGGCTTCCCGCGCGGCTGCATCATGGCTGTGCTGAAGGCGGTTTAGCGCCTTTTTAAAGGCGCCAGGCACTTACCCCTGAAACCCAATGCGCTGCTCCAGTCTGTGTGAAAACCAGGTGAGGATTTTGCGCCAGAGTTCGTCTTTGAGGACCTGTGCCTCAACATCGTGATCCATGCTCGGATTATCATTGATCTCAATGACGACCACGCCATTGCCGGTGTCTTTCAGGTCCACACCATACAGGCCATTCCCGATCAGGCGGGCGGCTTTCACGGCAACATCGACCACGTCTTTGGGTGCGTCTTCAATGGCAATCGTGAGATGGTCGCCTGCTGTCATTTTGCCGTCTTTGCCATGTTTGACGATCTGCCAGTGACCGCGCGCCATTTCATACTGGCAGGCATAGATCGGCTCGCCGCCCAGAACGCCGATCCGCCAGTCATAGGCGGTAGGCATGAATGCCTGTGCGATAACGAGCGCTGTATCCTGAAACATCTTCTTGGCGCCGGCTTTCATCTCTTCCAGCGTTTTCGCTTTCACCATGTTCGCGCCGAAGGAGCCATCTGGCGTCTTCAGAATGACCGGTGATCCGAGCCGTTCGAACACGGCAGCAAGATTGGTTTTCTCGTCCAGAATTTCAGTTGGCGGGATGGGCACGCCTGCATTCTCGAGAATTTCTTTCAGATAGACCTTGTTCGTGCAGCGGATCATGCTGGTGGTGTCGTCAATGACCGGCATGCCTTCCTGCTCAGCCCGGCGGGCGAAACGGTAGGTGAAGTTGTCGATGCTGGTCGTGGCGCGGATGAAAAGCGCGTCAAATTCAGACAGGCTTGGCAGGTCAGACGGGTCAATGATCTCGACCTCAATCCCCATCTTGTCGGCGACGCTCGCAAACTTCTTCATGCTGGCGACGGAGGATGGCGGTGTCTTTTCCTTCGGATCCATGAGGATGGCGAGTGACCATTTGGCCGGAGCGCGCGATTTTTCGGCCTTCAGGCGCCCGGCCGTATAGGCCTTCAATGCGTCCAGAAAGAATTCGCGGCGCTCGCCCTTAAGCTTGTGTGGGGGCACGGGTCGGATACGCGCTATGTCATGCGGTGGCTTGGCTTCAAATTCGATCTCGAGCGCCGGTGCCCGAAACCAGTCTGAGACTTCTCTGGCAAGGCGCTCATAACCTGTCTGCGGTGTGCGCGAGAAAGCAACGAAAAGGCTGTTCAGCTGTTCTGCGCCCTTGGCGCGGGCATCGCGAACGCGCGCATTCAGGTCGGGCAGGGCATGCGAATAGAGCCCCTTCTGCGAGAGCTCCTTCATTGTCAGCACGCTTGGGCTGACCCGGTGCCCGCGCGCTTCAGCAAGCAGAGAGGCGTAATAGCCCTCTGACTGATAGCCATAGCTACGCGCCAGATTGAGCACGTAGGGCCTGCGGCTGGCAAACAGCTTCGGATTTGAGAGATAGTCGGCAATCCGCATCACCTTATGAGGTGTTTCGGCCTGTCCAATATCGCTCAGATTTTCAACGAGAATGAGCCAGTCACTCATGGAATTCGGGTGATCCGTGGCAAAGAGAATGCTCCATCTGCAGGGCGTCCTCGCCATCATCATAATAGGCGGGTTTCTTGCCGATTACGCAGAAACCTGAGCGTTCGTAAAGCGAAATTGCACGTTCATTGGATGCGCGCACTTCCAGCCGCATGCGTTGGCATCCGCGTTCACGTGCGGTGCGCTTGCAGGCGTCTATCAGAGCGCGGCCAATTCCCTTACCAGCCGCCTGTGGCGCGACGGAAATCGAGTATAATCGCGCGGTCTCAGCGCCGCGCCGGAACAGAAGAACGGCGGCGCCTTCAATGCTTTGCGCCTCGGATACAAGGCAGGTGACGGATGGACTGGCCAGCTGGCGACGAAGATTGGCTCTGCTCACCTGGTCATCTTCCGGGAAGCTTGCTTCCAACGCTTCAATCGCGTCGAGATCCTCAGGACGTGCAGTGCGAATGTGATTGGCTGAAGACGGAAGCGATGTCATGTTTCGCGTGAAATACACCTGAATGCGCGAAGTGTCATCAGACTGTTAAAGCTACCTTCACCTGCGCGGATCAGCACTTATGATCAGGATAAACCTTACCATATTTCATGCGTGCAAACGGATACCTTCATGATCAGATGGATTGCTGCTCTTCTTGCCTCGATTTGTATGGCAGGCGTTTCGACCACATCAGCGCAGGCGGCATTCGATGATCCTGATCCAGAGACTGATGCGCTTGTGGATCAGTGCTTTGAGACCGAAGGCGTTTCCATGCTCGAGGGGACGAACGTCATTTGCTACAACGCGGCGATCTTTCCCGAACAGTTCCTGAAGCTGAATGATTTGCCGCCAGCGGAACGGATCATCATTACCAGTCCGGGTGGCAATGTGGCGACAGCACGCGGTATGAGCACCATTCTCGACAGGCGAAATGAGCCCGCCGTCATTGCCGGGCCGTGCATGTCAGCCTGTGCCATGGTGATTCTGCCGGGGCTCGACCAGGTTCACATTCATCATACAGCGCACATTGCCATTCACGGCATTACGATGATCCCGTTCGGGCGGTGGTGGGGCTGGCTCCGTGATGACGCCGAGCCCTCGAAAATGAATATTCTCTTCGCTCAGACAGGGTATGATCTCTCATTTGCCATGCATTCCAGTGGTACAACGCACATGCGTGATCACTTGAAGGGACAGGGTGTCGATGAGGGCTATATCGATGACATGTCAGACCTGATGGAGGCCGATGCGCGTGCTTTCCAAAACTGCCGCGTGGATGTGAAAGACTATTGGGGAATCGTTGATGCCGAGCTGATCGGCAAATATCTGGGCGATCGGGTGACCCGTATGGAAGCGTTTGTTCAGAGCTGGGATGATCCGGCTAATGCGCCCTACAGGCGCTGGGGCGAGCCTTTGTCAGAGCGGACCTACATCATGAAGGGCCCTTACAACGAGGCCGGATGCGGCGGTTAGGCGTCGGTGAGTGACTTCGGCGTAAAGAATTCAGCGAGCTGGAAGTTATAGACATTGAACGGGTCGTCTTCCCGGGCATCAAATACAGCCATTGCGGCAGTTGGGAATTTTATCCGCAGCTGCCCCGCCGCATAGGAATTGGCAAATCCGCCATATTCCATGAGCTGAAGCGCGAGTTCATGTAGTCCTGGATTGTGACCAATGACTGCCAGAACCGGCGTATCGGGCAGCGCCTCGATACAGGACACAATCTCTTCGGGGTCGGCGAGATAGAGCTTGTCACTAAAGGTGACTTTCACGTCCGGAAAGACTTTCTGAAACTCTGCGACAGTCTCTCGCGTCCGACGTGCCGTGGAGACGAGCACATGGGTCGGCGCCACCTTCATGGTCTTCAGTTCAAGTGAAATCGCCTGAGCGTCCGTATGACCCCTGTCGGTCAGTTGCCGTGTCTCGTCTGACCCTGTGTCCGAATAGGGTTCCGTCTTGGCATGTCTGAAAAGGATCAGCTGTCGCATGGCGGAAATTTAGTCTGTAATCCGCCAAAATGGAAACTCTGAATTCCTGCATGACAGGTATGCAATCTGAAATCATGGCCGCACCACCGCGAAGCGTGCGCTGACTGAGCACGGTAACGTGATCAGGCCTTGGCGTTTACGGCGATACCTGAAGCGCGGGATCCACCTGCAACCTGTCCCATAGCACCATAGCCGCGTGGTCCCATTGTTTCACCTGCGACTTCGCGGGCGATGGATTCGACCAGACCTTCCGTCACTTCACGCATGGCGGTGAGGGCTTTGCTATGCTCGGCCAGGACTTCCTGAAAACGGCGAACCGTTTCGAACATTTCCTTCCGAAGCGATGCAGAGGCTTTCACCAGTTCGTCCGGATTTTTCGCAAGATTGGTCATCTCCAGCCTGTAGGTGTGGGCGAGACGCTCTTTTTCTTCCCAGTCCTTCGACGACGCATCAAGCTCCCGTGCTTTCAGGGCTGCGGTTTCCAGCGTCATAAGTTCGTTCAGACGGCGCGTGACAGCAATGAGCTGATCTAGCCGGTCGTCAATATCGTGAGCTGCAATCGCCATTCTTAAATCCTTCCGATCCGGTTATTCCAGGCCCTGCATGCGAAGGATTTCGGTGTAGACCTGGTCGGCAAGTCCGATACCGCCCTGCTGCGCCATTTCCTTGGCATATTCTTCCACAAGCATTGGGCGGAATGCCCGTTCTGCAGCGCCACCGCCTGTCAGGCCATCTGTTTCCAGGGGCTCGAACATGGGCGCGAGCATCTGAGACAGAAACATGGCTTCGAACTCTTCCGCCACGCGTCTTGCTGATTCCTTGTCCTTGATATTGTTGACAGACGGAAGGGCAGACTGGTTTGAGCCGACAAGTGCTTCGAGTTCGTTCATGACTACATTACCTCGATATCGGCTTGCAGCGCGCCCGCTGTTTTGAGTGCCTGAAGAATGGAGATCATGTCCCGGGGTGTGACCCCGAGTGCATTCAGGCCATCAACGAGCTCACGTAGTGGGACCCCACCTTCGACGACCGCAAGGCCGGTGCCGTCTTCCAGAACCTGAACGCCTGTTTGCGGCACAACAGTCGTCTGGCCTTCCGAGAAAGGGGCAGGTTGGCTGACTGCGGGCTGTTCAGACACCTGAATGGTCAGATTGCCTTGCGCGATGGCGACGGTCGAGACACGCACATTCTCGCCCATGACGATGACGCCTGTGCCTTCATCAATCACGATCCGAGCGGGTTGGTCAGGTTCGACGACAAGGCCCTCAATTTCTGAAAGGAGGGTCGTCATGTCGTAATTTGGTGGGCAGACAAGCCGGATCGTTGCAGGGTCGGAGACGACTGCGAGATCGACACCCATATAGGCGTTGATGGTTACCGCGATGCGCTGCGCTGTGGTGAAGTCAGGGTTACGAAGCGCCAGACGAATGCTACGCTGGTCCGAGAGGTCAAACCCGATTTCGCGTTCAATCAGCGCGCCATTGGAAATACGCGCATTGGTCGGAACATTCTTGGTGACAGATGTGCCGCTGTCGCCGCTGGCTGCGAAGCCACCTGCTGTGACAGGACCCTGGCCAACCGCATAGACAGAGCCATCCGCGCCCAGAAGGGGCGTGACAAGTAATGTGCCGCCCTGAAGGGATTTCGCATCACCCAGGCTGGAAACACTCACATCAATCCGTGAACCGTTCGTGGCAAAAGGTGGCAGATAGGCGGTGACCATGACTGCAGCGACGTTTTTCGTGTTGAGGTTTTGCTCACGCGTGTTTACGCCGAGCCGCTCAAGCATGGCCTCAAGGCTTTGCTTGGTGAAGGGTGAGTTCCGCAAAGAGTCGCCGGTGCCATTCAGACCGACCACAAGGCCATAGCCTATCAGCTGGTTCTCACGAACACCTTCGATATCGACAATGTCTTTCAGACGCGACGCAGCATCTGCCATTGGCGCGACAAAAGCAGCGAGGGCGAGCCCTGCTGCTGCAACGGCTGCTTTCAGAGACGGTGTCATAGCAACTCACTCAACAAATCTTCTCTGAAATTTACCCGTCCCGGACCAAGAAACAGTTAACGTCTCTTTCACCAGCACAGGCCCATATTCAAGCGCTGATACCGAGTGCCTCGTCGTACCGGTTCGAGTGTGGAGTAAACGGGATGCGTATTTCGAAAACCACGTCAGGATCTCCTGCAGGGACGGTCAAGCGCGGTGCGGCATCCACTGATCGTTCCGGCTTTTCGAGTGCATTGGAGGCGCCAGCGCAAACGGCGGCAGCCCGGCCGACCGCCGGTACGGTCTCGGTTTCATCTGTGGCCGCCCTCATGGCGCTGCAGGGGGCAGAAGATCCGCTGGAAAAGCGGAAGCGCGCCAAGCGTCGCGGGCGCCAGCTCATCGATGCGCTCGACCGCCTGAAGATTGATATCCTCGATGAGTCCTCGCCAAAAGCCTCTCTGGATCAGATGCAGTCGCTGCTCGATTCGGCACGCGAAGAGTCGGATGATCCAGAGCTGGAAAGTCTGATTGACCAGATTGAGCTGCGAATTGCAGTGGAGCTCGCAAAACACTCACGAGTGTCCTGATTTTCAGGCAGAGCAAAATTGCCTGTATTTCCTGCTGATTTCGTTCATTGAAGACTCAGTGCAAAGTCGGTATACAGCCGTCAAATTATCAGCCTACTCGGGAGTCTGGTGTGAGTACGACTGAACTGGATGGCTACAAGCCAAGCCCTGACGAAGAATTCATGAACGACCGTCAGCTGGCCTATTTCCGCAACAAGCTTGAGCAGTGGAAACAGGACATTATTGACGGGTCGAAAACCACGATTGGTAATCTCCAGGAAGATACGAATACGCTGGCCGACATCGTTGATCGCGCCTCTGCCGAGAGCGATAAGGCGCTTGAGCTGCGGACACGTGATCGTCAGCGAAAGCTGATTTCAAAGATCGATGCCGCAATCCGCCGGATTGACAATGGTACTTATGGTTATTGCGAAATGACGGGTGACCCGATTTCGCTGCGTCGCCTGGAAGCACGGCCAACCGCAACGCTGTCTCTGGAAGCCCAGGAAGCGCACGAGCGGAACGAAAAGACTGTTCGGGACGATTAGTGTTCTCGACCCCTATCAATTTTCAAAAGCCCGTCGATTTCGACGGGTTTTTTTTGTTCAGTCATGTGAGAACTTCGGACGAAAGAGGCGATTATGCCGGAACTGATCAGAAACCTCCCTGCATTCGAGGGGGAAAATGCCTGGGATGCACTGGATGTAGGGCAGGTGGATTCCGCGACGGTCCGTGTCCATTGGACGGACAAACCCTACAAATGGCACGTAAATGATGGCGCGGAAGTCTTCATTCTTCTGAGCGGTGCGGTCGATATGAAGTATCGCGAAGACGGGCAGGAGAAGAGTGTCAGCCTCAAACCGGGCGATGCCATGACGTTTGATATGGGCGATGAGCACGTTGCCCATCCGACCGAGCTATCCCGAATTCTGGTCATCGAGCGTGCGGGCTCTGTCTGAAGTCCGCTTGGGCAGACGCCAAACGAGTTGCGGCGGCCTCATAGGACCGCCGCTTTATGCACCCAACGCTCGGCGATGCTCGCCAGCAATCTGGTTTTAGTCTCAATAAGGAAACGCGAAGTTACCAAGATCATTTATTCTGATTATTTTCAAATAAAGTCTTATGTAATTCTCGTTAACCTTAGTATAGATTAACCAATACTTGCCCATGGGTAAAAGCGGCCGGGCAATTTCTGCCCGGCAGCATGTTCAAATTGTAAGGAAAGACTTCGAGTTCGGTGCGAAATCAGAACGGCATGATGCGTTCGACAACCCGCTGGCCGTAGCGCGGCCGCTGGATTGTGGAGAGATCGCCGCGGCCACCATAGGAGATGCGCGCTTCAGCAAGTTGCGTGTGCTGGATGGTGTTGTTTGCCGAAATGTCTTCTGGCCGGATCACGCCGGAGACGACGAGTTCACGTACCTCAGCATTCACTTTCACTTCCTGACGTCCGGCAATCACGAAATTTCCGTTCGGCAGGATGTCTGTAATAACGGCGGCGACCGTCAGGCGAATGTTTTCTGCGCGATTCACCGAACCATTGCCCTGCGAACTGGAGCTGGATGAGGTGCCAAGGCCGGTGCCGAGTGTGTCATTGCCGGGTAGGGCGCGTTCAAGCGGCTGTTCAAGCCCGAAAAGGCCGCTGACTTCCGCATTCTGGCTGCCTGTGCGGCTCGTTGATGTCGTATTGCTGAGCGATGCGGTGTCCGTAATGTTGATATCGACGGTCAGGATGTCGCCGATATCAGCCGCGCGCTGGTCTTTGAAAAAACCTTTTGCGCCGGCGCGCCACAGCGAATTGGGAGCCTGCTGGACAGGCAAGGTGCGCGGGGTAGGGGCGCTCACAGGGATTGCGCCAATAATCGTATCGGGATTGGAAATCGGGGTCAGCTGCGGTTCTGCCACCAGATTGTTGGCAGTAGAGCATGCGGCAAGGCCGAAAAGCGCGACAGAGATGCTGAAAAAGGCTGTTGGCTTGATAGACCGCATGTCTTTAGCTTTCTGATCCGAAAAAGGCCGTTCCGACACGGGCTTCGCCTGGTGCCCAGGCGACCGCATCCATCGAGCGATTTGATTGCAGGTTTTGCAGGCGGACTGTGTCACCACGCGCGGCATCATTCAGAGCTTTTGCGTTTACAACGAGTTTGAGTGGTCCGCGTTCGTAGATGAGTTTGACGAGATCGCCTTTTTTGACAATCGAAACCGGTTGAATATCCCTGAGTGACAGAGGCTGACCAGCGCGAATGGTACGGGTTGCTTCAGTCTCGCCCAGCACAGATGCCGAGCGGATCAGCCCCTGAATACGCCTGCCGGTTTGGAGTGGCTCATAGGCAATCATGTCCGGTGTAATCGGGTCGCCGCGGCGCACATCGGTGACAAGAACAGGCACTTCACCATCTTCTTGTGTGTCTTCGATGCGCATGACAGGGGCCGCTCTGTGTTGTGGCGGCGGAGGCGCGGCCTGAGTGGCAGGTGGTGCGTCAGGACTTTTCGCGATCCAGATCATCTGACCGTCTGGCAGGTCGACAGGAAAGCCTGCAGCGCTGGCCTGAGCTTCAATAAAAGCGCTCGAAAGCGGCATGCGCTGACCGGGCAGGGGGGCAGCCGCGATTGGCTTGTCTGCTGCGACACCGGAAACGGGCGCGACGTCTCCGAGGCGGACCCAGTCTCCCTGGATCTGAATGTCCGCGCTCACCGGCATGGCCGGGCCAAAAACGCTGGCCAGCGTCAGGGCGAGGAAACGGTGAGAACGTCGCTTTTTCATGATCTACCTAACTGTTCAGGCTTAACGGAGCTGGCTTGTGACGCCGAGCATCTCGTCGCTGGTCGTGATCACTTTGGAATTCATCTCATAGGCGCGCTGGGCGAGAATGAGCGCGCTGACCTCGTTCACGGCATTCACGTTCGAGTTCTCCAGGAAACCCTGCAGCACAGTGCCGAAGCCAAGCCCGCCCGGAACGCCAATATTGGCGACGCCCGAAGAGGGTGTTTCGAGGAAAAGGTTGTCGCCAATCGCATCGAGGCCGGCTGGATTGATGAAGCGCGCCAGGTCAATCTGACCGAGCTCCTGATATTCGACTTCGCCGGCGATCCGTGCCTGAACCATGCCGACCGCACTGATGGTGACGTCGACGGCTTCTTCCGGGATCGCAATACCAGGCGATACGACATAACCGTCGCCGGTGACCAGCTGGCCTTCCGGGCTGACGGAGAAGTTACCCGCGCGGGTGTAGGATTCAGTGCCGTCCGGGTTCTGAATGACAAAATAGCCTTCGCCCTGAAGCGCCAGATCAAACGGATTTCCCGTCTGCGACACATTGCCCTGTTCGGTAATACGGTAAACGGAGCCGGTCTTAACACCTGTACCCACCTGGACGCCTGTTGGTACAATTGTGCCGCCGTCAGATGAGGTTGTGCCCATGCGCTCAACGTTCATGTAGAGGAGGTCCTGGAATTCAGCGCGCTGGCGCTTGAACCCGGTGGTGTTCATGTTCGCAATGTTGTTCGAGATGACCTCGACATTCAGTTGCTGTGCCTGCATGCCGGTGGCGGCGGTGCTGAGAGAACGCATGAACTCACCCTGTATTCATTAAGACTGGGTCTGGCCCAGTTTGCTGATTGCGGTTTTGCGTAGCTCGTCTGCGTCTTTTACGAGGCGGCTTGCTGACGTGTAAGCCCGGGAAATTTCGATCATCCGGGTGACTTCTGAAATGGCGTTGACGTTGGATTGCTCCACAACACCCTGCTGCAGTTTTGGCAGCTCGACGGCTTCAGGCTCTTGTCCGGCCGGGGACCAGAGATTGCCGCCCACCTTCTCTAAAGCAGCTGGGGTTTCGAACCCGTAAACGCCGAGCCGCCCTATCTCAATATTTCCCTGCCGGATTACACCGGTATCACTGACGGTTGGTGGTCCCCCTTCAGGGTCGAACACCATTTCATTGCCGCCATCGTCCAGGACGAATGCCCCTTCGCGCGTCATCAGCCGGCTGAGGTCATCCAGCGAAAACTGACCATCGCGAGTATAATAAGTCTCTTCACCCATGCGGACGGCAAAGAAGGCGTTTGGCTCTTCCAGGCCAAAGTCGAGGGGGCCGCCTGTCAGGCGCATTGTGCCGACAGACATATCCCGGTGCAGGCGCTCAACATTTGTAAATCGCACGTCGTGCGGCTCGTCATTCGCTTTGGCGGGACGCTCAATGACGAGTTCATTTAAAGCAACTTCTGCCTTGAAGGATGCAGTGGTCATGTTGGCGAGATTATTCGCCACGATATCCATGCGTCGCCGCAGCATTTCCTGCGAATTCACACCGACCAGTAGCGCATTATCCATGGTTTACACCGATACCCGAAAAAGTTCTTCCCCAAGATATGGGGCTCGAGAGTTAACGCTTTCCTTCGTTTCGGTAACTGCAGAAACTTAATGAAATAGACCGGCAATTAATGCCTATCTCCACGCTTCCTTAACCAAGAGGGGTCATTTTTGCCGGGTATACATGCAAGGCCCGGGTGAAATGGCAGACGTAAAGACAGACGAGATCAGTGAAGAGAGCATGGATGACGCGCTCGAAGCAGAGGGTGCTCCGTCCAAGAAGAAAATGGCTGGCAAGACGCTTGTCCTGTTCGTGGTTTTGCCTGCGCTTCTGGTGCTGGTCGGCGGTGGCGTAGGCGCCACTGTGCTGCTTGGCGGCGGCAAGGCCGATGCAGCCACTGAGGTAGACGACATCCACGCCGAACCTGATTCGCATGCGCCACCGAAAGACGATGGTCACGGCGCAAAGGATGACGGACACGCCAAGAGTGATGACGGGCATGCGTCCAAAGATGATGGGCATGGCTCTTCCAGCAGCGTCAAAACAGCCTCCGAGCTGGAAGACAATGGCGCGCTGATCCAGATCGGCCAGCCCGGTGAGCCGTCTTTCTATACAATGCCGAAAATCCTCGTCACCGTGAATAGCGGCAACGGTCGTCGGTCTCAGCTTTTGCTAAAGCTGACGCTCGAAGCGCACGATCCAGGTGTGTTCGACCGAATCGACTCGCTGCTGCCGCGCATCACGGACCAGTTCCAGATGTTCCTGCGTGAAATGCGTATTGATGACCTCAGCGGGTCTGCCGGTGACTACCGCATCCGTCGTGAGCTGCTGCGCCGCGTGAATATGAGTTTGCACCCTGATTCGATCGACGCCGTACTGATCGAGGAATTCATCGTCCAATAGGTCCGACATGTCCGACGAAAAGACAGACGAAGAACTCGCTGCCGAATGGGCTGCTGAACTGGAGGCCGACCAGGCCTCTGGTGGTGACGATGACGGTATGGGCGACGATTTCGCCGCCGAGTGGGAAGCTTCGCTCGCTAATGAAGAACAGGAAGCCAAATCGAACCTGGCTTCTGCCGTCGTTGGCGCCGGCACGACCACCGAACGCATTCTCAACCAGGATGAGATTGACAGCCTGCTCGGCTTCTCGCTGGACGACGAGGAGAATGACGAAAACTCAGGTATTCGTGCCATTATCAATTCGGCGCTTGTGTCTTATGAGCGCCTGCCAATGCTGGAGGTCGTATTCGACCGTCTGGTCCGGCTTCTCACCACCTCCTTGCGGAACTTCACCTCCGACAACGTAGAGGTGTCGCTGGACGCCATCACGTCTATCCGTTTTGGTGACTATCTGAACTCCATTCCGCTTCCGGCTATCCTGTCTGTGTTCAAGGCCAAACAGCTCGATAACTTTGGACTTCTCACAGTCGATTCAAACCTGATCTATTCAATTGTGGACGTCCTTCTTGGAGGCCGTCGTGGTACGGTCGCCATGCGTATTGAGGGCCGCCCTTACACCACAATCGAACGCTCTCTGGTGACCCGGCTGGTCGAAGTCATTCTGGCGGATGCCAAACAGGCGTTTGCCCCTCTGACAGAGGTGGATTTTGAGCTGGACCGTATTGAAACGAACCCGCGGTTCGCGGCCATTGCCCGCCCGGCAAACGCAGCGATTCTGGTCAAGTTGCGCATCGATATGGAAGACCGGGGTGGCCGGGCTGAGCTGCTTCTGCCCTACGCGACCCTTGAGCCGATCCGGAAAATGCTTCTGCAGAACTTCATGGGTGAGAAGTTCGGTCGCGACAATATCTGGGAAGGCCACCTTGCGAGCGAGCTCTGGGCTGCGAAACTCGATATTCAGGCCGTGCTTGATGAGATGACGGTGCCGCTCAAACAGATGCTCGACCTCAAGGTTGGCGACACGCTGTATCTGAATGCTTCACCTGAGTCACAGGTCGACATTAAATGTGGTGACATTCAGCTCACCAATGGCCGCGTTGGCCGTATGGGGCACAAGGTTGCCGTTCGCGTTGAGAGCCCGATCTCGGATCGCGCCCGTAAAGACCTTTTAGGGGGCGGAGGAAAATGACCGATTACGGCCTCATCGTAGAAATTGGGCTGGCAGTGCTTCTTCTGCTCGCAATCATCTATTGCTGGCGACTGGATCAGCGTCTGACCCGTCTCCGCAAGGGGAATGACGGCATGATCGATGCGGCGCGCGAACTTGCCGAGACAATTGCGCAGGCAGAAGCCGCCATTCAGGGGCTTCGCAAGACAGCTAATGAAACCGGTCGGGAGCTTCAGGTGCGTATTGATGAAGCCCGCTCGCTCTCCAACAATCTGCCGCGCGGCGGCCGCAGAGGATATTGATCCATGTCGAGGAACAGGGTTCGTCTCTTACCCGTGATCGGGATTGTCGCTTTCGGGCTGTTCTCGGTGAAGGCTGTGTCCATCGCTGAAGCCGCGGGCGAACGTGCTGCAGAAAAAGCGGCCGCCGATCAGGCGTCTGCCGCTGCACCATCGACTGCATCCGCTCCGGAAGTGGAAACCGTGTCGGAAGAGGTGGCCGAGCCAGCCGCTGAGACCTGCCCGGCGAATGACTACATTGCTGATCAGGCCGGGCTCTCTCAATACGAAATTCAGGTGTTGCGGTCGCTCTCGGATCGACGCGAAACTCTGGATGCACGTGAAGCTTCACTCGATACGCGTGAAATGACCATTTCTGCGGCTGAGAACCGGCTGAACGATCAAATTGATGAGCTTAAGAATCTCGAAGGCAGTATTCAGGACCTTCTTGGCCAGCTTGATCAGAAAAATGAGGAAGAACTCGCAGCCCTGGTAAAAATGTACGAAAGCATGAAGCCAAAGGATGCCGCGCGGATCTTCAATACCATGCCAGATCTTCTGATGGTGCAGCTGGCCAATCGGATGAAACCAACATCAGCGGCTGCAGTTCTTTCGGAGATGGACACCCAACGTGCTCTGGTTCTGACGACCCTGATGGCGCAGCGGACCGAACCTCCACAAACAGTAGCCGAACTTGAGGCCCGCACGAATGAGCCGTAATCGGCTTCTGCGCCCGGCAGCTCATGCGCTGCTCCTGGGGACGGCCGCCATGCTGGGTATGGTGCCATCTTATGCTGAAGGGCGACCAATTTCTCTCGAATTATCTGAGGCTGGCGGATACGGTCGCATCGTTGCCACCTGGGCAGACGGCAGCGAAGATGGGCCCGATATCTCGACCCGGCTTTCGGGCTCTGTGCTTGTCATGCGATTTGATGAGCCTGTGTCCATCGACCTCGACGCGCTCAAGGAGGGCTTGCCATCCTATGTTGCCATCGCCCGTCAGAGTGACGATGAGCAGGAAATTCGTATCGCACTGGCGCGGGAATATCGGATCCATCAATCTGAATCCTACGACCTTACGGCGGTAGACCTTCTGCCCGAGAACAGGGAAACGGACCCAGCAGACATTGTTTCGCCACTTGTTGCGATAAAGCGCAATGAGGCGGCTGCTGCGGCTGCTGCAGCTGAGGCCGC
>CETS01044072.1_pt1 | contig 17732 bp, 20 predicted proteins | sample 356391 | NCBI WGS metagenome assembly CETS01 (sample SAMEA2622673, study PRJEB7988) | marine metagenome | isolation source: saline water (ENVO:00002010), including
GATTGTCACATTGAGCGTGCGCTCTGTCTGAACGACGCCCTGACCGGCACATTTGCGGCATGGATCCTTGATGATCTGGCCTCGGCCAGAACACTTCGGACAGCCCCGCTCCATGGTGAAAAAGCCTTGCTGGACGCGGACACGCCCGCGGCCCTGACAGGTGGGGCAGGTATCGGGCGATGTGCCTGGCTCCGCGCCATTGCCGTCGCATCGGTCACAAGCTTCCTTTCCGGGGAGCTTGATATCCATTGTTTTGCCGGCATAGGCCTCTTCAAGGTTGATGTGCAGGTCATAGCGCAGGTCGGACCCGCGCGCGTGACCCTGACCAGCGCCACCTCGGCCACCAAAGAATTCAGAGAAAATATCACCAAAGATGTCGGCTGGATCGACGCCTGCGCCGAACGGGCTACCGCCACCACCGCCGCCGCCCTCAAAGGCCGCTTTGCCGTAACGGTCGTAAGCCGCACGTTTTTCGGGGTCGGACAGCACAGAATAGGCTTCGCCGACTTCCTTGAATTTGGATTCGGCGGTTGGATCGCCGGGGTTTGCGTCAGGGTGATAGGTGCGAGCCGCCTTACGATACGCGCTTTTCAGCTGCGCAGCGTCGGCGTCTTTCGACACACCCAAAACATCGTAGTAACTACGGTCGGACATCAGTTCGTTCCGTTTTCTGAAAGGCCGCAGGGCGGGCTATTCGCCACTGCTGGTCTCGTAATAGGTCCGGCAACCATCCACAGCCTTGGTGAATTTTGGATTGCCATTGGCCTGCGCGTCGAGGAGCGCCTCTCGATGTTCGGTTTCCGCTTCCCTGAAGATGGAAGCGCCGACGTCTGACCCGACCCGCGTGAAATAATCGGCTGCCTTGGAGAAGATAAGGGCGTCCCGAACGCCGGGCGGAAGTTCATCCCGCTTGATCTTCATGGCAGCAGAACACAGCGCGGCCTGCCCGACATCAAGGCCGGGCGCGGCCATAGCTGCTGGAGAGAGAGGCACGCCAAGAGCAAATCCTGCAATCAGGAACCGGGTCCAAAGCGGGTTTGCCATATCGTGCCTCCCTTGTTCAGGTGTTACGCTGAACGTTTGTCGTCGCCGACGTCTTCGAAGTCTGCATCGATGACATCGTCATCATCCGATGATGCGTCTTTCTGAGCGTCAGACGCGGCTGCAGCTTCGCCCTCAGCCTGAGCCGAAGCGTAGATCGCTTCGCCAAGCTTCATGCTGGCCTGCATGAGCGCCTGTGTTTTTGCCTGGATCTCATCGAGATTGTCGCCTTCAGCCGCTGTTTTCAGCTCGCCGAGTGCGTTCTCAATGTCGCTCTTCACAGAGGCGTCGACCTTATCGCCATGCTCTTCAAGCTGCTTCTCGGTCGAATGGACCATGGCTTCAGCATTGTTCTTGGCTTCGACGAGTTCACGACGAGTCTTGTCAGCTTCAGCGTTGGCTTCGGCGTCCTTCATCATCTGGTTGATCTCGTCCTCAGAGAGGCCGCCATTCGCCTGAATGGTGATCTTCTGCTCTTTGTTCGTCGCCTTATCCTTCGCAGAGACGTTCACGATACCGTTCGCGTCAATGTCGAAGGTGACTTCAATCTGCGGCATGCCGCGTGGTGCTGGCGGAATACCTTCCAGATTGAACTGGCCAAGCATCTTGTTGTCAGCCGCCATTTCACGCTCACCCTGGAAGACGCGGATCGTCACGGCAGGCTGATTGTCGTCAGCTGTCGAGAAGACCTGAGACTTCTTGGTCGGGATGGTCGTGTTGCGGTCGATGAGACGTGTGAACACTCCACCAAGCGTTTCAATACCGAGCGAGAGCGGGGTCACGTCGAGCAGAACAACGTCTTTCACGTCGCCCTGAAGGACACCGGCCTGAATGGCAGCACCCAGTGCAACCACTTCGTCCGGGTTCACGCCCTTATGTGGCTCACGGCCGAAGAATTTCTTCACCGCTTCCTGCACCGCTGGCATACGCGTCATACCACCGACGAGAACAACGTCGTCAATCTCGCTGGAAGACTTGCCGGCGTCAGCCAGAGCTTTTTTACATGGCTCGATCGTACGCTTGACGAGGTCTTCGACCAGCGTCTCGAACTTGGCGCGCGACAGCTTGATGTTCAGGTGCTTCGGACCAGACGCATCAGCCGTGATGAACGGCAGGTTCACTTCGTATTGAGACGCAGAAGACAGTTCTTTCTTCGCTTTCTCAGCTTCCTCTTTGAGGCGCTGAAGCGCGAGCTTGTCGGCTTTCAGGTCGATGCCCTGATCTTTCTTAAACTCGTCAGCGAGGTAATCGACGATACGCATGTCGAAGTCTTCACCGCCGAGGAAGGTGTCGCCGTTCGTAGACAGAACTTCAAAGACACCGTCGCCGATTTCGAGGATCGAGACGTCGAATGTACCGCCGCCAAGGTCATAAACCGCGATGGTTTTACCTTCGGCCTTTTCCAGACCGTAAGCGAGCGCCGCTGCTGTCGGCTCGTTGATAATGCGCAGGACTTCAAGGCCAGCAATCTTGCCGGCGTCTTTGGTGGCCTGACGCTGAGCGTCGTTAAAGTAGGCCGGAACCGTGATCACCGCCTGGGTGACTTTCTCGCCGAGATAGTTCTCAGCGGTCTCTTTCATTTTTGTCAGAATGAAAGACGAGATTTCCTGCGGGGAATAGTTCTTGTCACGGCCTTTCACCCACGCATCGCCATTGTCGCCTTTGACGATCTCGTAAGGCACGAGCTTTTTGTCTTTTTCAACAGTCGGATCACCCGCTGTGCGACCAATCAGACGTTTGATTGCGAAAAATGTCTGTTCCGGGTTGGTGACAGCCTGGCGCCGCGCTGGCATGCCGATCAGCCGTTCACCACTTTCAGAGAACGCGACAACAGATGGTGTTGTGCGTGCGCCTTCAGCGTTTTCGATAACCTTGGCATCCTTGCCGTCCATAACAGCGACACAGGAGTTTGTTGTACCAAGGTCGATACCGATAATCTTACCCATTTTACTTCCTCTTTTTAGCCGCCACCCGACCGATTATCAGGCCCGACCAGCGGCACCTCAGCCCGATGACTCTTTGGATTAGCGAGATTTGCATCTCAAGGTTCGGAGGCAGATATGGGTAAGGAATCGTGAGGCTCAAGAGATCAGTTCACATTGCCCTCCTGAATCTGTGATTTTGTTTGTTTATCGGCAATTAGCGCATCATCTTCATGCCCATCAGCCCCAGCAAGGCAGGATTTTCATGCAAATTCGTCCAGACGGAACTGAACTTTACACGGGCTATCTCTCGACAGAAGAGCAGACCGAAATCCTCGAAGCGATCCGCTCGCGCACTGAAAAGGCGCCACTTTATACGCCCACCATGCCGCGCACTGGCAAATCCATGTCGGTCCGCATGACGAACTTCGGACGCGTTGGGTGGATGAGCGATTCAAAGGGGTATCGCTATGAACCCACGCACCCCGTTTCCGCTGAACCCTGGCCTGACATTCCCGAATGTATAATGAATGTGTGGCGCGTTCTTCTCCCAAATCAGCCAGACCCCGACGCCTGTCTTGTAAATTATTACTCGCACGAGGCAAAAATGGGCCTGCATCAGGACCGTGATGAACAGGACTTCTCCGTGCCCGTGCTGTCCATCTCGCTGGGTGATACGGCGCTGTTCCGACTGGGTCAGACGACACGCGGCGGCAAAACACAGTCATTCCGTCTGTCATCAGGGGATGTGATGATTTTGAAGGGCGAAGACCGGCTCGCTTATCACGGAATAGACCGGCTCTATCCCGGCACGTCGTCCTTGTTGAAACAGGGCGGCCGCATCAACATCACGCTGAGAAAAGCGCTCTAGTGCTGTAGCCCCCAAGGCCTCCACATCATCGGGTGTGCGCCGCGCTTAGCCAACCTTTCGGTCCGCCGCTGTTCCGGGCGATGATCTAATCGCGCGAAGCCACTCACCGAGCGCTTCCTCGCTCATCGGGCGAGACAGGTGGTATCCCTGCATCAGCGGAAATCCGGCGCCCTCGATAAAGGCGGCCTGAGTTTCGGTTTCAACGCCTTCGGCGACCATGGTGAGATCCAGTGACCGTCCCAGTTGAACAAGCGAAATGACAAGATCCAGGACCTTATTGTCATTCTCAATGCCAGAGACGAGCGACTTATCAATCTTGAGCTTGTCCAGCAAAGCACGGAGATTAGAGAAACCCGTTCCGTAATCATCCAGCGCGACTTCGACACCCGCTTCCCTCAACCTGTTCAGATTTCGGCGGGCCTGACTCACATCTTCAACGATGGCTGATTCCAGGATTTCAAGAACGATGCCCTGAGGCGACACGCCCAGTTTTTCGATGTCGCGCAGGAAGTCGGTCGCAAACCGCGGCGTGACAATGTCCATGGGGGAAATGTTGAGAGAAATGAACTCTATCTGTCCGTCTCTCAACCATGGGCTCGCGGCCTTGAGAGCCTGGCTCAATATCGAGCGATCCAGCCTGGAGATCAGACCCATATCAGTTGCCGTGCCGACAAATTCATCAGGTCTGATGTGACCGAGCTGAGGGTCGTGCCAACGCGCGAGCACCTCAACGCCAACCGGCATACGGGTCCGGCTGGAGACAATCGGCTGAAAAAAGGGCCGGATATGTTGCGCTTCAATCGCTTCTGGCAGTTTCTCTTCAACAGCGAGCTGCCGCTTGTGCGTTTTAAGCGTCGACTCATCAAAGACCTGAGATCTGTTGCGTCCTTTTCGTTTGGCCGAAAAGAGCGCCAGGTCAGTTCGGCTGAGCAACTCTGTTGTGGTGGCGGCATCTTTCGGAAACAGACAGGCACCCGACGACCCTGAAATCTCGATCTCCATGCCGCCCGCAAAGACCGGATAGAAAACCTGCTGGCGGCACCGCTCGATAATGGTGTCCAGGTCCGTGCCCGGATCGAGAGGCTTTGTTACCAGAGCAAACTCATCCCCGCCGATGCGCGCGACGCTTGCAACTTCCGGCAAGGCTGAAAGACGCTCTCCAATGGTACGAAGCACCTGATCGCCAACTGCATGTCCAAAACGGTCATTGATGCGCTTGAAGTGATCAAGATCGACCAGCAGAAAGGCGAATGAAGTTCCCTCATTCCGGCTGCGCGTCATTTCGCGCTTCATATCGAAGTCCAGACCATGGCGATTGCGTAGCCCGGTCGCCGCATCGGTCTGGGCTATGACCATGGCGCGCTCTTTCTCACCGAGCGCCTCTTCGAGACGTTTCTGGAGAGCCGTGACCTGTTGGGCAGAATTGTCCTTTAAAGCCTTCGCCTCTGGTGCCGACGTCTCTCGGGTATCGATATAATCCATCACCATGCCGACAAGACCGACAGAACCGTCTGCGAAGTAGAAGGGCACCTTCTTCGTCAGGGCAAACTGGTTGGGTCCAATCTGTTCTTCATTCAGGCTCGTCTCGCCAGCGAACACCTTATCGTCTTCACACCAGAAGACATCGACCTGCTCCTGGTCGAAGAAGTCACGATCATCTCGGCCGATAAGATCATCATGTCCAACGAGCGCTTTGAACGCTTTGTTGCAATAGATCCAGCGATGTGCCGCATCTTTGACGAAGATAGCGCAGGGCAGGGATTCGAAGATCTCGGAAAGGCTGGCGCTCATCAGCAATACGCCTCCAATGGCGGTGCGGAGTCCATGCCGGACATGCGAGCGCTCATTCTGATCTGGCGCGCAACGAGATGCGCCATTTTAGACAGATGATTTTCATCGGTCTGGCTAAATGCTCGCGGCTGAGTGTCCAGAATGCAGAGTGTTCCAAGGTCTCGGCTCGCCATGCGGATGGGGACACACGCATAAAAACGGCAGAAAGGTTCATCGGTCACGATAGGATCGCTTCTGAAGCGGTCATCCAATAGCGTGTCAGGGACAATCAGGGGTTCGCGGCGCTTCAAAAAATCCGAGCAAGTCAGTGATTTGCCCTGACGCTCGCACGCCTCAAGATCTATTTCTGATTTGAGCCAATGCCTCGGCTCATTGACAAGCGACACCAGCGCCACCGGCACACCAAAATAACGCGCGACCGCATTCGTTATGGCCTCAAAGGCTTCATCGACAGGCTTATCGAGACGTTGCATGCGCCTCTTGCACAAGAGGCGGGCAGCTTCTCTGGTCGTCTTGATATGATCTTGCACGCATTCAACCCAGTTTGAACGTTAAGTTTTTAGGGCAATCCAGTAAAACTTACGTTTCGAGAAGGCGGCACCTTCCAATCTAATCTCAACAAAGCGTTTAGACTCTTATGAGGTGAGAATGACGCTCTGGTCTTTGCCCTGCACTGAGCTAATTTCTGCTCCAGAACAAAACCGGGAGAGAGCTGATGTTTCGCGCTTTATTGGCATGTACAATTATGGCGGGGCTTGGCGCCTGTTCAACCGAAGCAAAATTCCCTGTGACGGCCGGGTTTGGTGCTGATCCGGTTCTGCCAGAACCAGACCCGCAAACCATACCAACCATGGAAATTGCCGAAGCGATTGGCTGGCCGGAAGGGCTGAAGCCAAAAGCTGCGCAAGGGCTTTCCGTGCAGGCATTCGCCACCGGGCTCGACCATCCCCGCTGGCTCTATGTACTCCCAAATGGCGATGTGCTGGTGGCAGAAACGAACGCGCCAGCCAAGGATGAAGGCTTCAGCATTCAGAACCTTGTGATGAAACGGGCCATGGAGAAAGCTGGCGCGGCTGTGCCGAGCGCGGACCGGATCACGCTGCTGCGAGATACAGATGGCGACGGCGTCGCCGATCTTCAGACGCCATTTCTGGAAAACCTGTATTCTCCCTTCGGCATGGAGCTGATTGGTGACACGTTTTACGTGGCCAACGCCGATGGGATCGTCACCTTTCCCTATGAGGAGGGCGCGACATTCATCACTGCAGACGGCACGCCGCTGACTGACCTGCCCGCCGGGCGAAATCACCATTGGACCAAAAACATCATCGCATCTGAAGACGGTTCAAAACTCTATGCGGCGGTGGGCTCAAACTCCAACATTGCCGACCACGGCATGGAAGAGGAACAGGGCCGCGCTGCAATCTGGGAAGTGGATGTCGCCTCAGGTGAGAAGCGGCTTTTTGCGACAGGTTTGAGAAACCCGGTTGGCATGGCCTGGAATCCCGCCTCAGGCGAGCTGTGGGCGGCCGTGAATGAGCGCGACATGCTCGGCAATAATCTGGTGCCGGATTACATGACCAGCGTTCAGGACGGCGCATTTTATGGGTGGCCATGGAGCTATTACGGCCAGAATGTCGATAAGCGTGTGAAACCCGCCAACCCGGCCATGGTCGAGAAGGCGATAGCGCCAGACTATGCGCTCGGCAGCCATACCGCCTCGCTCGGGCTCAGTTTTGCCGATGGCGCGGCGCTCGGGCCGGACTTTACGTCGGGCGCTTTTGTGGGCCAGCACGGCTCCTGGAACCGCAAACCACCAGCGGGATACAAAGTGATCTTTGTGCCATTTGACGGCGCGCAGCCTGCCGGTAACCCCATAGACGTGCTCACAGGCTTCCTCGGTGATGATGTCGCCTATGGGCGCCCTGTGGACGTGAAGATTGCCTCAGATGGCGCACTGTTGGTGGCCGATGACGTGGGCAATACCATCTGGCGGGTCAGCACCGAGTAAGCTCGTGAGATTCTCTCAATAACAGCTATTATCATTTTTAATTTGAGAATGGTTCGCAACTACACCATATGTCGTTCGTTGTCTTTAAATGACGAGATTGAACGGACACGCCATGAAAACACTCACATACGGATTGATGCACCTGACAGTCGCTGTCGCTGTAGCTTTTGTGCTGACGCGTAACTGGCATGCGGCGCTGGCCATTGGACTGATTGAGCCGATGGTTCAGACCGTTGCCTACACGTTTCATGAGCGGTTCTGGAAAAAGGCTGAAACGCGCAAACAGCGCGCAGCCGCAAATGAGGCTTTTGGGTAGGTTTTGCTTGCCCTGCAGGGGCCGAATCTCAGACGAAAAGCCCGGCCACAAGATAAAGAACACAAGCAAGCGCCGCCGTTGCGAGCGCGTAGGGGAGCTGGGTTCTAACATGGGACAGGTGTTCGCTGCCCGAGGCGACGCTTGCGATGAGCGATGTGTCGGAAATGGGTGAGCAGTGATCGCCGAAGACCCCGCCACCCAGGACAGCGGCGAGTGCCAGCGAAGGCGGAATTCCAAGCGCCTGAGACAGCGGCATGGCGATCGGGATCAATATGCCATAGGTGCCCCAGCTGGTACCGGTCATGAAGCTTGTAATGCCCGCGGCGAGGAAGAGGATAGCCGGCACGGTGAACGCCGGCAGGGAGCCGGCTGCAATGGAGGCAATGAATTCACCTGTGCCAAGTTCTTTCAGAGATCCGCCGAGAGCGATTGAGAACAGAAGCACAGTGACCATGGGCACCATTTCCCCAATGCCCTGAAAGGCTTTGTCCTGCAGCTCATCGCTTTTGAAAACCTTATCCTTCAGCAGCAAAAAGGCGGCGATCAATATGGCCAGCGCAATCGCCCAGAGAATGGACCGGGCACCATCACCTTCAGTAATGTTGCCGTTGCCTGTCCAGGCCATGAAGCTGAGTGCGCCGACAACCATGATGACGACGGGCAGCCACATATAGATCGCCTTGGTTGGCTCTGCGCCGGCCTCTGTGACCGCACTCACCTTTTCATCTGCGGTGCGAAGTGGACCAAAAACACGGCCCGAAATCGCGGTAAGATAGACCAGCGCCAGAGTGAGAATTGCATAGAAATTCCACGCAATGGATCCAAGCACGATATTAAGGGGCTGATCAAAGCCTTCAGCACTGACAAGTCCGAGCGCATACGCGCCCCAGCCATTGAGCAGGATGAGGACGCTGACCGGCGCACTGGTCGAGTCAATGATATAAGCCAAACGCTCGCGGGAAAGGCCGTGAGAATCGTAAAGCGGGCGCCCCAGAACGCCCGAGGACAGAAGGCTGACATTCGTTTCGATGAAAATGAGTGTACCCGTGCCAGCGACGGCGAGTTCAGCCTTTCGGCGCGAGCCCGCAAAACCGGAGTTGATGAGCGCACGCGCCATGGCAGATACGCCTCCGGAATCGCGCATGAAGGCGATCAATGCGCCGATCAGGAGGCAGAAGACGAGGATCTGGGTATTATAACTGCTTTCAAAAACCGCAATGTTGCGATCAATCACGCCAAGAAGGCCGAGTCCTGGATTGAAGCTTGCAATCAGGGTTTCTGAAAGGAAGAGCGCGACCAGCAGCGCAGCGTAAACGTTACGCCAGATAACCGCCACGGCGATCGCCGCAATCGGCGGAATGATTGTCAGAAATTCCATAAATGCTGCCTCACCCGTACAGGCCGTAAGCTGCACTTGTTCTGCAGGTAAAATCTAGTCTTGCGACAACAGATTCAGAGCGTCGTCAGATATGACTGATTGAAAACCACTTCGGCCAGAAGGGGAACAGAAAAAAGGCAGGTCTGAACCTGCCTTAAATCGAAATCAGTTCGCTGGGCCGGCAGACACCGCCACCATCGCCGCGCGCAGCACGCGATTGCCAATTTTCCAGCCGGACTGGAATGTCGCCGCGACCTTGCCTTGCGGCTGGTCTGACGGGATACGGCTGACCGCCTGGTGCATGTTCGGGTCGAAATCAGAACCTGGAGTGGCGTCGACTGCGGTCACACCATGACGCGCGAGCACCGCGTGCAGTTCTTTCTGCGTTGCTTCCACGCCGATCAGGAGGCTCTTACCCGGATCAGACAGTTCAGAGCGCGCAGTATCATCAAGCGCCTCCAAGGCCCGGGCGAAATTGTCTGAAACCGGCAGAAGATCACCAGCGAACTTTTCAATCGCATAGACGCGGCTTTCAGATATCTGCCGCTCGGCGCGCTTTCGGACATTGTCCATCTCGGCATGGGCGCGCACATATTTGTCTTTCAGCTCCTGGTTTTCAGCCGCCAGCATCTGAAACCGCTCCTCCAGAGAGAGCTCGCCTTCATTGGCAACTTTTTCGGCCTCGTCAGCTGCCGCTTCCATAGCGTCTGCCATTTCGGCTGCTGCGGAACTCAGTTCGACTTCATCTTCTGGCTGAGACATGTCGTTCTCGTTACTCATTAATTACCTATCCCATTGCTGGCGGCCATCCAGAATCTCGCCGACCACCTTCGCTGTATAGTCCACCATGGGGATGACTCTGGCATAATTCAGACTGGTTGGCCCGATGACGCCAAGCGCTCCCACAATTTTTCGATCGCTGTTCATATAGGAAGAGACGATCAGGCTGGAACCCGAAAGTGAAAAATGCGGGTTCTCAGATCCAATAAAGATGCGTGCGCCCGCTGCATCTCGTGTGGAGTCGAGCACATCAAGCATTGTTTTCTTGCGTTCCAGCTCATCGAACAAACGTCCGATGCGGTCCAGATCTTCCTTTGCGCTCGCATTTTCAAGGAGGCGCGACCGGCCATGAACGATGAGAGAGCGTCCGCGCTCAGGGTCCTCGCCTGACCATTCGACAACGCCAAGACGGATAAGATCGGTCGCCGCCTTATCGAGCTGGGCGCGCTTTTCTGCCAGTTCGCGCTCAATCTCGGTGCGCGCTTCAGACAAGCGACGGCCTCTCATCCTGGCGTTGAGATAATTGCTCGCCTCAATAAGGGTTGAAGGGCCAATTCCCATGGAAAAGTCGATAATGCGGTTCTCGACATCGCCACCATCGGTGACGAGGATGCAAAGCGCGCGAGAACGGCCAATCGGAACGAAATCTACCTGACGGATTGGGTCATCGCTTGTTGGTGATGACACAAGACTGGCGCCGCCAGTGAGGCCGGACAGGACTTCCGAAGCCTCATTCAGAACGTCGCCCATGTCTCGGCTGGCTGCACCAAGTCGAGAATTGATCTGTTCTTTTTCTTCATCGCTGACTTCGCCGGTCTGCAAGAGGCTGTCGACGAAGAAGCGAAGCCCGGCATGGCTCGGCTGGCGCCCGGCGCTGATATGCGGGGCATCCAGAAGGCCAAGGGTCGCAAGATCGGACATGACATTGCGGATCGATGCGGGCGAAAGATCAACGCCACGACGCGAAATCGTACGCGAACCAACTGGTTCGCCTGTTTCGAGATAGGTCTCGACAATCGTCTTGAAGATTTCGCGCGACCGGCGATCAAGCTCCTGAAGCGATGTCATGTAATTTGTATCCGAGCGAATCCAGCATTCCGGTGTTCAGATTTGCGGTCTATCGGGTATTTTTCAAGTGATGATGCTGACTTCCCGAAATTTACAGAGCCCCAGCCAGCTTCCCTTCATATCGCGCGAATACAAATCCAGACGGGAAATCTGGTGTAATACATACCGGGTTTAAGGAGGGACAAAACATGGCGGCCCATTTCTTCTTTTATTCCAGTGCGTTCAAACCACGACCAGGCGAGCTGGATGACACGCATCAGGACTATATCAATCCTGATGTATTTGCGCTCGATCTTGCAGACTTTCTTGTCAGTTCGCTTGAGTCGAAAGGTTACACCGTCAAATTCAGATGCCAGGAAGACTGGGGTCACTGGGTTGAGTTTGACCATCCGGGCGACTTCAAGCTGGCACTTGGGTGTTCAAACTTGTCCGGGGACAATGACAGCGATGACGCGACCGAAGAGCATCACGTGCTGACATTCCCCGACAAACCATACGTCAGGAAGTGGTTCCGCAAAATTGATGTCAGAGAAGACGTAGAAGCACTCTCGGCTGCGGTTCATGAAACACTGAATTCTGACGCGCGCATCACCAAGCTGCGAGTCGAGCACGACTGACGATTCAGTCGGCTGCAAAAGCTCGTGTCGGGTGGAGCGAATGCCAGTAACTCTTGTTGTGTTCGTCTTCAATCCAACCTAGACCCGAGCCGGTTGAAATCAGGAGACCGAATATGCGCCCATCCGGACGGCAGCCCGACCAACTTCGCCAGATCAGCCTTGAAGTGGGCGTGAATGCTTATGCGGAAGGCTCCTGCCTTGCGAAATTCGGCAACACCCACGTTTTGTGCACAGCGAGCTGGGAATCCAAGGTGCCGCCATGGATGAAGGGTCGCGGTGAAGGCTGGGTGACGGGCGAATATGGCATGCTGCCGCGCTCAACCCATACACGTGGCAATCGCGAAGCCGCGCGCGGTAAGCAATCGGGCCGGACACAGGAAATTCAGCGTCTGATCGGTCGCTCACTCCGCGCCATCACCGATATGAAAGCGCTTGGTGAAAATCAGATCACGATCGACTGCGACGTCATCCAGGCTGATGGCGGCACGCGCACCGCCTCGATCACGGGCGGCTATGTCGCCCTCGCTCTGGCCTGCAAATATCTGGTGGATGAAGGCGTGATCGAGCGCTTCCCACTAACCGCTCAGGCGGCGGCGATCTCATGCGGGATCTATAAAGGCGTACCCGTGCTTGATCTCGACTATCCAGAAGATTCCGAAGGCGAAGTCGATGCCAATTTCGTCATGACATCGGATGGAAACATCATCGAAATTCAGGGCACGGGTGAGGCCCGTAGCTTTACGCCAGATGAGTTTGCTCAGCTCATGGCGCTGGCCAACAAAGGCTGTGGCGAGCTTTTCAATGCTCAGAAGGATGTGCTGGGCGGTTAAAGATCAAAGCGCCCGGTCTTGAGGTCTTTCTGGACGTTTCCAGCCACGAACACCCGGCCATTCATTACGGCATAGACGCCCGCCGGAAGCGTCTGTGCCGCGATCATGGCACCGCCGGTATTGAACCCTGCGTCAGATTTTCCGAGCGCAAACGGGCGGAGTGCCCCTGTCAACACGACGGTTTTGTCACCGGTTTTCCCATCAAGATGGCGGGCGGTCTGATCCATCGTTGCTGTGCCATGTGTGATCACCACGCAGCGTTCTTTTGCGAGTTTCACCGCGCCGAGGATCTGCTCGCGATGGCCATCTGTCATGTCGAGGCTATCGAGGCTCATTATCGGTTGAACGCGCGCAAAGTGTGACTTTCCGATGCTGAGAAGTTCTGGAACGTTTGTCACCGTCTCTACACCGAGAACCAGACTTTCGGTAAATGTGTCATGGTCTTTGTCGAGCGTGCCGCCGGTGGTGAATATGACAAGATCTTCCATAAGGCCTCCCCTAGTTCAGGGCGGTGGAAGGCGCAACCTGATTTCGTCCGTCTTAGCTGGATGACCCGGGTTTTCCGCGGGTCCAGGTGACGTCAGCGCCGTAAAGCGGCACGGTGGAGAGGCTCATCTTGGCCGAGCCATCCACGGGCTTCCGTGTGAAAGACACATACATCAGGCTGTCCGTTCCGGCATCGTAAATCCGACGAACAGCGAGTTGCTTGAATACCAGGCTCTGAGACTGGTCGAAGACTTCTTCGCCGGACTTGTCGAGATCGATATCGCCAATGGTGATCGGACCAGACTGAAGGCAGGAAATCGAAGAGTTTGACGGGTTCTCAAACCAGTTTCCCTTTCCCAGACGGTCCCATACGCCCCTGTCAAAATAAGACAGGTGGCACACCACGCCCTCAACCTTGCGGTCCTGGAGCTGGCGTATCTTGATCTCATTGCCGAGCCAGTCATTCTTGAATTCGCCGACCTCATCACTGCCGCCGCAGGCAGCGAGCGTTCCGGCCAAAAGTATAAGGGAAAGGGTTTTACGCATCAGACCTCAACGCGGGTTTGGTGAGAGCGTTCCCGCAGTTCGCTTCAGGCCCACTTTTATCAGAGTTTGATGAAGATTGCGCGCCTCGCCGAACTCTTCTTGCAGCGCCTGATCAAGCTTGTGGGCGGTGTCAGAGACCAGTTCTGGTCGGGCCGCAAGAATTTCACTGACAAACCTGTCGGTATTGGAGGCGAGAAGTCCCATGGGCTTTAGGCGCTTTGCGGGAAAGTCCTTGAGATTTTCAGTGACGATGATCTGAGCGCCGGCGCTAAGCGCCAGAGCGACAACGTGTTCGTCATCCGGATCGGGCAGCCCGACTGGCTCGTGATCCGACAGCTGTTCGCGTTGAGCGGTCGGGAATTTTTGGAGAAAATTATCAATCGCATGGTCGGCACGGCGCAATTTCTCAGACGCGCCCATGTCAGCGTTCTTGAGTGTTTTGGGAATGGCTCGACGGGCTTCATGGAGAATACGGACCGAGACGAGCGGGGAAAATCCGCCTGCTTCGGCAAGACTTGTCAGAACGTGGCGCCGCACACTGCCCGCAATAACGCACGCATCGAGCACAATAAGTTCAGAGCGGGAAAAGTCGTTCATTCAACGATCTTTAGCTGCGTACTGGCACACTGGGATGTGAACGAATTTGAACACGCAGAACGCGCCTGAACGCGACGCAGAGCTATTCTGCCGCTTCCTTCATCGACTCGCCGTCTTCTTCGTAAACGAGAAGATCTGCCGGCTGACAGTCGAGTTCGCGGCACAAAGCCTCCAGCGTCGAGAAGCGCACAGCCTTCGCTTTGCCTGTTTTCAGGATAGATAAGTTGGCAAGAGTCACGCCAACACGGTCGCTGAGCTCAGTCAGCGACATGCGGCGGTCCAAAAGAACACGGTCTAGGGTCACTCGAATCGACATGCGTGTCTCAGATTGTCATCTTTTCTTCTTCGCGCAAGCGCGTGCCCTCGGCAAATACCTGACTGAGCACCGTCAGCGTGATGACAGCGACCCAGGCGGCAAGGTTCACTGAAAAATCTAGAGATGTCTTAACGTTGAACATATTCGCGGCGAAACCAATAATATAGTTCGCGATTTCCATTCCCGCCACAATCATTGAAAGTCTTGTCAGGCGCGTCGCATTTTCGGGCACGAAAGGCTCGCCATCAATCAATGTGCTGAGAATTTTCCGAAGCTGGCTCGCCATCAGAATAAATCCGATGAAAATCACAAAAAGAACCGCGAATGCGACCAGATATGTGTTGAGCGAAACAGACTTATAAACTTCCAGGCCCGGCATCTGAATCTCACCGCCCGATAAATCGATCGCGACGAAACCCGCCAATATGACAGCACTACCGATGAATCCGACCCATCCAAGGATCAGGATAATATTCATCAGCACGCTCAGCGCGGACGCCAGAGAACCTTTTCCGAGGGCCTTAATCCCAGCCATATCCCAATTTGTCTCCACTCAGTCAGCATAGGGGTGGCCTGCATGTGCAAACCACCCTGCTATCCCCTCACGTTATGCACCGAGAGGAGAGATTGCCGTTACGAATCCCGACATGATTATCACGGGAATACCAAAATAGACCAGATTGGTCAGTACATTGGTGAAATCAGACATTGCCTTACTCATGATGACTTTAGCTCCTTTGCTTTGTAAGCAAGTCCCGAAGCGGGTTTCTGTCCTCCTTTCGAGTGGCATAGCGTCCGTTCGTCTTGCCACCATCATCTAGGTACTTATCGAAAAACGGCAAGAGATAAATTATCGAAAAACAATATTTTTTTGACGGAGGTCGATAATAATGGTCAGAACGCTGACACCTGGAAAGCTGATCGCAGCCACACATAACGCTGGAAAAGTGAAAGAATTGAAGGCCTTGTTTGAGCCTCTGGGCTTCGAAGTAGTCTCAGCAATTGAGCTCGACCTGCCTGAGCCGGAAGAAACCGAAAAAACCTTCGTGGGCAATGCGGTCCTCAAAGCACGTGCCGCAGCAGAGGCTACAGGCCAGCCTGCACTCTCTGATGACTCCGGTCTTGCAGTGGATGCACTGGACGGAGCACCCGGCATTTATTCTGCGCGCTGGGCGGGTGAGCCACGCGATTTTGGGGTGGCGATGGAGAAAGTGCGCGAAGAACTCGAATCCCATAAGGCCACCGATTACTCGGCGCGGTTTATCTGTGCATTGGCCATCTGCTGGCCGGATGGTCACTCAGAAGCGTTTGAAGGCGAGGTTCGCGGTCATCTTGAATTTCCGCCACGCGGGGAAAAGGGCTTTGGTTATGACCCGATCTTTGTTGCGGATGGCGAGACCATTACTTTTGGAGAAATGGATCCCGACCGCAAACATGCCATGAGCCATCGCGCAGATGCTTTTGCAAAGCTAAAGCAGTTCCTTGGAAAATCGGGCTGATGTTCTCATTCAAACGGAAACCTGCGCGATCAGACAAGAGGGAGATCTGGCGGCCCGAGCAGGTTGAGTTTTTCGGGATTTATGTGCACTGGCCTTACTGCACGCGGATCTGCCCCTATTGTGATTTCAATGTCTATGCGGCCAAAGACCGGGATCCCCAGCCGCTGCTTCAGGCCATCTTTCGCGATCTGGAGGCACATCGGACCCTGACCGGCCGCAAACAGGTGACAAGCATTTATTTTGGCGGCGGCACACCCTCACTTCTGAGGCCAGAAGACCTCTACGCTATTCTCGGAAAAATCACTGAGCTCTGGTCGGTACATAGCGCGGTGGAGGTTACGCTTGAAGCCAATCCGGAAGATGTCTTCGACGGCGCGCTGTCGATCTGGCAGTCGATTGGAATCAACCGCATGTCGCTCGGCGTTCAGTCACTCAATGATGAGTCGCTGAAATTTCTGGGCCGCGCGCATTCTCGTGACCAGGCGCTAACAGCGATTGATCAGAGCCTGTCGCGGTTTGGGAACACCAGTGTTGATCTGATTTATGCACGCCCCGGCCAGTCTGAAGCCGAATGGGCAAGCGAGCTGGCAGAATTGCTGGCTACAGGCATCCCGCATCTCTCGCTTTACGAACTGACTATCAAGGAAAAGACGGCTTTCGCCAAGCAGGTTGAACGAGAGGTTTTCACCCCTCTGGATGAGGATGCTCAGGCTGATCTATATCAGCGCACGCTCGACCAGACAGCAAGCGCGGGCCTGCCCGCCTATGAGGTCAGCAATCATGGCCGTGATGAAAGTGTCTGGTCGCGTCACAATCTGACTTACTGGCTTGGAGGCGACTGGATCGGTATCGGGCCGGGCGCTGAGGGTCGGTTCACTACAGACGAAACGGGGGAGCGCGTTGCGACGCGCGCCGAACGGAAGCCCGCTGACTATATCTCGAAAACAGAAGAGATCGGCATGGGCTGGTGTGAAGGCGCACCTCTGCCGCCTCAGGAAGACGCAGATGAGCGTCTTATCATGGGCTTACGCTCGATTGTCGGTGTGTCTCGCTCTCAACTTGAAGCGCTGTATGGCCAACCGATTGATCAGGCGAAGATCGACCGGTTCGCTGAGAGCGGTCATTTGCGAGAAATGAACGGCCGGTTGACGCTGACAGAAGCCGGCTGGCTCCTCGCAGACTATATATCTGCTGAGCTCAGCCCAGGCTGATCAGTTAACGGCTGAGGCAAATGAGCTTGGAGCCGATTCCATCAGCTGCGGACCGTTCGGGCGAATGCGCATCACCGCAAGGCCGCGTTCGACTGTGCCGTCTTCGCGGAAACGGAAAAGACCGTTCAGTCCGCGGAAGCCTTCCTGCTCCAGCAATTCAGATCGCCGGATCTCCCCGTCTGACAGGAACTGGATAGCCAGCGCTGTCGCATCATAGCCAAGGCTGGAAAGCGAGGCAGGAGCCCGGTCGTAATTGCGTTCGAAGGATTGCTTGAAGTAACGCGAATCCTGAGGGTCTGGCGTGGCGTAAACCGCGCCATCCAGCACCGGCTCACGCCAGATGGTCGAGTCATCCCAGACAGAGGTACCGATATACTGAAGGCGACGGAGATCTGCGCCATAATACGGCAGGAGCGGTGCAACTGCGCGGAGCTGTACGCCGTCGTCCGGGA
>CETS01002417.1_pt1 | contig 17715 bp, 18 predicted proteins | sample 356391 | NCBI WGS metagenome assembly CETS01 (sample SAMEA2622673, study PRJEB7988) | marine metagenome | isolation source: saline water (ENVO:00002010), including
GCCGTAAACGGTGAAATAAGAGCAAAAGAAATTAAAGTGGAAACCGGCTGGTCAGATTTTGTGTTTGAAAACACTTACCAACTTCCTAGCCTAAAAGAAGTAGAAAATCACATTCAACAAAAAGGACATTTAAAAGATATCCCCAGCGCTAAAGAAGTAAAAGAAAACGGAATTTTTCTAGGAGAAATGGATGCCAAATTATTACAGAAAATTGAAGAGTTAACACTTTATACTATTCAGCAGCAAAAAGAAATTGAAATTCTTAAAGCGGAAAATAAAGAGATAAAGCAACTCAACAAGAAACTTATAGAACTACAGAATAAATTAGATAAGTTAATACAAGTTAAATAAGAACGATTTTTAAAAAACACCATGAATTACAAAACAAATATTTTAGCCATCATCCTTGTAATTATAGGGATAAGAGTTCAGGCTCAGGATGAAAATATATTGATAGATATGGATGCCCCGCCCCTACTTACGGTATAAAAATTAAATCTTATGACGAAAAAAATTTTAATAATAATTCTACTAGTAATATATTCTTGTCATTCAGAAAAGAAAAAAGGAAGAGAAACTTTTGATAACCTAGACACAAAACAAGTTAAAAAAGAATTTAATAATAAGGTAGATTCATCTATTAGTGGTATTCAAAATAATTTAATGAAAGACACTATTCAAGAAAAGTCCTTTTTCAATATTGAATACATCAAGAATAATACATCTAAATTTAAAGATAAAGTAAAAATTGAAGATGATTCTGCAAAAACAACGATCCCTAAAAAATTTTTAGAAAATTATTTTTCAAATAAAGAAATAAAAATAGGATATCCTAAGTTTCTAACCTCATATTACCCTGAATCTTATTTCTTTCAAAATTTTAAAGAATATGAAAATTTCATCCTTTTCACTTTTTCTCATTTTGATGAAAGTTGCTGCCAAAACTTGTATGCTGTGACTAGTAAAAAAGACTCGATTAATGTTATGAATATAGGTTTAATAAGTTATATGGGAGCTGATGGCGGATGGATTGGTGAGAAATATGGGGAATGGGAAAATGATTCTATCATAAAAACCATAACTTATTCTGAATATGACGAAGACTTTATTGAAGATAACAACAATACAAAAATTGATACTACCTGGTCTGTGATAAAAATTGATAAAAATGGTATCATCACAGAAAAAATAATCGATAGCGTAAATTATATTGGAAACAAAAAAATTGAATAATAATTTCCAAAAACCAATATAAAAAACTAAAAACAAGAAATTTAATTCAGTGAAAGTACATCACATAAAAAATGCCCCTAACCGATAAAGAAATACAAGCTGATTATAGCAACCGGATCAATCGGGTTTTTGAATATATTGACCATAACTTATCGAGCAAGCTCTCCCTAAACACCCTTGCTGAAATAGCCTTTTTCTCCCCTTTTCACTTTCATCGAATTTTTAAATTTGTGACCGGAGAAACACTAAACGAATACGTTACCCGAAGAAGAATTGAAAAATCGGCTTTAGACTTATTGCACAAAAATAGTACGACCACCGAAATAGCACACCAACTGGGATTTAGTGATAATTCTTCCTTTTCACGAGCCTTTAAAAAATACTACGGCATAAGTCCTACCGAATTCAAAAAACAGAATCCGCATAGACATCGCAAGATCCGTCAACTAGAAAGCAAGAACGGACAAGCCTATCCTGACTACGACCAATACATTTGCATCCTTAGTCATCTAAAAAATTGGATAAACATGAATGCAAAAATTGAAATTACCGAAATGCCTAAAATGAACTTGGCCTATGTATCAAGTTTGGGACCGCAAAACCTAGAAAACACCTATCAAAAATTAATACAATGGGCTACCCCAAAGGCTTTAATGAATGAGGAAACCAAATTAATAACACTTTATCATGATAGTTTTAAAGTAACCCAAGCCAACAAAGTGAGGATGAGCGCTTGTTTGTTAATCGACCAACCGGTCGAAGTAAGCGGGGAAATTGGACTTACTTCTATAGAAGCCGGAAAATTCATCAAAGGAAGCTTTAAAATTGGTGTTGATGAATTTGAAAAATCGTGGACAGGATTATTTCTTTGGATGAATGAAAACGGCTATCAAAAAGCTGATCGGAATCCGTTTGAAATTTACCATAACAATTACCAAGAACACCCGGAAAAAAAGGCGATAGTTGATTTTTATATTCCCATTGAATAATTTTTTTTAAAATATCCAATACTAGTAATCATTTAGATTTTCGTCATTCCGGGCCTGACCCGGAATTTCATCCTTAATTGAAAATCAAAATTTGAGGATAACTCCTGAAGTCAAAGAACTGAGTGTGACCTTATGGATTGTATTTATAAAAAACAGCAACGCTATTTAGGCAAAGAATGATGAGAGAAACAATAAGAAGTTAAATTCAGTTCTTTTTTATATCTTTCTATTTCAACTATTAATAAACCATAGCCACTCCGTGAAAAATGTGATTCTATTTCTATGCTTAAGTATCCACATCCTTTGTTCTTCACAAACGGAAGTTCAGCAAAAAAGTTTAGCTGAAGCCGCCTTAGAACTAACCAAACAGGAGGTAACGTATGATCCAAGTTATTTTTCGATAGATTACCCCAACGGAGATGTTCCTGTCGATAAAGGTGTTTGTACCGATGTGGTCATCCGAGCTTACCGAAAAACAGGAATTGATCTACAACAATTGGTGCATGAGGATATGAAAGCACATTTCCATCAATACCCTAACCATTGGGGCTTAACTACGACCGACAAAAATATAGACCACCGACGAGTTCCTAATTTAATGACCTTCTTTTCGAGAAAAGGAGCTGAACAAGCCATTACCCAAAATCCAAATGATTACCTACCCGGCGACGTCGTAGCGTGGAGTTTAGGCGGAGGATTAACCCATATTGGAATAGTGGTAAACAAAAAGTCTAGGGACGGCAAAAGAAATTTAATCGTTCATAATATAGGCAACGGACAGGTACTAGAAGACTGCCTATTTACTTATAAAATTATAGGGCATTATCGATATAGATAGAATACTTATCAAGTTATTTATTGGCACTGTATTTTATAAAATTTCATGAATGAGGAAAACCATAAATAATAATAAACTGGTTTTTATACTTTGCGCTTAGATAGACTAGGAGCAAATGAAAAAACAGTTAATTTCCAGTAGTATTTTGACTTTACTTTGTGGAGGACTTATTTATATGTTGTTCCGCTCCACCACTCTCAAGATGTTCAGTTGGTATGAAATCATCGGCTTAGGTGGTATAACAAATTTCTTAAGAGCTAATACTTTTCAATATTCAAATCAAATTCCTGAATGGGTTTTATTCTCTTTGCCAGATGGACTTTGGATTTTTTCTTATGTAAGTTTAATGTTTGCTATATGGCAAAATTCTGTATCTAATAAAAATATTTTTTGGTTTTTAATAATACCAATATTAGCTATCGGTTCAGAAATAGGACAACTTTTTGGTCTCATTAACGGTACGTTTGATTTTAAAGATTTGCTACTCTATATCGTGGGAATGACTTTACCATTCATATTATTCAAAAAATCTATTAATCTTAAATTATAATTCAAATGAAAAGAAATTTACAACATCTTATTTCTGCTTCAGCATTAGCTTTATTCATTTTTATCGCTTTTGGTAGCGATGACGAAGAAAATGATTCAACTTCAAGTACTACAATTACAAATAAAGATTCTGGCTCAAAAACAGAGAAAACCACCAACTGGAAGTATACAGAAGATATTGATGAAATGGATAATACTAAACGAACTATTGCAGCTTTAGATTCTGATAATTCAATTAAATTTGATTTTCCTTATGGAAACTCTAACTTCACATTAATAATTAGGAATTGGGATGGTAAAACAGATATTTATTTATCCTGTTCAAAATGCCAATTCATATCAGGTTTTTCTGGGAATAAAACTTACCGTGTCAAGTTTGATAATGAAGCCCCTATAAATGTTTCTGCAAATCATTCCTCATCTGGAAGCTCTGATGTAGTTTTTCTTGGAAGTGAATCAAAAATCATTTCTAAATTAAAAAATTCTGAAAGGTTAATTATTGAAGCTGAATTTTATGATTTAGGAAGAGAAACCATTACTTTTTCTACAAAAGGATTTAAGTGGGACAATAAATAACAAAATTCATTCAAGATTCCTCTCTAAAAAACAACCCCTATTTTTAGAAATTCTAAAAACAGGGGTTACCAAAGTCACTCTAAAGTGAAAAAACAAACTATAAACAATGAAAAAACGTTAATTCCAACCGCCGCCTAAAGCTTGGTACATATTGACCAAGGCATTCATTTGCTCTTTTTTAGTTTCGATTAACTCAAATTTAGATTCTAAGGCATCACGTTGGGTGAGCAATACTTCCATATAATCGGCACGGGCATTTTTAAACAAATCATTCGAAATATCGATAGATTTGGTCAAAGCCGCTACTTGATTGGCAATTAGATCGTAACTACTTCCTAAATTATCAATTTTAGAAACTTGATTGGCCACTTCTATATAAGCATTCAACACGGTACGTTCATAATTGTAAACCGCTTGAATCTGCATGGCATTAGCACTTTGGTAATCGGCTTTTATCGCATTCCTGTTAATCAAAGGCGCAGTTATATCACCTGCCAAACTATACAACAAGGATTGCGGCGTTTTTAATAAATACTTAGGATTAAATGCTTGATAGCCTAAACTTGCTGAAATTCCCAAAGAAGGATAAAACCTTGCTTTTGCTACCTGAATATCAAGTTCGGCTGCTTTTAAATCAAGTTCGGCTTGTTTCACATCAGGACGGTTTTCCAACAATTGCGAAGGAATTCCTGCCTTTATATGGGTAGGTATTAAATCTACAAAAGCTTCCGCATTTCTTTCAATGGGTTGTGGATACCTACCAATCAAGAAATTAATTCGGTTTTCGGTTTCCACAATTTGCTGCTTAAATTTAAATTGAAGACTACGGGTTTTAAAAACTTCTGCCTCAAACTTCTTCACAGCCAATTCCGTTACACGAGCAGCTTGCTTTTGTAAACGTACAATCTTTAAGGCATTGCTTTGTATATCAATATTTCGCTCTACAATGGCTAATTGATTATCCAATGCCAATAATTCGTAATAAGAATTAGCAATTTCAGCAATCAAATTAGTTACCATAAAGTTTTTCCCTTCTACGGAAGATAAATACCGAAGTACAGAAGCTTTTTTAGCATTATGCAATTTCCCCCAAATATCGACTTCCCAAGTGGCATAAGCGCCAATCATATAATCAGGTAAGGGTTCAGGAAAAGCTTCCTCTTCACGGATATTCAAATTCTCTTCTACAGCTCCATCACGGGTATATTCCGCAGCCTTATCCAAGCCGGCTCCGGCCCTTAATCCCAAATAAGGAAGGTACTCCCCTTTTCGAGCTTGGATTTCATTTTGAGAAATCATGATTTCCTGTAACGTGATGTTCAATTCTTGGTTGTTTTCCAATCCAATTTCAATAAGCTTGTTTAAATAAGGATCGGTAAAAAACTCTTTCCAATTCACCTGAGCACTATTGATGGTATCTTGCACCGCTTCATTTGCATATTCCGGTGAGTTGAGGGTATCCTGCGAATTATGATAATTCGCAGGAACAGACGCATCTGCTGTTTTCTCAACCAAGGAAGGTACACATGCCGTAAACATTAATACGATAAAGCTTACTGCAATACTGTTGAATATTCTACTGTTTTTAGTTCTATTCATCATAATAATCGAAATCTTCGGTTAATGGATTCTCATCCTCGTATTTTATTAATGATTTACCTTCGGCCAAGCTTCCAAAAATATAGTACAATCCGGGAACGATAATTACCCCGAAAATGGTACCAAACAACATCCCTCCTAAGGCAGAAGCTCCTAAAGTTCTATTTCCTACAGCTCCGGCTCCGGTAGCAATAATCAACGGAATTAACCCAGCAATAAAAGCAAACGAAGTCATTAAAATAGGTCGAAAACGTACTTTAGCACCTTCAATGGCCGCTTGCAACACGCTAAGTCCTTCTCGGTGTTTGATAACCGCAAACTCTACGATTAACACCGCATTCTTCCCTAACAGTCCCACCAGCATGATAAGACCGATTTGCGCATAAATATCATTTTGAAGTCCCATTAATTTCAGCAGCATAAACGAGCCGAAAACCCCAACCGGTAACGAGAAAATCACCGTTAATGGAATAATGAAACTTTCGTATTGGGCAGCTAACACGAAGTACACAAATACCAATACAATAATGAAAATATAAATAGACTCGTTACCACGTTGAGCTTCATCGTAAGAAAGTCCTTCCCAAGCAATATCGTAGTTTTTAGGTAAGGTTTCTTTGGCTACTTCCCGAATCGCTTCAATCGCATCTGCCGTGGTATAACCATCTGCCGGTAAACCACGAATGGCTGCAGAATTGTACATATTGAAACGGGTAATCTCGTTAGGTCCTTGCATTTTTTTCAACTTCATAAATGCGGAATAAGGCACCATTTCACCGTGATCATTTTTCACGTACATATTCAATACATCAGAAGGCAATCTTCTAAATTTAGGATCAGATTGTACATATACTTTGAAGAAGCGGTTGAATTTAATAAAACCTTGTTCATAGGTACTACCAATAAGAATGTCCAGGTTCTCCATCGCATCGCCAATGGAAACACCTTTTTGCATCGCCAATTCGTTATTGAATTCTAATTCGTATTGCGGGTAGTTGGCGGCAAAGAACGTAAACAAACCTTTAAGTTCAGGACGTTTTCTCAGGTTCTCCATAAACTCTTGATTAATCTTATCAAAATCTTGATAATCGGTCTCTGTATTTTCGTCCAATAAACGCATGGAGAAACCACCGGAAGACCCAAATCCAGGAATGGCAGGCGGTTCAAAAAACTCAATCACCGCACCGAGGTCTTTTGATTTTTCTTCCAGTTCTTCCATAATTTCTTTCACTGTATGATGTCTTTCTGACCAAGTTTTAAGGTTAATTAGACACGTACCTGCGTTAGATCCCCGACCTTCGGTCATAATCTCATAACCTGCTAAAGAGGAAACCGATTCTATCCCTTCTACTTCTTCACAAATAGCTTGTAGTTTTCGGGAAACTTCATTGGTTCTTTCTAAGGTTGCTCCGGGAGGTGTTTGAATAATCGCATAGATGGTACCTTGATCTTCACTAGGCACAAAACCAGAAGGTAGTACTTGGTTTTCCAAATAAATTCCGGCACAGAAAGCAATTAAAATTCCGAAAGTAAGCCACTTTCTACTCACCATTCTTTTTAAAATACCTACATATTTTCCGGTGAGTTTATCGAAGCCACTATTGAATTTATCCAATCCTTTGGTTAAGAAATTCTTCTTTTCCTCTTTTCCATGGTGATTTTTCAACAGCATCGCACACAATACCGGCGTAAGGGTCAAGGCTATAATCGCTGAAATAACAATCGCACTTGCCATCGTGATGGAGAACTGCCTATAGAATGTCCCTACTGGACCTGTCATAAATGAAATAGGTAAGAATACCGAAACCATGACCATGGTAATAGCGATAATCGCACCTCCTATTTCACTCATTACTTTTTTCACGGCGAGGTAAGGGGATATATTCGGATGTTCGTCAAACTTGGCGTGGACCGCTTCCACAACGACTATCGCATCATCGACCACAATACCAATCGCTAATACTAAAGCAAATAAGGTCACCAGGTTAATGGAAATCCCGAAGAATTGGATCACGAAAAATGCTCCTACCAAGGATACAGGTACAGCCAAAATAGGAATTAAGGTGGAACGCCAATCGCCCAAGAAAATAAACACCACAATTGCTACTAAAAAGAACGCGTCTCGAAGCGTATGCACTACTTGCTCAATGGATGCATCTAAGAATTGTGATACATCGTAACTAAGCTTATAATCCATTCCCGGAGGAAAGTCTTGCTTCATATCTTCCAGCTCTGCTTTTACTTTTTCAATAACATCACTGGCGTTACTTCCATAACTTTGTTTAAGGACAATAGCTGCGGAAGGATGTCCATCGAGGTTAGAGTAAATATCAAAAAACTCACTTCCCAGTTCTACCCGACCGATGTCTTTTAAGTGTAAGCTTTCACCATCCGGATTCGCCCGAATAATTATATTTTCGTATTGTTCAGGTTCGTTATACCTTCCCTTATAGGTAAGCACGTATTCTAAGGATTGTGCCGTTATCCCAGAACTTCTTCCTAAACGTCCCGGTCTCCCCACGATACTTTGCTCTTTCATCGCTTCCATGACCTCGTCTACAGAAACATCATAAGCCCGCATTCTATCTGGGTTTAACCAAACCCTCATCGCATACCTACGGCTTCCCAAAATTTGCGATCGGGCAATCCCTTTAATCCGGTTGATTTCTGGGATCATTTTTACGTTGGCATAGTTGTAGAGGAATTTTTCATCCATATTTTCATTTTTCGAATAGAGGTTAACATACATTAACATACTCGGCTGGATGGGAGTAATAACTACCCCTTCCCGTTGTACCAACTCCGGCAGCAAGGGCATCACTTGGTCTACCCTTGTTTTCACCCGGACGACGGCATCATTGGGATCGGTTCCCGGTTCAAAAATCACTCTCAATGTGGCTTCACCGGCACTAGTGGCATCGGTCGCCAAATACCTCATCCCCTGTACTCCGTTAATAGAGTTTTCCAAGGTAATTAAGGTAGATTTTACCAATACGTCGGCACTTGCTCCGGGATAGGCTACGAATATATTTACCGTAGTAGGAGCAATTTGCGGAAACTGGGATATTGGCAGTTGCTTAATGGCTAATGAACCTATAAACACTATAATTATGGAAATAACTATAGCAAATACAGGTCTATGTATAAATCGTTTAAACATTATTTTTTAGATTTTGCTATTGAATTATTCTGCGTATAATTCTAAGTGATTAATGACTTCATTGGGATCTTCAAACTCGTATTCGATCTCATCGCCATTACGTACTTTTCTAATTCCCTCTAGAAGAATTTTATCGTTTACCGTTAAGCCATCACTCACCACGTAAATATGCGGAAGTTCAGCTTGAACAGTTATTTCCCGAGGTTCTACTTTATTATCTTCGTTAATTACATAAACGAAATGCTTGCTAAGTACTTCGTAGGTTGCTTTTTGAGGAACCAACAAGGCATTTTTATAAGGAATTTTAGTAAGGATAGTTCCGGTTTCCCCATGTCTTAAAAGACCTTCAGGATTAGGGAAGCTTGCCCGGAAGGCAATATTTCCGGTTTCGTTATTAAACTCACCTTCAATGGTTTCTACAAACCCATGATGGTTATAGATTTTATTATTGGCCATTAATAAGGCAACTTCTTTCTTTTTCTCTGAATTTTTATTGGCTTTGTATTCTAAATATTCAGCTTCAGGGACATTGTAATATACCCACATTTCGCTGTTATCAGATAAAGTGGTAAGTAAATCTCCTTCATCTACCAAGCTTCCCAGTTTTAAGTGAAGTCGGTCAACAATCCCATCGAAAGGAGCGCGAATTGCAGTAAAATCTAAATGCACATTAGCTAATGCTAATTCTGCTTTTGCTTTCTCGTAATGGGCTTTTGCCATGGCGAGTTCGTTAGGAGCTACAACGTTACTATCGGCTAAGACTTTGGTATTTTCGTATTCAATTCTAGCAAAATCTGCTTCTGCCTTTGCTTTTTGTTGCTCTGCTTCGTAAAGCTTGGGCATAATTCTAAACATTAATTGCCCTTTTTTTATAGAATCACCTTCATCGACATAGATATCTTCTAAATATCCTCTCTCTTGGGCTCTAATCTCTATGTTCCTAATCGATTTAACCTGAGCTACATATTCATTGGTAATCAGGGTGTCTTTTCTTACCGGACTTGTAACTAAGTAATTAGAAGCTTCTTTTTCGTGGTGTTTTTTTGATTCACAGCTTGCCAACAAAACTACACACAAGCTCATGGACATGAGAATTTTCCTCATCATGATTTACTTTTTAAAAATTTGTTATTGATAAATAGAAATTTGGATAAAGGGCTAGCAACAAAATCAATTTGATGGCTATAAACCGCTTATTATCCTAAAAATGAAAACGTAAACCTTAAAGAAATAGGCTTACAAAAAGTAAAAAATCATATCCTATATACACAGAATTTGATAAATAGTGGGGTATGATTTGTAAGATGGGTAAATTGTCCAGCAGTAGAGGGACAATTGCTAGTTGGTGTAGTCGTAAAATAGTCTAACAGAAAAGTATACCACAAGGAAGCAAACTCTTGAGGAGAACTATCTGCCGTTTTCTTAGAAGAAGATAAATATTCTTCCAATTCTTCCTCGATAACTCGCTCTTCGTATTCTTTTTTGTGTTTTTCCTGATCTGGAGGAGTAGATTTTAGGTAGTCAATCCCTACTTCTTGGTAAAGTTGGGTTTGCTGTTGAATGCCTTCTAAGTAACATAAAAGCGAGTGTTGGCCATTCTCTTGATGGTTAGCATAAAGATTAGCTAAACCTAACAAAAGAACGCTTAAAGAAAGAAGATATTTAAAAAACGCTTTTATCATTTCGCTTGCAAAATTATAATAGGTAAATTATATAAACAAACTTTTATTCATTTTAATATTTAAAATTCGGAATAAATCCTAAAAAAGCCACATATGAATATGTGGCCTTTTGATGATATAATTTGGGACAATATCGTATTACTTAGTGCTTACCGGTTTGTAGTAAGATCTATCTCCTACAAACATAGCCAACATATAATTTCCTGCGGGTACGCCAGAGAAATCAAAAGTTTTCTTCATCACTAAGTCATTATTTTTTAAAGTAGAAACAATTTCTCCTTTTTCATCATAAACAAAAGCTTTTACAGTTTCTTTATTGGGATTGGTATAAGAAACTTTTAATACGTTATCTGTTTGCTGATAGATAGGCTTAAAAATGATTTGTGAATCTTTTTTCACCTCTACGGTATTTCCGTTTTTAACTACTTCTCTTGCAAAAATGGTATTCATACCTTCTAAGTTTAAGAAGTAAGTTCCGTCAGGTACATACGCTAAGCTTAAACTTTTTTGAAAGTTTGTATTGAGGTTAGTTTCTTTATAAAGTACTTTTCCGTCAACATCTAATAAAGTAAGTAAGTCTCCTTCCTGTACTTCATTTAACTCTACCATTAAGATTTGATTTTTAGCTACAGCTACATTAAAATCTTTGGCGGCTTGCGCATTATATCCTAATACAAGTAATGCTGTAAATACAATTGTTTTTATCATGCTTTTCATCATCTAATAGTTTCTAATGATTAATAATATTTTTCCTTTTCATTTACATTACAAAGATATAGGGAAACCTCCTTGAGTTTTAATGTAGAATATACCTAAATATGTGTTATATTAACCTTTAATCAATGAATTAATGGTAATTTTACATCAATTAAGAACACAATAAGAATAACTCTCTAATTTTATCAAATCATAAAAATTTTTACTGAAAATTGCTAAATTCGAAATATGGCTAAAAAAACAGCAACAAAACCCATTTTAGAAAAGGTAGAACCCATTTTTGGGAGTTCTTTTTCTTACAAGTATTTTAACCAGGATAATCTTAATAAGAGTGAAAACTTTTGGCATTATCATCCTGAATTAGAATTGGTGTATGTGAATAGAGGCTCAGGAAAACGACAAATTGGAAGTCACGTTTCCCACTACCGAAACGGAGATTTACTTCTCATCGGTTCTAATTTACCGCATTGTGGTTTTACCGATAAGATGAATGAAGGTCAACAAGAAACCATTATCCAGTTCTTACCCAATTTTTTAGGGGAAGATTTCCTGAAGCTGCCTGAAATGAGTTCAATTAAAAAATTATTTGAAAAAGCGAATAAAGGAATTGTCTTTCACGGTGGAAATAAACGAACCATCGGCGCTAAAATTGAAGGCCTTCGCTACGAATCCAATTATTTTAAATTGCTGGGCTTATTGGAAATTTTAAAGTTATTGGAAGAAGCAAAAAACTATACGCTTTTAAATGCGGAAGGATTTTTATTGGAAACCAAATTGGAAGATAACGATCGGATAAATACGGTTTTTAATTTTGTAAAGGAAGAGTTTAAACGTCATATTGCATTAGAAGAAATCGCAGAACTGGTTAATATGACGGTGCCGGCATTTTGTAGGTATTTCAAAAAAATTACCGGTAAAACCTTTGTACAGTTTGTTAATGAATATCGGTTAACACACGCTGCCAAACTTCTACATGAAAAACAGATTAGTATTACCGATGTTTGTTATGAAAGCGGGTTTAATAACTTTAGCCATTTCAACAAAAAGTTTAAAAGCCTAACAGGTAAATCTCCTTCTACCTATAGAAATGAATTGAAATATACAGTGGGTTAGTTTATAAAGTTTCTAGAAACATTTTAAAGCATTGAGATTTTCGTCATTCCAAACTTGATTGGGAATCTCATACAGATTTAAAAAACAAAAATTATGAGGATGACCTCCTAAATCAGTTCAGGATGGCAACACCTTTTATAGTATATTTCGGGTAATCATTAAATTTTTAGTGAAATGTCACCAAAGTGGAGGCTTCGATATCAAATCTTTTGCAAAGATTTCACTCAGCCTGCGATATTTTTTAAATTAAATTCAGCCTAATTTACCTAATAAACACAGGTTCGTTTTCTTTTTCAGTGTATTTTTCGCTATAAGCATACCCATCGTAATCAAAGCCTTTCAAATCATCTAGGTTTTTGGCGTTCGTGTCTATGATGTAGCGAGACATCGACCCTCGGGCTTTTTTTGCGTAAAAACTAATGATTTTCAGCTTTCCGTTTTTAAAATCTTTAAATACCGGTGAAATCACCTCAGCTTTCAACTTATCGGTATTTACCGCTTTAAAATATTCGTTACTGGCAAGGTTGATGAACAATTCACCTTCTTCCAATTCATCATTTAAAGCTTGGGTTACTTTTTCTTGCCAAACTTCATAAAGGTTATCATTCTTTTCAATGGAAAGCTTGGTGCCCATTTCTAAACGGTAAGGCTGGATTAAATCTAACGGACGCAAAATACCATACATTCCCGATAGGATTCGTAAGGTATCTTGTAGCAAATCTATTTTATCTTCTTTAATGGTATAAGCATCCAATCCGGTGTATACATCTCCTGCAAATAGATAAGCGACCGGACGGGAATTTTTCTTGTTATGTTCTTCTTGAAACTCTTGGTAACGCGTGTAGTTTAAATCGGCCAACTTATCGCTAATGCTCATCAAATCTGCAATTTCTTGTTTGGACATTCGGGCAAGCTTCCTATTGATTTTCGCTGCTTGTTCCACAAACTTAGGTTGTGTACCACGATGGGTAGGTAATTTACTTTTTTGATCTAAAGATTTTGCTGGAGAGACTACTACTTTCATAGGTACACTATTCTTTTTAATTGAAAACTTTGATTTGCAGGGTAAAAATAAGGCTTCTCTACTACTCTCTCCTCAATTTTTAGAATTTCTTAATAATACCGGAATAGAAAATGGTTATAACAACAAGATTAATCTATAGGTTTTACTGATCACCTAATAACAACTTTATCAACTCGAACACCTAATTCAGATATTAACTTAATTACATAAATTCCTTTTGAAATTTCTGACAAATCAATTTGATTACTAGGTTCAAACTGTTTAATCATTCTACCATTTAAATCAAAAACCTGAATGGCTTTTAAACCCTCACTTTGAATATTTACTAAACCATCACTTGGATTTGGATATATAATAAACTTTTCTTTTTGACTTGTTAAAGTACTTAAAAGAGGACCGTCAACTTGAATGGATTGTTGAGCAGATTCAATTTTCTCTGATCCGTATACAGCTGTTACATACGCTGTGAAATCATCCACACCATTTCCATAAAACAAAAAACTTTCTCCTCCACAGTTAGAACCATAATCTGGATTTACCGGGCTTTCTATATTATAAATTGAAGTTCCTGTAACAAATATGAATAAATCATTTTCCCTATATACATTGTATCCTACAAGATTATCATGCGGTTCTTCTGGTTCTTCCCATGCAAGCGTAAAATAATTATTACCATAATCATAACCATGATACCAACTTAAATTTTGCACTGGATTTATTTGGGCGAACAAAGGAAATGTAGAAACTAAAAATAGAATAAAGGTGACTAATTTTTGTTTCATGAGTCTAATTTTAATTGATTAACAATACATTGCTTTCCAATATAAATATAACGGTTTTTTAGATATTATTTACTAACCTACTTCATTTGTTATTACTCTCTACAAATAAAAAAGCGCAAACTTTTTAGTTTACGCTTTTATAATTATCATATTATAACCAAGATATTGGCTATCAAAAATTAACCTCTTCTTAATTATATTCTACTCTCTACAACCTATCTCCTACTACCTCAACAACCTACAAAACTTCCTTTTGGTTCTTTGCGTAATTCCGCCATTTTTCGATACACTGTTGCATATCTTCCGGAATATCAGAATTAAAACTCATCCATTTCTTCGTGGTAGGATGCTCAAAGCCTAAAGTTTTGGCGTGTAAGGCTTGACGCGGCAATACTTTAAAACAATTATCGACAAATTGCTTGTATTTGGTAAACGAAGTGCCTTTTAAAATTCGCTCTCCACCATAACGCTCGTCATTAAAAAGTGTATGACCAATGTACTTCATATGTACACGGATTTGGTGTGTTCTACCGGTTTCCAATTTACAGGAAACCAACGTCACATACCCAAAACGCTCTAATACTTTAAAATGAGTGACGGCCGGTTTTCCGTTTTCAGCTTCATCTCCTTCATAAACCATGTTCTGCAAACGGTTTTTAGGATTTCTACCAATGTTCCCTTCAATAGTTCCTTCGTCTTCTTCAACATTTCCCCAAACTAAAGCCACGTATTCCCGTTCGCTGGTTTTATGAAAAAACTGCTGGGTAAGATGCGTCATAGCATTTTCAGTCTTCGCTACCACTAATAATCCGCTCGTATCTTTATCGATACGGTGAACCAATCCGGGACGATCACTACTATTATTGGGTAAATTTTCAAAATGATAAACCAAGGCATTGATTAAAGTTCCAGAATAATTTCCGTGCCCTGGATGTACGACCATTCCGGCAGATTTATTCACCACTAATAAAGCATCGTCTTCATAAACAATATCTAAAGGAATATCTTCCGGCGTTAATAAAAATTCATAAGGCGGGTGCTCAAATAATACTTTTACCTCATCACCAGCTTTAACTTTATAGTTTTGTTTTACGGTTTCGCCATTCACAAAAACATTTCCGTTTTTGGCAGCTTGTTGTATTTTATTTCGTGTAGCATTTTCAACAAAATTCATTAAAAATTTATCTACCCGAAGGGGATTTTGTCCTTTTTCAGCTAAAAAACTATAATGCTCGTATAAATCGTCGCTTTCGTAATCTTTGTTTTCTTCTTCCTGCATCACCAATTATCTTTCACTATTATAATTTACCTGTCCGTCACCCAATACCATATCAATGATGGCGGTTTTCTTTAATTTATCACCGGCTTTTAAACGTTTTCCGTTGTGGCTTAATTCTAAAACCGCATTTTCAGCAAAATCAGGTTTATAAGTAATGTCCCCAATTTTAAACCCAAGCGATAACAATTTAGATTCCACTTGACGTTTTGTGATTCTTTCAAATTCAGGAATTTCTAATTTCGGGTAACCGGAAGGATTCAGTTTAATATAAATTTTTCGGTCTTCTTTTACAAATTTTCCAGCTGCGGGAACTTGCTCAATTACTGAAAACCGAGGATAGTCAGGATTATAATTGGCAGAATCCATGATTTTCACGCGCAAATCCAATTCATCCAGTTTTTTCTCAACAATATCAAGTGAAAGTTTAGATAAATCGGGCACTTTGATGCGTTGGTCGTGATTGGTGGTAAAATTTAACCAGCTCATCGTCCCAAAAATCAATGCGACTATTAATATGACTGCAATCCCTAATTGAATAAGAAATGTCTTGCTAAAAATGAATTTGAAAAAGCTCATTATTCTTGAAAATTATTGCACAAAGATATAAAAACACCTGTATTTTTGTGGTAAATAATATACAAACGCAAATAGCCTTTAAAAAGTTTACTATGAAGAAAAAAATTGCCATCGCCATGGGCGGCTATTCTAACGAATATAAAATTTCTTTAAATAGCGGTGAATTGGTTTATAAACATACCAATAGGGATTTATACGAGCCTTACAGGGTTCATATTTTAGAAGAAGGTTGGTTTGTTGTACTGGACGATGGTAAAAAATTCCCGATAGATAAAGCTGATTTTTCAGCAACAATCGAACAGGAAAAAATAACTTTTGATAGTGTTTTCAATATTATTCACGGAACACCAGGGGAAGATGGTATTTTTCAAGGCTATCTAGAAATGTTGAATATTCCGCAAACGGCTTGTGATTATTACCAAGCGGCACTTACTTTTAATAAACGGGATTGCATTAGCATTCTTCGGGCTTACGGCATTAAAACCGCTAAAAATTACTTTTTAAATAAAGGAGATGAAATTAAGGAAGATGAAATTTTAGAGCGTGTGGGCTTGCCATGTTTTGTAAAAGCCAACAAAGCAGGAAGTAGTTTTGGGATTTCTAAAGTGAAAAAGAAAGAGGATTTAATAGCCGCCATCAATTTTTCTTTTGAAGAAGATGAAGAAGTGATTATTGAATCTTTCCTTGATGGAACCGAAGTTTCTGTAGGTGTAATACAGTATAAAGGGGAAATTTTACCGCTTCCGGTGACGGAGATTATTTCTGAAAATGAATTCTTTGATTATGAAGCAAAATATTTAGGCCAATCAAAAGAAATCACACCGGCCAATATTTCTGAAGAAGACCGAATTAAAGTACAAGAGCAAGCGAAACGTATTTTTAAGGTTTTAAAATTGAAAGGACTTACCCGTGCCGAATTTATATTTCACGAAGGCGAACCTCATTTTATTGAGGTAAATACCAATCCCGGTTTAAGTGAAGCGAGTATTTTGCCACAACAGGCCAAAGTCGCCGGTATTAGCCTTACCGATTTGTTCACTAATGTGATTGAAGCTTCGCTTTCTTAAGAAATGCTTATCTTCACTAAAAAATAAGGTTATGAAACGAGCGGTTTTTCCGGGTTCTTTTGATCCCATTACTAACGGACATTATGATATCATAGAACGCGGACTCAAACTTTTTGATGAAATTATCTTGGCTATTGGAGTTAATGCCGATAAAAAATATATGTTTTCTTTGGAGCAGCGTCAGCAATTTATTGAAGAAGCTTTTAAGGATGAACCGAAAATAAAAGTAAAAACCTATGAAGGTTTAACGGTAGATTTCTGCATCAAAGAAAATGCTGATTTTATTTTACGTGGACTTCGAAATCCGGCAGATTTCGAGTTTGAAAAAGCCATTGCCCATACCAACCGAAAATTACAAAAAATTGAAACGGTATTCTTACTAACTTCTAGTGGAAAAAGTTACATCTCCTCTTCTATTGTTCGGGATGTCATTAGAAATAATGGAGATTACACCTTATTGGTTCCTGATGCAGTGAGGGTTTAATAGTGGTTAGTGGTTAGTGGTTAGTGGTTAGTGGTTAGTGGTTAGTG
>CETS01139157.1_pt1 | contig 17638 bp, 16 predicted proteins | sample 356391 | NCBI WGS metagenome assembly CETS01 (sample SAMEA2622673, study PRJEB7988) | marine metagenome | isolation source: saline water (ENVO:00002010), including
CGAACTCGGGTGAGATCGCGGCGATGGCGCGGCAGGAAGACGATCACCACGATGCGTTCAATGCGCTGATGGCCGAGCGCGGCGTGCGCCCCACCGCGCTGCATCCGGTCTGGTCGGTCGCAGGCTACGCGCTCGGCGCTGCGACCGCGCTGATCGGACCGAAGGCGGCGATGGCCTGCACGGCGGCGGTCGAGACCGAAATCGATCTGCACTATTCGCGCCAGCTCGACCGTCTCGAAGAGACCGACGAGGACCCGGAGCTGCGCGACATGATCGAACGCTTCCGCGAGGACGAGCGCGAGCACCACGACGCTGCGATCGCCGCCGGGGCCGAGCAGGCGCCTGCCTACCCGCTGCTTTCTGCCGCGATCCGGCTCGGCTGCCGCGCGGCGATCCGTCTGAGCGAACGCGTGTGATGGCCGGGAACAGGGACGATCGTTCGAGAGCTTCAGTCATGGTTCAGCCATTCGCACCGTTTATGCTATCCACATTTCTCAAGCCGCAGAGGCCCCCGATGAAAACTATCGCAATCGCCACATTCGCCGCTCTGGCCGCATTTGCCGGCACCACATCCGCCACGGCGCAGGACGATGCCGGGGACCGGGTCAACATGGTGATCGTCTATGGCGACGATCCGTGTCCGCCCTCGGTAGATGGCGAAATCGTGGTTTGCGCCGTGGTCGATGAAAGCGAGCGCTACCGCATTCCCGAATCGCTGCGGTATAGCGACGACCCGGAGAACACTGCCTGGGCGCAGCGGGTCGAGGCCTTCAAGTTCGTCGGCGATTTCGGTGCCATGAGCTGCTCGCCCACTGGTGCCACGGGCTTCACCGGGTGCACGCAGAAGATGATCGATGCCGCTTACGAGGCACGTGAGGGCGGTTCCGCTGCGCGCTTCAGCCAGCTGATCGCAGAGGCTCGCGCCGAGCGCCTGTCGACCATCGACGAGGACGCGGCAGCCGAGCAGGCGCGGGTCGAAATGATCGAGCGCGAATATATGGAACGGCTGGAGCGCGAGCGCGCTGGGGATGTCCCGGTAGAATCCCTGCCCAATCCCGATGCAGCTGACCAGGAATAGACAGTTCGGTCTCGCGCAGAGCAAACGGCTCGGCGATCAGCGATTGTGCGACAATGCCTCTCGCCAACCCGCTACGCCTGCGCAGCCTGAAATCGCGACGAACAGGCGTCACGCTGCATGCTGCCGGTCGACATTAGGCCTCCTGCGTAAGAACTTTGCACTCTCCCTGCTCACGTAGATTTGCGGCGTAGCGGACGATCCCTACGAGCGCATCGACCGTCGCGGGCGCGGCGGCGACATTTTCGGCGTGGAGCCAGTAATGAACAATGCCGCCGTCCCTAAACGCTTGTCGCGGGAACGGCGGTTGGATCATGTCAGGGAAATGTCGGACCCTGCGAGGGGACGGCCCTAGGATGCCAGCCTAGAGCGCCTGCGTGCCGTCAATTGCGGTTCATTCATTCCTCAGGACGGTGGGGTAGCAATTGTCATACGGCGTGTCATATCCTCCTGTGCTTGCTTCGTGATGCGCAAACAAATCCGAGAAACGCTGCCTTCCATCCTAATAAATATACTGACCGCTTTCGGGAACACCCAAGATCCAGGATTTATAAGGCACATAACACCTCTCGAAGTGGGTGGAGAGCCCGAACCAGACCGTAGCGAATAAAAACAGGCCGGCATAAGGTGCCAAAGCAAGCGCCTTTGAATAGCGCTGTGTTCGAACTGAAGCCATCTTGATGAAGATCATCGTCTGAATCGGAATCAGGTAATATCCAAATCGATCCGCGATGACCGACGAAACCGAAACCAGAGCTAGGTCCATCAGCATCATCAAAGCGCCGATCGTCACCAGTGAATAATCCGCGGGCGACTTCCTTTTCCAGTACCCTTCCAAGAAGAGGAAATAGAACATTCCGGTGACACCCAGCAGCCCACTACGGAAAGCGGCACCGAAAGCATCGGTGTCGCCCTCGATATATCGGGTAACGGCAACTTCTGCCTGTGAACTGGTCAGGAGAAGCGCAAGACCGGGTATCGCGAGCAGCGCGGTCACCGCGACTCTGGCCCAGCTGAGACGGCCGCCGACCAGCGGAGCCAACAGAATGAATATTGCGGCGCTCGAGTGAAAAGTCGATGCCAGAGCGACCAGAGCGACAAAAAGCCATGTTCGCTTGTCGAGAAAGGCTCCCAAGGCGAACAGGATTATTCCGATGGCGATTGCCTGTCTAAGGGCCGACATCGGCATGTTGATAACGAGAATGGGTAGGCAAAGGACCAGAAAGCCCAACGGGTCGGGCTGACGCTTCGCAAAATAGTGCAAACCTCCAAAGAAGATGATCGCGGCGACTACGTTCACCCATACGTAGTGCACGCCGCTGGCCTCCAGAGCTTCGAGAACTGCCCACCATAGCCATTCGCGCGCACCGAAGGCCGCATTGTCGTTGCCAAATTCGACCAATCGCCATTGGTTGAGATAGCCCGTCCAGTCGCATCCGACCTCGAACCGGAACGCGCAGAACGCGAAAGTGATGAAGAGCGCAAGGAAATAAAGGCCATTACCCTGCGTTCCAATACGGTTCTGTAGCCACTTGACGGAAAAAAGTAGCGCTAGGAAAATGATATAAACGGTCATTAACTATCTGTCGCGCTGGTTGGAAGAGCAGAAAAGCACGAGGCAGGCGCCCCTGAGGCGTAAATTATTGCCACCTTACTATGCCCCACCATGCTTTTTTCTACTCTGGCTGCGGGGCAGTCACCAGCGGCCTTTCTGCATTCGTCCACTGCACTCCAGTACTGACGAGCAAGCCGGCCTATCTGTGTTGGACGATATTGCATCCTGGCCGTCAGACCAGCGGCAGGGACACTGGAGGCGTTTAATCGGGTGAGTCTGGCACTTGGGCGGGTAGTGAAGATCAAGGAACCGGCCCCTTGCCAAGCCTTCCACGTAGCCCATGATATGCGCCGTGCAACAGATGGATCATACGCCGCAGCCTGTGATCCTCGACAAGGGCGATCCTGCTCGCCGACCTGATCAGCTTGTGGACAATGGTGACGTAGGTGATTCCGCCACCCCCATATCGCCTGCGGATTAGCAACAGATTCCGTAAATCGTAGAAAGGATACCAAACAGGCTTATCGGGCCGATGTCCCGTGACACCGAACACCTCAAATTCGGTATAGTCAAAGATCTCCGAAAGTACGGCATCACGGGAAATGAGCTGCATCCAGCCTCCGTGGTGTAGCGCAATCCCATAAGCGAGATCCTCGTACCCCATCCACAATTCAGGCATCACCCGGATTCCTTCGTGCGCAGGAGCGGTGGCATAGAGTGCGCCGTTGGAGCTGCTCCACAGCACTTCGTTGTCCGCCGAGCCCTGCGGTCGATCCGCCAGCCGTTCCTTGGCAAACGGACTGAACGTCCGGCGCCCGTCTTCCCACGGTTTTTCACGAGGTCCGTGATGGAGCACCGGATAGACCGCGCCGATCCGAGGGCGTGAGCGCCCAAGTTCAAGCTGCGCTTCGAGCGCGTCGGGATCCCATTTCGCGTCGTGGTTCAGGCAGAACGCCCAGTCGCATCCGACTTCCGCCGCCAGCTCCAGGCGACGCGCCAGATTACCCGCTGATCCGAGGTTTTCCGATGCATTCTCGTAGCGCACGTCCCAACCTTCGCGCGCGATCGCCTCCTGGATCGCTCCTGAACCAAGTGAATCGACCACGATGACCGCCGCCACGTCGACGCTCGGTCGAGCGGCAATGGCGCGCAGCGTGTCGATCACCGCCTCGTCTGACCGGAAGGCGGAGATCGTAACGGCAATCAACGGTTTCATTGCAGCGTCCGCGCCCAGGCGGCCAATCCAGCAAGGCCTTCTTCCAGCGGCGTGTCAGCCGACCAGTCGAGCAGGCGCGCCGCTGCCGTCGTGTCGGCGCGAGCATATCGGATGTCTCCCGGCCGGAAGTCACCCGATATTTGATAGCGTTCGTCCGGGAGGCCAAGCGTCGCGATAAGGATGCGCGCGACGTCGAGGATCGTGCTGCCCTCGCCCGATCCGATGTCGATCGCCTCCTCGGGCACCTGCTCGACGTCGCAAAGCTTACGGAAGGCCTCGGCCACATCGTCGACATGGACAAAATCGCGCACGATCTCGCCGTCTTCGTAGATGTTAAGGGTTTTGCCCTCAAGCAGTTGCTGAGCAAAGATTGACAGCACCCCAGTATAGGGATTGTGCAGCGACTGACCTGCACCGTAGACGTTCTGCAGGCGCAGAACTGCGGTTTTGGCACCCGATTGCTCGAGCCCTTGGCGAAGCAGATATTCCTGCATCAGCTTGGTTGAGGCGTAGATCGAAGCAGGCGCGGGCACCGTCGTTGCCGCGCGGCTCGCGATCGGTTTTAGGGGGTGCCCCTCGGCATCCTTCGGGGCAAAATCGCCGGTGGCGAGGTTGGTCGACAGGCGCGGCACTGCGGTCACCTCGCGTCCCTCGACATCCCGGCAGGCGCCTTCGCCATAGATCGCTCGGGATCCGGCGAGGATTACTCGGCCTACGTTGACCCCTTCGGTCCGGGCGGCCCTGATTGCCTCTATCAGACGTGCGGTCCCGGTCACGTTCACGTCGCAGTAATGCACCGGAAGGTCGTACGACTGACCGGTGCCAGTCTCAGCCGCGAGATGGATGACAATGTCCGCCTCGGCGACGATGATTGACCTGGTGAGCGCGCCACCATCACGCACGTCGCCATGGGTAAAGCGCGCACCAGCCTGTTTCAGTTCCGCAACAGCCCCCTCTGGATCAGGGTGAACTTGGGAATGGAGATTGTCGAACACGGCGACACCGTGCCCAGCATTTCGCAGCGCCAGCGCCAGGCGTCTTCCGATGAAACCTGCTCCTCCGGTAATCAGAATTTCAGACAATTGCTCACTCCACTGTTGCGTATCAATGTTCGCGCTCCCTCATAGCGACCCGGCATGCCTCGCCTTCTGTGGGGACAGCAGATCTCGATAAATTTCCCGGTAGCCTGCGACTCCGGCATCGAGCGAATATATTCGTTCGGCAGACTGACGGCAGCGGAAACTGTGATTGGGATCCTGTAGCAGCGCCACGACGTCATCGGCTGCGCGGGCTAGGGCAACGTTATCCTCTCCATCGATCACCACTCCAACGTTGCTGGAGCGCACGATCTCAGCCACGTCGCCGATCCCCTCATTGGTTACCACCGGTACGCCGCATCCCAGCGCCTCGCCCATTCGCGTCGGGGAGCGACCGAGTTCGGAAGCCGCGCCGGAGGCGTAGAAGAACATCGACAGCGCCTGGCGTCGGACGCGTTCATGGATTTCGCTGGCATTGGCGGCGCTGATCGAGAGGCCAGCGCGCCAATCCGAGTCTGCATCACGTGTCACATTGAGCGCCCGAAGCACCGTGTCAGGATCCTCACGGGTAATGATCTCGAAGCGCGCGCCCGGTAGACGTTTTGCCAGCAAGTCGAACATCTTCGCCAGTAGATCCACCCTGAACCATCCGCTAGTCAGTGACCCATGGCAGCCGATCAGCGGCCCTACCGCTTGAAGCGCGGCCGGCCCGGGACGGAAGCGGTCGAGATCCGCACAGGTAGGGATCACGCGAAGTCGATCATCTGAGAGCGCACCGGGATGCACCTCATCGAGATATCGTGCCCCTGCTTGGGTCAGCGAGACGACGACACCGGCATCGGAAAGCAGGCGGCGTTCTGTTAGGAAAATCAGGCGGTGCAGTAGCGAGCCGCGCCGCAGGCGGCGCGAGGTGATGAGCTCCTCCGGCCAAAGCGAGCGCATGTCGAAGACGTAAGGTATGCCCGTCACCCGCGACACCGCCCAGGCGGCGGCGGCCGGGATGTAGGAGCGCGCATGGATCAGCCGGACCTTGTTGCGCCGCACCTCGCGCCAAGTCTGCCAGGCAAGCACACTAAGGTTCCAGGCCGCGGCGAAAATTCTCGGGCGACGCCGGTAGTGCAGCCGGACCCAGCGGATACCATGATCGGCGCAGATTGCCTCGATCTTGGCGAGTTGTTCGTGGTCGGCAAGATCGGCCTCACGCTCGAAGCTGATCAAGGTCACGGCATAATTATGTGAGAGGCCGCGCAAATAGCCTAGCACTTGGCTTTGCCCGAGCGGTTCGAGCATACCTGTACGCGACAGGTAAAGAGTGGGTGTCATGTGGGCGCCTCTTGCTGGGGGCTCGCCTACCCCGGGGATAGCGGAAAATATCACCTATTGTGCTCCTCCCAAGCTCGGAACATCAGCACAATCCAGAGCTTATGGGTCCAATCCCTGCGTCCGGACAGATGCTCGGCCCAAGCGTTCCGGATTGGTCCAGACGCCATGAGCCCGGTCCGTGCAAGGGCTTCGGGTGCCAAAAGCGCTTCAGCCCAGTCCCTCATCGGGCCCCGAAGCCAGAGGCCGATCGGGATCCCGAACCCCGATTTCGGGCGGTCGATTAATTCTCGTGGCACATGCTTGTACAGGATTTGGCGCAGCGCCCACTTGCCGCGCCCGTCGCGCGCACGCATCGAAGCCGGCAACCGAGCTGCGATGTCGATGACATCGGGATCTAGAAACGGGACTCGGGTTTCCAGGCTCACGCCCATCGCTGCGCGGTCGACTTTACACAGGATACCATCAGGCAGGTAGCTACGCATGTCCTGCAGCATCATCCGCCCGACGGGGTCTTCGCTTAGGTGTGACGGCATCGGATCATTAAGGCGGGCATCCGACCGCACGCCGATAGCAGAAACCAACGCGCCATCCAACCAGTCTGTGACCAGACTGCGGTAGAGATCATCTGATGTGCGTACCCGGCGCATCCGGGAGGCAAGTCGATGAACCTTGTCGCCTAGGCCTGAATTTCTTCCGGCGCGCAGGTTCAAGAGTGCCCCAGTACGATCCCATGCGCCAACAGAAACGGCCCCTAAGGAGGCTCCCAGCGCCGCACGCGCCGGATATGGCATCCAAGAAATACGGTTCCAGATCCGCTCGCCCCAGAAATAGCGGTCGTAGCCACAGAATAACTCGTCGCCGGCATCACCCGACAACGCTACCGTCACCTGCGCCCGCGCGGCTTTGCTGACTAGGAACGTCGGGATCTGTGAGCTGTCCGCGAAGGGTTCGTCGTAGAGCGTAGGAAGCATCGGGATCACCTGCTGCACCTCGGCCTCGGTGACAGTCACTTCGGTGTGGTCGGTGCCCAGATGGCGCGCTACCAAGGCTGCATGAGGTGCCTCATTATAGTCTGCGTTTTCAACACCAACTGTGAAGGTCCGGATCGGGCGCATGGAGTGCGTCTGCATCAGGGCAACTATTAGGGAACTGTCGACGCCGCCCGAAAGGAAGGCTCCCAGCGGGACATCGGCCAGCATTTGTCGTTCAACGGCATCACTGAGGGTTCGCTCGATTTCCGTTATGGCCTCCGCGTCGCCGGAGAATCGTTGCTGGTCACCCTTTGTAAGCGTTTCTTCGATCGACCAGTATTGTCGGATAAACAGTTCACCGTAGCGTTGACCTGGTCGCAAAGCCTTATCGGGCGGCGCCGCGGGAAAGGACAGCGTCGTCTCGAGGATGGTGCCGGGTTCTAGCTTGAAAAGCCCCGGGTGAATGGTGCGCGGTGCCGGTACATAGGCAAACTGAAGGAAAAGCGCCAAGGCTTCGCGGTCAGTCTCGCTCGGCGCCTCCGAGTGCCTCCGAATCGCTTTTAGTTCGGAACCGAAGACCAGCGCTTTCCCGGCCCAGCCCCAATAGAGTGGCTTTTCGCCCATCCGATCGCGCGCTAGCGAAAGGCGCCCCCGTTGTCTGTCTAACAGGGCTATCGCGAACATGCCGCGGGTCTTACATAAGGTCTCGTCGAGCCCCCAATGCGCGATCCCGGCAAGCAGAGTTTCGGTATCCGAATGGCCGCACCAGCTGGGTGCAGCCCCTTCTGCGGCCAGCATGTCACGCAGCGCCAAATGGTTGTAGATCTCACCATTGTAGGCGATGACGTATCTGCCGCAAGCTGACACCATCGGCTGCGCCCCGGCATCGGACAAGTCAATAATCGACAGCCGCTGATGTCCGAGCGCGACCCCCTCACCGATCCAGACCGCCTCTCGGTCCGGCCCACGGTGATGGAGTGCCTTAATCATTTGGCTAATCTGCGACCGCAACATACCCTCGGTCTGCCCGCTTCCAGCGATAATTCCAGCCAACCCACACATTCAAATATTTCTCATCTCTTTTTCTAAACCTGACGCGGGTTGTTCTTATTTAGCCCGGCGCCGAATTGCCCGATGCGCGCCCTCCGGACCGAGAATAAGCGCCAAACCGACACGTAGTATGAGATGCAAGCTTTCCCGGTCTGCTCTAATCACGGGCATGGCCTGAAGAAAACGCCTGGCAAGGTGTGCGCGCTTAGGCTCGGTGCAAGCGAGACGGAGATCGTAGCGCAAGCGAACCTGCCGATAAGTCCGCGCAACAGCAGCATTTCCGCGTCTTGCAGAGATCATCTCTTCGATCAGCCGGAAGGTATCACGTGATTTTCGCAGATTTCGGCGCAGCTTTTCGAGCGTCTGACTCGCACCACTATAATTGTCGGCATGCAGTCGGTAGCCGAACAGTTTCTGCTCTGTGAAGGCCATGTTACCCCTAGGCTCAAGCGCCACCCAGACCGCGAGCGGCCAATCCTGATAGCAGGTATCCAAGTAATCGATACGTTCGCAAAACTCGATGAAGCTCTCGATCGCGCCCTGTGATCGTGACACGCCAAGGGCACTCCCAAGCCAGACGTAGTCTGCATGGTCAAGAATACCTTTCTCGATCAATGCGCTTCTCTCCGGTGGATGGGCTTGGCCAAGAACCTCCGCAACGATGCTATTTCGTACCATAGCACGCCCCGACGTGGTCATGTACCACAGGTCGTGGGTACACAGTTTCGTCTCGGCCGTGACTTGACCCATGCATCGCGTCAGCTTCTCACGGTGCCATATGTCATCCCCATCAAGAAAAAACACCATGTCATGCCGTGCAGTTCGCAGCCCCGAGATCATCGCCCGCATGACACCGCCGTTCCGTTCGCGAAAAACCGTCTCTATGCCGGGGGTATCAATCAGAATATCCACGCTCCGATCTGTAGAACAATCGTCTACCACTACGATCTGAATTTCGCCGGCGTAATCCTGCTCGTGTACAGAATTGATCGCTGCGCCGATGTAGCGCTCAAGATTATAACAGGTTATTATAACCGACACTGGGCTATTCATTGGTCCAACCAATCACCTTTGCAGGATTTCCGGCGACAATCGAATGCGGGGGAACATCTCTCGTAACGACGGACCCGGCCCCGACGATAGACTTTGTCCCGACGGTTACATTGGCCAAGATAATTGCACCCACACCGATCCACGCCCCATCCTCAATCCGAATGGGCCCCTCCACATGCTTGGGAAAATTCTTGTGGTGGAACTCGGTCTTGTCGAGTCCGGCATCTATCAGCATGCAGCGAGCAGACAGTACCACGTAGGAGCCGATGTCGACCCGGCAGTGCCCGAGAATGAACACGCCATGGTTAATTCCACAGTGGTCACCGATCGTGACGTTCTTAGGGGCTACCACCGTAAAATTCCCTAGAACGCCAACATTCTTTCGGAACAAAATCCAAGCCTTCAGACGGAGCGCCCTCCGTCGCAAGATGTCAATTATTCTAATGCTCATGTCGAAGAAAGAACTCCCGGTGATGGCGTTTCACAATTATCTGAAATTGCGGTTAGAACGCCGGTTTCTAGTAAAACTACGCCAAATCTGCAGTGCAAATGTATAAGTGTTCATCCTGAAAGAGGTGAGGGTTGAGCTGGGATAACTTAGGCCATCTCGAAGATCTGATTCTATCCCGCCTTCCTCTTCATTCATTCGATTACTGACGGCGGTTCGACATCTGGAACCAATCATGTGCTGTTGCTCCTGCGACAAGGTCGCAAATTCAGACAGGAGGTCAAAAACGTTTTTTCGATACTCGTGCGAAACCGCTTCTCCGATTGAATCCGAAGGTGCTTCGTACAAATACCCGGCGCATTCGTGCTTGGAATTTACCAATGCGATCACGGTCGGCATGCCACAGGCGGCGGCTTCAAGGGCGGCTGTGCCCATTCCGACAAATACGCTGTGCTTGCAGATTTCTGACGTCAACTCGCGGTATGGCAAAGTTCCGTGAAACTTTAGAAAATCGCCGACGCCGGTGTTTTTTGCATGGGCTCTCGCTGAGTCCAAATCCTCACCTTCTCCCCAGATATGCCATTCACAATCGATGCCGGCATCCCTGATTTCTTGGACGATGTCGGCTGCGCCAAAATTATAAGCCTTGAAAGATGTAAGCCTTCCGACAGAAACAATACTCAATCGGTCGGTTGTCTTTGGTATCCAAGCGCTATTCTTAGCTTCGGCGTTGATCGTCAGTTTCTTTACGGGCCACTTCCTGAATGAATTACCAAATGTCTCCACGAAAGACACCTTGACCGCGTCGGACATGAAGTAGATAGAACCGAGAGGTGGAATTTTCATTATTATATTGTTTTTGATCATTCCAATAAAATCCTGGCGAAGGAATTGTGCGGGTATAAAGATTCCCGAAATGCTGTTTGACGGTACCCCCCACTTTTTCCATATGATCCGCTGAAGGAGGTACGCGTCAGGAAGCATGAATGGATGAGACGTCCAAATGGAAACGTGCTCGGTATCTTTCTGAAGTTTGAATGACATCAACGCTATCCCCAAGGCCGTGCCGTCGCGGACTTCCGTCCATTTTATTCCCGGTGCAAATTCCGAGACAAGGGGCCCCGCAGGGCAGAAGACCGTAACATTACGACCGTCGCGATGCGCGCCATTGGCCATGCGAACCATGAGAGTTTCAATCCCTCCAACAATCGAAGTTTCGGAAATGAATATGAATTCAATAGATTTCATTTAAAGAAGCCAGTCTACTAAATTGCTTTTTGGTGAGCTGAAGTTTTTATAATTTTTTAGCCGTCTCAATGTAATGTGGAACCTTATGTCCTACCGATATTAGCTTGATGACCTTGATAGTGTAGGCAGAAGAACAATCGACGGAATAGGTGAATTCCAGAGACTCACAGGCCTAAGGACATCAGCTTTCGATGACATATGTCTCTCGACCATGCGAGACTCCTCCGAGGTAAAGGCGAGTCACATCGTGCGTACTAGATCGTATGTTATCGTCATAGATCGCGCCGGATTGGCCATCCGATGGCAACATAGATGCGAGCCAAACGCGCGGCAACGCGTCCCTCGGGGCCCATTTTGATCAGTACGACACGCAGGCCGAACAGACCTGTTGCGAATGCAAGGCAGACGGAGGTGATTGCTGCAGTTTGAGATGCAGTTCGCGCAAGCGCCAGAAGAGTCAGCGCTAGCGTTACGTACAGCGCCAGCAACTGGAGCGAGAGGGGCTGCCAACGAAAGCCCTGGAGGGTATGGGCGAGGATGCTGACGAGGCCGAAATGTACAAAGTAAGCAATCAGGAATGATGGGCCAGCAACGGCCACGCCGAACGGCTCCAGGCCAAACCAAATCATAGCCAGGAAAAGAACGTTGAAGTTGATCTGAACCAGCAGAAAAATCACTCCGCGCGCCGAGGCGACAAATGCAAATCCAAGCGCCCAGCTGGAGAGCTTGAAGACATTGCCCGCCGTCTGCCATTGCAGCAACTCTACGGCAGGCGTGAATTCAGCCGAATACAGCAGCGTCACTACCCAAGGCGCCAGCCCGATCAGCAACAACATAACTGGCCCGCCGACCGCCAGCCCAAGCTGTGCCTGATCGTTCATCAACCGGTTGGCGGCGGCGCGGTCATTGATGACTTCGGTCAGGCGGGGATAGTAATCCGTCGCCATCGCCCCCAACAGGAACCCTACATAGGTCATTGTGATGCCCCAGGCGGCGGCGAACTGGCCTGCCGCCTCCAGCCCCAGTTCCTGCGTGATGCGGCCGCGCACCAGCAGCAGGGTCGCCGTCGTGGCAAGACCGCCTAACATGAAGGCTGCGCCCAGCTTGGCCATGGGTTTCCACACGTCCCAGATCTCGATGGCTCTCGGGCGCGCTGAGGTGGGCTTTGGCAGGAGGGCGGTATAGCGCTTTGCGATCGCGATTGTTGCAAGTGGCTGGGCCACCACGAACCAGATCAATCCATCTTCGCCATAAAGCCATACAGCGACCAGTCCGGCGATGGTGCCAACCAAGGCGCTGAGGACCGTGACGCGCCCCAGGTCACTGATCCGACGCATGCCTTGCAGCAGTGCCGTCTGCGCCGTCCCGAGCAGGGTCAGCAGTATGGCAAGGCCGATCAGGCCCACCTCTGTTGCGTAAGATCGATCTCCGAAGAGCCATTCGGATATTGGCGCACGCAACAGCCACACCCCCAGCATGGCAAGCACGCCCTGCACCAGATGGGCAGCCAATAGCACACGCCTCACGCGGCTGAGCTTCTGCTCCCCACCCTTGGCGCTCGCAATCTGGCGCACGCCGCTGGACCCCATGCCAAGGCCGGCAGCCGTTCCGACCGTACCCAGCAAGCTATTGTAGATACTGAGCAGACCAACGCCTGTCGGTCCTAGCAGTATTGCCAACACCTTCATCCGTAAAATTGAAATCATGATGCTGACAGCTTGCGCGCTTCCAATGATCGCCATGGACTTAATCAGGCCGCGTGAAGACATTATGGGTTTTTTACCGTATAGAAATATTCAATGTCTTCTTTCAGCAATATTTCTAGGCGTTTAATATCACTATCGGAAACATTGATCGGCTTATGTCGGGATTGAATACTTAGAATGGAATTCCTAATATTTCTATAGAGAGGCGTGTCCTTGAGATTCGCAGGAAGTGGAGACATAATTTTAGTCATAAAAGGTTTTGGCCTGACGGCCAGGCTTTTAGTTTGGTTCGCCTTTACTTCATCTTTGATGGTGAAATCATCAAGACACAAAAATGAAAAACACCTCGACATCGTCTTTTGGAAGTTTGTATTCAGGTCATCAGTTGTAATAATTAGACAATTTTCCTTGCCAAACTTCTCTGTCCACATCGGGCAATATTTAGAGTATTCTGAAAATTGTAAGTACGACATGTAGCCATAACCTTTTTCAGGTTTTTCAGGATCATATCCATAGCCATTGGCTTCTACAGCAGTCATTATCGGTCTGTTTTCCAAACCCAGTTTAACACGCCACTTATAGTGCGATATCGTTCGTGAGACAGGATGCCTCAGCAGTAGCAGGATCTTAGGGTTTGCCAGATCGCGCGAAATTTTTTCAATCGCGCTTGGCCATATCAAGTATCCTGTCGAGGATTCACCAAAAAATTTAGCTGTTTCTTCCGCAGTAAATAAACTGTTGTGATAGCTAGAGCCTTGAGCATACTTTCCCAAACGACAGAAGTAGTGCGGCTCTTTAATTTCACTCATACAGATCTCTGGATGCTTATTGAGAGCTTCATGAAGCGAGCTGGTTCCGCTCTTTGCGGCGCCGGGTACAACTAGATTACACAAATATTCCGCTGTCATTTGGATAATTCCTGCGCCACTTTGGCACCGTCTATTGAAGAAAGCTGCGGCCCAATCGGCAGGCTCAACACCTCATCCGCCATCTGCCGTGCGAGGGGGAAATCATCCATGGCCATGCCCAGCCCTGCATAGGCTTCCTGCATATGAGGAGGTATCGGATAATGAATCAATGTATCGATGCCAGCCGCTCGAAGGCGCTGATTCAGCGCGTCCCGCTCGGTGCTGCGAACGACATACTGGTGCCACACAGGCTCGGCCCAGTCGGGAACATGAGGCAGGATCAGCCCGCTGTCTTCCAGGCCTTTGGTATAGAGGCCCGCGATCGTCCGGCGGCGGTCTGTCCAGTCGTCGAGATGCTTGAGCTTCACCCGCAGGACCGCCGCCTGAATCGGATCGAGGCGCGAGTTAACACCCTGCACCTCGTTCACATATTTAACCCGGCTGCCGTAGTTGCGCAGTATTTGAACCTTGTCGGCCAGATCGGGGCGGCTCGTGGTAATGGCGCCACCATCGCCCAAAGCGCCGAGGTTTTTGCCGGGGTAAAAACTCCAGCAGACAATATCGCCATGCGCGCCGATGCGCTTGCCTTTGTAGCATGCGCCATGGGCCTGTGCCGCATCCTCGACCACCGCAATGCCGTGCTGCCGCGCAAGCTGCAAGATCGGATCCATATCGGCGGGTTGCCCGTACAAATGAACTGGCAACAGCACCTTGGTCTGCGGCTTGATCGCGGCGGCGATCCGCGTCGGGTCAATGTTGTAGGTCGCTGGATCGGGTTCGACTGGCACCGGCGTAGCGCCTACTGAAGAAACGGCCAGCCAGGTCGCGATATAGGTGTTAGAAGGCACTATCACCTCGTCACCCGGCCCCACTTCAAGGGCGCGCAGCGCAAGTATCAAAGCATCAAGTCCGTTGGCCAGTCCCACGGCATGTTTGGCATCACAATATTCGGCCCATTCCGCTTCAAAGGCATCAACCTCGGGTCCAAGGATGTACCAGCCGCTATCTAGAACGCGCGAGACTGCCGTGTCGATTTCAGGCTTCAGTTCGCGGTAGGATGCGCCGACGTCTAGGAAGGGAACTCTCATGGTTTGCGACCTTCCATTTCTGCAAGAAATTCGTCATAGGTTCTCAGATAATCGTCTGCTTCGTAGGTGCGAGATGCAAAGACCAACAACACTGCATCGGGGCTATAGCGATATTGCGTGCCCCAGATCATTGCGGGCATAAACACACCCATATCAGGGCGGTCTAGCGTGACCTCGCAACGTTGAACTCCATCGTCCAAAAGCACCCGGCATGAACCATGGAGACAGATTAGGAACTGTTGGCATTCCTTGTGAGCATGCTCTCCACGTAATTCCATAGATGGAACATCAAAGACGACAAAATACCGGGCCGGTGCGAATGGTACTTCGGTCGGGACTTCGCCAACGGTCAGCGCTCCACGAGCATCTGTAATCCGCCGCATTAAATAAAGTGCGCTACCGTTTACTCCAAGTTCCACTTGTGCCGGTCTCGCAAGATCGCCAAGGCCGTGGATGTCGATATGGCGCGGGTCGGGACGTCGGTCTGAGTTAGTGCCGCTCAAGTATCCCACCACTTGAGCGGGGTTGCCCTCTACAATTGCGTTGGGCGGAACCGACCGCAGCACGACGGCGCCAGCTCTCACCCAGGCCCCGTGGCCCACATTAACGCCTTCGCCGATGACACATGCTGCATCCAGCCGGACATTCTCGCGAAGTACCACCCCGTCACCAGCAAGGACAACACGCGGTCCAAATTTTACGCTGTCGGCAATCTGTGCGTTTTCGGGAATGATGCAATCTTGTGTGAAACTAGCCAATTCGGTTTTCCTGCTTCAGAATGGAGAGGTACTCATCCTTGGCCGCATCAAACTGCGCACGCGAATAAACGAAGAAGATTTCCTGCTTGGTCCGGCGTACTTCAGTCATACCAAGGCGGCGATAAAAGGCTTCTGCATGGTTGTTTTCCACCCGTACATCGACGTTCGCCGTATCGATGCCGAGAGTGTTAAAGCCAACACCGAATGACAAAACGGCGCTCTCCAAAGCTGCCTTCCGCGGTTTGTTATGATCGACAATCCAACTTCCCCAAGTAAATTGATCCCCCGTTATGTCGTAAAGACGCACGACGCCGCAGCGCACGCCGTCTTTGCGCTCGATAACAAAGTAGTATTCTGAACCGGCATCCTCACGCGTTTTATAAGCTTCGATCCAAGCGCGCTGATCTTCTACTGTGCCGGTCACGGTGGACAGGTGGCCATTGTAGGTCGGATCCGTCCGCAACCCATGAATATATGCGGCATCCTCCGGCTGGACGAGCCGCAGAGAAAGCTGAACTCCGTCGATCTTAGACAACGCGGGGTGTGTCATAGCCTCAGACCGCTTTCTTCCGTATCCAGAACATTCTTCAGGTCATAAAGCACTTCATCTGGCTTGCCAAAACCGCGCATCGCATTTGCCCCAATGCTTTGAACTGGTCATGCGCGACAGCCAGAACGATCGCGTCATAGCCGCCATCTTGCGGGGTCTGCACAAGGTCCGGACCGTATTCGTGGCGCGCTTCATCCGCGTTAGCCCATGGTTCGCGCACATCTACCTGAGTGCCGCAATTCTGCAACCCGTGCACAACGACGACAACACGGGGTATTCCGCAGGTCAGGGCAGTTTTCTTTGACGATCAGACCGAGAACCAGCACACCCGCACCGTCCACCTGAATGCGGCGTTTCAGCATGGCCTTCACGAGTTGCCCAGCCCCATAGGCACCCATTCCGTCATTTATGCGCCGCCCCGTCAAGATCATTTCCGGGTGATAGCCCATCGCCTCGACCTTGTGGGTCAGATAGTAAGGGTCGACCCCTATGCAGTGCCCGCTGACCAGGCCGGGGCGGAAGGAGGGGAAATTCCATTTGGTCCCGGCCGCTTTCAGCACGCCTTCGGTGTCCATCTCCATCTCCATCTCCATCTTGTTAAAGATGATTGCGAACTCGTTGATTAGCGTGCATAGCTCGCGCTGCGTGTCTTCGAGTGCGCATAGCGTTATCGTCATGGTGCTCCCCGCTCGATTTTCACGACGCACATAAGACTCATCGGCGTCCGACTACGCCGATCGCTCGTCTATTCACTTCTATTGGGCCGCTACAGGGCCGACCAACGCGATTGAGGACCTAAGCTCAGCGTACGAAAGTAATGCTCGTGATTTCACCCTCGATCGGTGCGCCCGTTGTCCAAGCACGACCCGAAATGGTCAGCCGCTGAATTGTGCAATTGGTAGGGCGCGACGGGATATCGAAAACGAAGGGTGAACCTGAGAACACCCGCTCCGCCAGTGGATGGACCCCGTCAGCGCAGGCCAGCGCAATCTGCAAATTTTCGTGCGCGTCTTCGGTATCGAAGCCATGGATCACGCGCAGGCCGCGCACGTCATCCGGGAGATCGATCAAGCGCGTTGCGAGAGGTCCACCACTGCCGGGAAGTATCCTTATCGTCAGCCCCCCGCCGTCGCGCGGCCTCGCGTAAGCTTCGTATCCGTCGGCCAGCCGCCAGTCGAAGGGAGGATACTGGGTGCTCCAGTTGACCGCACTGCGATCTGCCGAAGATGCCGCGCGCTCATCGTAGCGCCGATAGAGCGTGATCGCTTCGGAAATACTGCCCGACTTGACGAGCTGGCCGATCATCTCGCGATCAGTGTCAGCGGGGATCTTCGCGGTTTCGGGAAGCGCAAGACGCAGCCGGACGAGATTTTCCGCCACAGAGGGTACGCCTGCGGCGCGTACGAAGAACTGCTCGCGCCAGACCGGGCCCGATGCCAGAACATCGGACAAAGGCATGACCAAGCTGTCATCCTCGAGCGCGCTCACGATCTTCGGCATGATGGCACTCGCTAGATTTGGCCGAACTCGCAGCATCTCATCGAAAACAGCGAGCGCCCTTCGAGGCTCGCCCGTCATGTCGTATTGGCGCAAGAGTGCTGCCTGCACAAAGGGATCTCGCTTGCCGAGCGAACTTGCGATTTCCATCAGCC
>CETS01161271.1_pt1 | contig 17586 bp, 25 predicted proteins | sample 356391 | NCBI WGS metagenome assembly CETS01 (sample SAMEA2622673, study PRJEB7988) | marine metagenome | isolation source: saline water (ENVO:00002010), including
AGCAGGCCGAGGATGATCCGGTCGTCGCTAATCATGGCTGTTCAATTCTCTCCAATGCCCGGGTTCAGGCGGCAGCGAACGTGCCGGTCTCGAAAAAGTCGGCGATCTTCTTTTGCTCGGGTAGGATGTCCATCCCTTTTTCTACAAGCCATGCCTGATCGAAAATCGTATCGGCATAGCGGCTTCCGTCGTCGCACAGGATCGAGACGATCGATCCCGCCATCCTCCGTTCCGCCATTTCAGCTGCAATCTTGGCGCAGGCCCAAACGTTCGTCCCGGTCGACCCCCCGCATCTGCGTCCAAGTCTTTTGCTGACCTCATGCGCCGCTGCAATCGAGCATGCGTCGGGCACGATTTCCATCCGGTCCACTACATCGGGCAGGAAGCTGGGCTCTACCCGTTGGCGGCCGATACCCTCGATACAGCCTGACGAATGCTCGATCCGGTCGACGGATCGATCCGACCAATGCCGGTGAAAGACCGAGCCTTCGGGATCGGCAACGCATAGCCTTGTTTCGTGCCGGTTGTAGCGTGCATAGCGGCCGATGGTGGCCGATGTGCCACCCGTGCCGGCTCCGCAAACGATCCAACTCGGTACCGCGTGGGGTTCCTGGGCCATCTGGGCGAAGATCGATTCGGCAATATTGTTGTTGCTGCGCCAGTCTGTGGCACGTTCTGCATAGGTGAACTGGTCAATATAATGACCGCCCAACTCGTGGGCGAGCGACTGCGCTGCGTCGTAAATTTCCGACGGACGGTCGACGAAATGGCATTCGCCGCCCTGAAAGGTAATTGCATCGATCTTCGCTTTGGCGGTGGAGCGCGGTACCACAGCGATGAAACGCAGGCCTAACATGCGGGCAAAGTAAGCTTCCGAAACAGCGGTCGATCCGCTTGACGCTTCAACGATTGCAGTATTCTTCCCGATCCAACCGTTGCACAGGCTATAAAGGAACAGCGATCGCGCCAGTCGGTGCTTGAGGCTGCCCGTCGGGTGGCTGGATTCGTCCTTCAGATAAATTGCAATGTCGGGAAGGGCTGGAACCGGGAGCGGTATCAGATGCGTGTCCGCCGAACGGTTGAAGTCCGCTTCGATCCTGCCGATCGCCCAGTTAAGCCAGTCGCGTTTGTTTTCCATGCCGCGCCTTCTAGTGTTCCAATGAAGGTTTGAAACCCTAGTAGCGTTGTTTTCCGACAGCAGTCGCAGATTGTATTGACCAGCATATGTCAAATATGCCACCCGCCCATCGGCCTCGCGGGTGTAGCTCAATGGTAGAGCAGCAGCTTCCCAAGCTGTTAACATCCGCAGAAGCCAGCGATCTACACAGCAAAACACCGCCCGAAACATGCGTTTTGAATCAAACGCTTGCGAAATGGCGGCAAAACACAAACGGCCCGAGAGAGCGCGCCAACGCTCAGCCCGGGCCTAGACATAGAGCGATTGGAGCGCCCCATGCTTGAATCTGATATACACCTTCCTGCGCTGCCTACCACCGTCCCCGACATTGTGGCGGAATACGAAGAGAAATGCGAGGGCGTGAACGGCGCTATCGCCACGTTCGAAGAGGCTTTTACCGCACTAGGTTCGGCCTGTACGGTTCAAGGGACTTTCGTCGAGCCGGTTGGATCTCGGTCGTATCTTTACCCCGACAGCCTCCGCGCAAATCTTCTTAAGTCGGCATGGCGCACGATTTATACCCGCCTCCAAATCGACCGCCTTGCCAGTGCTGATGATAAGAAGAAGTTCGACAGGGAGATGGCTTCACCGCCGCCGCTCACGGTGGACAACGTGAAGGCGACGTTCGGCGATTATTTTGCTCGCCCCCGCTTCCATATTTTGCGCGGCCTGGCGGAAGTTTTCAGCCAGCTAGACCCAGCTTTCAAATCTCACCAGCGCGTGGCCATCGGCGTGAAAGGCCTGCCGAAGAGGATCATCCTTCGCGGGTGGGGCGAGTATTCGCATGGCTATGCCCAAGACAAATTCCGCGACATGGTGAATGCGCTGGCGGCAGTGCGTGGGCAGCCGTTGTTTGAGCATGACGAAATTTGCGCGCTGGCCGAAGCTCACGAGAAAGGTGAGGACGGCGTTTTAAAAGATCGCGGCCTTACAGTGCGGAAATTCGCCAACGGCAATGCGCACGTGTTTTTCGATAAGTGGGCGCTGGTCGACATAAACCGGGCGCTCGGTGAGTTCTATGGCGATGTTCTTCCGGACGCTGCTGAGAAAGGCGCAGCCCCCAGCACCGCAATCGCGAAAGATTTGCAATTCTACTGGACGCCGGAGCCGGTCGCCGAGGCCCTGCTAGACTTTGGCTGGATCAAGTCGGGGCAGCGGGTGCTAGAGCCATCCTGCGGTGAAGGCCACATTCTCGATATCCTACGCCTGCGGGGCTGCTCAAGCTTGGGCATTGAATATCACGCAAAGCGTGCAGCACAGGCAAAAGCAAAAGGGCACTCGGTTGCTGTCGGCAACTTCCTTGAGCAACCACCTGTCGATGAGTTTGATGCCGTAGTTATGAACCCGCCGTTCTATGGTCGGCACTACGCTCAACATGTAAGGCACGCTTACAAGTTCCTGCGGCCTGGCGGCTATCTGGTTGCCGTCCTACCTGCTTCCGCGCGCTACGATCACAAAGAACTGGAAGGCGAGTGGCAGGACTTGCCTGTTGCGAGCTTCCGCGATGCCGGGACGAATATCCCGACAGTCATCCTTCGAATGAGGCGCGCTGCATGATCACCCGCCTAACCCCACCCCAGACAGAAGGATCGAGATGATGGCAGACACTATCGAGGTGGTTACGACAGTTGAGTTGGTTGCGTGGCCCGTTCCTGATTTCGTGTGTATCGGATCCAGCGACGTTTCAGAGGACGAGGGTGCATCTGGTGAGCATCTTCATCCGATCGAAAGCGCTCCCCAGGCTTCGGTGGACGCCCTTGCGCAGAGATTTCTGGAAAACCTGTATGCGCGCCGATGTGAGCCTAGTCCTTTCCGCCTAACCTCTAGGGAGAAGTAACGATGGAATGGCAACCGATTGAGAACGCGCCGAGGGATGGGACGGCCATACAGGCCCGCATTCCCGGAAACGGCGAGGACAACATCATAGCCTGGCAAGTGGAAGCGTTTCTGGACGATAACGAGGAGCCTTGCGGAGGCTGGGCCTTTGTGACCGATCAGGAGCCGCCTGAGTGCTGGACAGATGGTGTTTGCTGGGCCTCGAACGAAGATGAGGTGGCGTCGGTTTGGCCGACACACTGGAAACTGCCACCGGAGCAGACCAATGACTGAGGCGGAACGGAAAGCCACATGGTTCTTCGCTCTTCATCGCGGAATACTGCCCTTGAGCCGTCAGACTTTGCGACCGTATCTTTTCGATTGCATGACGGAGTACCCGGCCAATGACTGAGGCGGAGAAGGAGCGGACGGCAGAAAGAAAACGCACCCTCATTCGCGCCATGGCGCTGGCATCAACCGCACTGGCATCGCCAGATTATTCGGACCTGTACAAGCCAGCTATTTGCAGGCCGGAGAAATACAGAAAGCGCTAAATTAGCTCTTCCCTACAAGCCCGCGATCTGCTCATCCAGGTGCATGAATGACCAAGCCCCAACTGCGCCTGCTCGGCAGCCTCGTCACACTTGCCCTGCTGACGGTGGCCTTTGTCCTGTATGTGGAGACAAAATGATAGCCGTGCCGCGGTTAAGCTTGGCGCATCCGGTTAATCGCCAGCCCTCGATCTGAACGCATTCCGCCACCGGGCAGGCGTCGGGTTTACCTCATCCACCGCCGGCCACCCTGTCCCGCAAACGCTGCACTTGAGCCGCCTGCTTAGTGGCGCATCCTCGAACTCACCTTCCGCGCTGTGCGAGCATTTCCAGCATGTGATTCGATAGCGGGCCATGGGCGCGCTGATGAGGCATGGCGGGGAGGGTGGTCAATTGGTGCAGGCTCGATCAAGGGCGCGATTGTGCTCAAGCTTTTCCTTGGTCGTTACATCCGGGTCGTAGCGGTTGCCGGGATCGTCGACCATATCAGCCGGCGCAGCGCGGATCGGCAGCTTCTTGTCGGCCAGGCAATAGCTAGAGCGGTTTGAAGCGCTCGCAACTGGACTCGTATCCTGGCGCGCTGTCGAGCAGGCACTGCTCATAATCAGCAGCGCTACGGCCGCCAGTGATTTCGTTACGTCCTTCATTGGCTTTTCCTATCTGGTCTAGCGTTTGATTTTGGCCATCGACTATCGCCCCGGTCGCCCCGCTTTCCTGTGCGGTCTCGACCATCCGCTTGTCGCGATTGTCGGCTATTTCGATGACGACGAATGCGATCGCTGCGATGATGGCCAGCCCGGCCAGCCATACCCAGTTGCGAACGCCGCCGATGAGCGCGCCGTCGGTGATGAATTCGATGATCTTAGACATGATCTTCATCCTTCACGTGGACCTCGTCACCTTCGCGCCCACTCGGACGGTCGGCCATGAGTTCGGTTTTCTCTTTCGAGCCTTCGGAGCTACCCAGCCAATATCCGACGGCGATCAGCACGATGGCCTTGATCGTCTCTTCAATGCCGGGTGAGTAATGGTTCCACGCGGCGAACCCGAGCAGCACCATGATGAAGGCCGTAAGCACAAGGCGCGGCCAGTCTTTGGCTTTCATCATGACCGGCTCCGATTGCTGGCCTGACCTAACAGATGCCTACCCTCGCGGGCTGCTGTGTCTTTCGGGGTCACTGGTTTATCAGGCGCTACTGTTGACCCTTTTTCGCGGTCAGCAATCCATCGCAAATGGTTGCGTGCGTAGACGATCCACAGCGCGATATTCATGGGGATCAGGCCCCACGTTTCGGTCATCACAATCCAAGTGAGCCAGAGGGCTTGATTGAACAACCCCACCACCCAAGCGTAACGATGCTTATTGCCCGCCAGCACGGTCATGTAGATCGTGATTGCAGACATGATCCAAGGGAGAATGTCGGTCATCAGTCAGCCCTCCGATACAGTTCAGCCTCGGCAGCGCGACGGCGCGTCAGCCCCTTGAGCACCCGGCCGGCGGCCCGGTTCCAGCGTCTGAATTCATTCGCCGCACCTTCATGGTCGCCAGCGTTGTGCTTGCGCAGAAGAGTGGACTTCTCGAAATTGCCGATACCGACATTGTACGCCAGCGATACCATGGCCGCGAACTGATTGTCCGTTGCCACCGGTGCCAATCGCTCAACAGCCGCTTCGAAGCGATCAGTGTCCTTGTCGAACAGCGCGTCAGCTTCGGCCTGGGTGATGCGCTGGCCAAGCTTGAACGGCTTCCCGTCCATGTCCTCGGTAGCGCCATAGCCGACCGTGTAAGGCTTGCCGCCCGTGCCGGGATCTGGGTAGGCTTCCAGTTCCAGCCCTTCGAACTCTTTGATCAGGCGCTCGCCAGCAGCATTGATCTGCCTCCCCTTTTTCTTCGGAGGGCGCACCACAATTATGCCCATCGCCTCATCGATAGCGTCGTCCAGATGCTCGACCTCGGACTGCCTGAAGCCGCGGCCCAGCATCGCCCGAACAGCGTCAAAGATGGCTTTGCGATTCATGACTTATCTCCTTCCGGCTGCCGCCGTTTCTCCGCTTCTTCCAGACGCGTCAGCAGCTCTTCCAGACGCTCATCGTCTGTGCGGCTGATCAATTCCTTCGCGGCCTTGCTCTTCGCCAGTTCCTGCCTTTGGTCGCCGAGAGCATCGCCCGCCGTCTGGACGAAGCTGCGAAGCCAGTTGCGCGCGCCGTTGCGGAATATCTCGACCGCGTTTACGCCGAGCACGCCCACCATCGCCGCCACGGTTGCGGCCCCCAAGGGATCGAGGTTGAATACGCGGATGGCCCAGAGCACGATAATGAGACCGACGCCGCTCGAAAGCAGGGACGTTCGCACCCTTCGCCATATCTTCTGATCTTCGCCGTTCTCGAACAGGGATGCAGCACCAGCCCACCCAGCGACGAAACCAAACAGGATCGAGACCGCCAGTATCCAGTCAAACATCGCAATCGCCGCAATGAGAGGAGGGCCGTATTTCGCCGATAGCCCCGCAAAGCTCACAGTGACGCTCCCACCGTCGCCCATGCGGAAAAAACACAGACCGAAAACCATGCGAGGCAGGCGAACCCCATCTTCAGGCGGTTGCGCGCAAACCACAGGCCCACGCCCCACGCAAATATGCCCCAGAACAGCCACGCCAGCGATATGGCGACCTCGTAGAACAGGCTTTCCCGATCCCAACCGGCCACACGGTTGTCGCTGAAGAACGGGATCATCGAACCGGCGAGCAAAATTGCCGACAGGGCGAAGAGCACGATTGTCAGAAGCGCGATCGCGACCCTATTCCCTTCCTTGGCAGTGAGCGATGCTCGGCGAACAGCGACGAGCGCCGCCGCGACCATAATCGCGGCAAAGGCAGCACCGCCCGCCGCCCACCAGCGAAAAGCGTCGGCAAGATACGCTTCGAGGCTTTCCATCACAGCCACCCCGCGAAAGCCCGATGCAGCGAGCGGCGAAGGCGGAACACTTGGAAGCCAAAGAAGAGCAGGAAGGACAAGAGGATCATGCGAGCACCATCCCGCACGCGCCTACTTGTGGGCGTGCTAAATTAAATCTATCGGCTCTCGACCAGTGCCGCCGGGAACCAAAAATATGCAATTGGATGTTGAGAGATTTTGGAGCGATGGGTTTCTCATCCTTCGCGGCGTGTTGCCGACGACCAAAGTCGCGCGTTGGCGAAAGGCAGGATTTAGCGCCGGGGCTGTCGATTTGCTTTCCGATGACGTGCTGGCAGAGGTGATCTGCGAGCCGGTTATCGTCGACGCCGCGCGAAAGATACTTGGCGGCAAGCCCGTATATTTCGGAGACTCGACGGCCCAACGCGGAACAGGCGCAGGCTGTGGTTTTCATAAGGACAACTCCGACCGTTTGGATGCGAATGCCCCTGACTGGAGAGTCGATCGCTATCCCATCATCCGCTTCGGAATTTACACCCAACCGCACGGCAAACTTCCATACGGGATCGATTTTCGCCGGGGCTCGCTCGACCATCCGGATTTCGACACCGGGCAAATGGTTAGTGCAGAGGTCGAAGTGGGGGATCTTGTTGTCTGGAATGGACGCACCACGCATTCGGGCAACAGTCATATCTTCAAGGTGACGGGCCGCAGGCTGGAACCGAACCCAAGCAGCCTGGCAGTCCGGTTGACTAATAAATTCGGTCTTGCTCCGTTGTACCGCAACCACCCCGAAGAAAGGGTCGCACTCTTCGCTAGCTACGGGCTGGCCAGCCCTTCCTTGGACCGGCATATCGAATATTTGCGGCAGAGAACTTACGCTGTCGAGATGTGGGAGCGCAGCGAATGGAGCGAGTATGCTCGCGAGCTCGCCGACAAAGCCGGTCTCGATCTGCTGGACACCACGCAATTTGTCCGCGACGGGCGCCAGCTTCACGCGCAATACCACGCGATCCCTTACTGATGAGAACCGTGCATCGTTGCCAGCCTCGTCAGCGCGTGCGATAATCACCGAATGCGAACCGCCTTCATCGTCACCAAGCCCCTGCAGTTCATGATCGCGGACATGATCGCGGCCCAGCATCACGGCGGGGAGCCGGTCGACTTCCTGATCGTGGACCTGTTCGCGGGAGCGAGCCAGTTCGTCGAGCGCTTCAACCGTCTTGATCGACCCGGTCAGCGCGCCATCTACTTCGCCGAGCAACCCGCAGCCTATGCCCACGCTGCCGAGACAGACTACGGCGTCGTCCACACGAACTGCGATGTCGGTTTCCGCATCCACCGCATGCTGAAGCGCCTGAAAGGCAAGTCGGTGCGCGTCTATGAAGAGGGCGTCGGGACATATCGAAACGACCTCTATTCCGGCTTCCGCAGACGGTTTCTTGAAAAGCGCGGGATCGGGACGGTGTTCGGCGGCTCGAATATGGCCCACTTCGTCTACGTCTTCGACCCGGCTCGATACTACCAAAGCGTCCAAGGCGTCCGCGCGATACCTATGCCCATTAACGGAACCCTGGCCGGATATGTCGAAGCTAACCGCGACAGTCTGTGCTACCTGTTTGGAACCGGGCTGCAGGTGCCGTCCGAAGAGCACGCTACCATTTATCTGACGAGCTGGGATGTCGACCAGAGTGTGGTCGAAGAACTCCAGGCAAGGGGACGCTTCTTCATCAAGCCTCACCCGCACAGGAAAGATGCCGAAGCTGGCCCGAACGTGCTCCCCGGCGGGGTGCCGGCTGAAGTCCTGATCCCGATGCTGGCACAGGCTCACCCCAGCTTGACCGTGTACCACCACGGCAGCAGCGCGGCCCATTACCTTGCCGGTATGCCGGGGGTGGAGTTCAAGCGATTGCATTAGCCGCCAATCAGCTTTTCGAATTCAGGTGTGGCCTTCTCGATTGCCTTGTCGAGTGACAACCCCTTACCTTTGACATCGACAGAGTGGCGCTCTCCATTCTTTTCGAGGACGAGGGTCCAACCGGTTTTGGCGTCAAACGACGGTTGAATTTCCGACGTGTCGAATAGATCGGGCTTTGTGTTCTCTTGCATAATTCCCTCCTAGGCCGGGATTACCGACTGCCAGCCAGTGGCGGTGTAGTTGAATGTCCCGCCCGCGGCGCGGCGCAGTTGGTCGCCGATCACCCATGTGCCACCGGTAGGCGGGGCGGAGATCGTTTCGGCATTCTTGTTGTCGAAGAATGGGCGAACCTTATTGATGTCATCGATAACGTAAACATCGGGAATGTTAGTATGGGAAACGCGCCCTTCCGTCGGGTTTACTCCATAGGGGTAGAGCAACACTCTTACTGTCGACATCGCCACGGTCAGCTTCATCGCTGCCGTGACCAGCGTCCATTCCCCATCTGCCCAGCACCGAGTGTATCTGAAAATCGCGTGATCGGTCTGGTTTTGCGAAGTATTGGCGAACATTTGAAGGAACGGATCGCCCGCCGTCCCGCCGTCAGGAATACGGCGAAACGCCCAGCAGGCGATGACCCAATTGCCGACCGCTCCAGCCAAGGCACCGTTCACAGCAACGAGCGAGCCGTTCCCCGCAGTGGTATGCTGGAAAGCCACCATCGGGTTGCCCGTTTGCGGGTTGATCGCCCGCACCTGGTTGGCCGAAATGAGAGACTGTCGAATGGCCGAATAGCGCGGCGCGTTGGAATAGTTCGCGCCCTCGAACCGATCGATGCGCAGATATTTATCCGTAGAGTCGTTGCTCAAATTTCCGAGCGAGGTATTGCCGAGTTGCGGAAGCCCGCCTTTATGGCACCCGCCTGACCAGAACGGATCGACGCAGACATAGCTTTCGACGAACTGAAGCCAAGCCTTGTGCGTCGTGGTGATAGCGACGTAATTGTTCGGGCCGATCTCGGCACTGATGGAGCCGTTCGCCTTTACGCAATACGGTCCACTGTTGCCTTCGAAGTAGTTGCCCTTAGCAATGTGGCCGCGATACTGCCCGTTCATCGTAATGGGGACGGTCATCGTCTCCATGATGTTGCCTTCGAACAGAAGGTTGGGGCCGGTTGCGTCCCATCCCGCGGTATTCTGCCCGGACTTGTTGTCTCTGACAGTCAGGCCATTGACGTAAGTGCCGTTGAAGTGGCGCCAGCAGTTCTGGTTGCGGTTGATGACGCAATCTTCGACCTTCACCGCGCCGCAAGCGAACTCGCTACCGACGCCGACCTTGTAGACCTCGAAAGCCGACGTGAAGCCGTGGATGCCGACGCGGTGGAATGTCGTGCCGTAATGGAAGCCAGCGGCAGTGTCCCACCCGAATGCGGCGGTCGGTACATCACCTTCTTCCAGCGTTGCGAGGTTGAAGTCTTCGAACGTCAGCATGCCGTGACCGGCAGTAGCGGCTGCAAACTGGATGGCCGCGCGCCCGGTATGGATCGGGACAAGGGTCGAGGGTACAGGCGTGCCGGGAATGTACTTGCCCGGGTAGATTTTGCGCCTGCCGCTACCCTTCACACTGATGGGAACGTTAGGCCAGTTGAGTTGTGCCGTGACCTTGGACGCGCCGTGAGGTGTATTGATCTTGCCGCCACCTCTTGTGCCGAGATAGGCAAGTGCCAAGTTCCATGCGCCGAGGTCGTCGGTCGCGTCGGCAGGATCGGCGTATTCGGACAGATCGAACTTCGCACCGAAATCAGTAATCCACACTTCTAGTTCGTTGCGGAACTGCTGGGTCATGGCCGTGGAACCAGCTGCATCGCGCTTGAAGCCGATGAATGAGGAGCCTTCAGGCGCAGCGAGCGAGCTTGTGGTAGCCAGAGGGGACACGACAGCCGAGCCGCCCACTGTGCGCTGATACGGGGTATAGGTGCGCGGGTCGTCGCCATTCCAGACGAGGAAAACCACACCTACTGCTGTTTCCGCCTCGCCTTCGCCCAACGTGTCATAGCGTTTGTTCGAATAAGCTTCCGAGATGGATGCGTTTACCTGCGATTGTTCTGCGGCAGCGGTAGCTATCGCAGCTTGCCGCGCTGCCTCAGGAGCATTCTCGCCAGCATCTATGATCGCAGCTGGGCCTACCGTCGCGTCGATAATAGTGGTCATAGTGTGACCCCAGGTTGAATTATGAACTTGCCGGCCATCAGGACAAATTTACCCCGGCCAGAAACGGTCGCGTGGATGTCGTAGAAAAGCGTCACCGGGTCGGCAGGATCGGCTCCGTAGGAGAGGCTTTCGAGCGAGGTCTCGTTGATCTGCGGGCGGATAATGGTAGCACCGACCACAGCCCCTGTTTTTGGGTGAAGATAGCCGGCTTCATAGGAAACGGATACACCTTGCGCTCCCGCGCTCGCATTGGCGATAGAGAGCAGCGCTGCGGAGGTGTTCCCCGGCTCAGGTCGAACCTCCATGAGGTACGTGCCGGCGGACCAATCAAGGCCTAGAACGACAATATCCGCTTCACCGTTCGCGCCTCCCCATGGAACGCGCTTATCGACGGTGAAGTTGCGAGGTTGCGAGACAAAAGCCATGCAATCGGGCTACCGCTCGCGTTGCCGCGAATTTACCGCCGTTTACGGCGGGTAAGTGCCGGGGTCTGTCCCGCCGCTACCTGGGGGCAGCGCCCCGCCGCCGTCCGTAGTGCCGCCGGATGCAGCAGTTGTGATGTATCCGCCGAAATGGCGCGCTGGTGTTTCTTCTTTGGTCTGGGATTTGTTAAACGAGGTGGTGGCATTCCAAGACACCGCACCGCCCTGTCTCGCTGCGTCATCGTAATAGAGGTAATACCGCGTCGTTTCAGCGATGGGATTACCTTGATCGTCTTCGGTTAGGGTGGTCCCGATCACCGCGCGCGAAATATCGGTATATTGGCGCGTATGGTCGCTGATAACGATCGAGCTATCCGACGCTGTAAGGCTTAAGCCAGGCTGACTACTGGTAGCGATTAGGTTCTGTTCGCTTGCGATGATCGCCTGATAAACAGGGTTCAAGGAATAATTATATGGGGTGCTGGAAACCACTGCGATAGCAGGGGCAAGTGAAGGATTGCCATAAATCGAAGCGTCCTCCTCGGTCAGCACTAACGGAACTACACCGTCTTGGCGGATTTCCATCTCGGCGACGCGGAAGACTTTGTTCACGAAGCCCGTCTGCTTAAAGGTCTGGCGAATGATGCTGTTTTTTTGCACTTTCCATCCGGTTGCCTGATAATCAGCCGAGAAGGTACCCGAGAACTGCGCACGCTTCAGGCGGATCGCGGCCAAGCGCTGCGCCTGATCAGGGCTTTGGACAAGAGGCAGATCGAAGTTGAATATGCGATCTATACCATCCGGGCTGGGCACCTCCTGCGCCGGATAATCCATCTGCTGGTAGAGCGCGTCGTTGCCGGGGTTCGTGTAGCCGCCGCGCACGATGTTGTAGGTTTGGTCGAGCGGAGTTGTCGCCTGCCAGGTGAAGTCGCCGAGAATGTCATCATCGTCGAAGTCCGCCACAACGTCGCTCAGATCGTTATGGAACACTGTCAGCCGCAGCTTGCCGCCTACGTCGTCGAGGTCGGCGTTCATCGTGGCCTTGAGCATGTCGATAACGGTCGTCGGACTGTCCCCTTCCGACCATATCCCGTCGCAGCGATAGCGCGGTTCAGTTCCGCCGGTTTGCGTGGCCACCGGCTCATCGCAGATATTGGCCGCCACGGCGAAGCTTTCGAGATCGATGCGATCGGCCGGAATGCCCTTGCCCACCGCGAGCTTGCCGTTGATGCGATAGCCGAGCAGGTAGAAGAGCAAGGCCAACGCCGGATTGCGGCAGGCGTCGTTGTCCCATACCCAAGTCGACTGATCGGCCATGTCTTGCGCAGGGTCGCGCGGATCGGGCAAGGTAGCAGCTTTCCCTCGAATCGTGATGCGCTGTGTAATGCCTTGCGCGTAAGGGCTCTCGGCTTTCTTGCTGTTGCCGGTCAGCTTGTGGCGCAGGTGAACATAGGCCATGCCGGTATAGCGGCGCGTCGAACCCATGCGGCTTGAAATATTGATGGCATTGGCCGCGCTTCCCTCGGTGCGGGTCTGGACCTGCAGATAACCGACCGCATCGCCTTGAACGCCGCCCGATGCCGACCACGCCCGCTTATCGTCGAACCATATCTCGTCGATGCTCTCGACCTTGTGGCTCGCGCAGACGATGAAGCGATGGAAGTATTCCTGATCGTCGGTGAATTCCTCGTCGCGTATGTCTGTGGCCAGCGCGGTATTGCCGACCACTGTCTTTCGCGGCGCGCGCGGATCTATGCTGGCGCGGAGGCGGTCTGCGTTGGCGGGGCTGTTCTGAGGGGCCTTCTTGTTTGTTAACGTGCTAGCTGTGAGCGAAATGCCAGCGGCGATAAGCTGGAAATTGCCCGTAATGGCTCCGAGAGCTGTTAGTGCGGCGCCTGCAATACCTTTCGCCCCGCCAAGCACAGGGATGAAGATTTTGGCGACACCCTTTACAACCTTACCCATATCAGACCGTCCAGGCTTTTGAGAGGAGTGCGCGCGGAATCGCCACCAGCCCTTCGCGCATGGGCAGGCCCGCCTTGTTGGTCAGGCGTTCTTCACCGACGAACAGACCGGCACCGCCTGCGCACAAGCCAACGCTGCCCTCGTACCAGACGAGATCACCGCGCCGCGCCATTCCGACCGGGCGCCGTTCGAATTCCGCATCGACGGTCTTGAGCAGCGTTCCCTTGCCGAGTTCACGCAACGCTCGAGCCGCACCTGCCGCATCGCTGTAGCGCCCGCGATATGCCTTGGCTGGGTCGATGCCTGTTTGCGCCTCTACGCCGCCGCAAGCCATGAGGATGCAATCGTGCTGCCCCCAATCATGCGGGCGGTCGCGGTTGGCGATGATGAACGCGGACAGCCGCTCTTCCCAGTCAGGCAACCGGTTCATTTCAAATACTGACCTTTACCGAAATAACCGCCGCCTGGGTCTTTCCCGCTGCCGCTGCCGCCGCCGTAAACACCGGGGCCTGCTGCAGCACCGGTATAGTTACCGTTGGCGATGGCGATCGATGCTCTCGCGCTAAGGTCGCCGGGGTCGTAGCGGTCTTGATCTAGATAGGTCCGCTGCGAAGCCTCCGAAAAAACGGCTAGGTAGCTTTCAATTGTGACCCGCAGAACCTGCTCGTCGCCCCGACTTAGATGGGTAAGCGCGACCATCTTGCCGGTGTAGTAAGCATGGTAACCGCCTTGCTGCACATTGTTGGCGTTCCGGATCGTGCGCCACAGTCGGGCGTCACGACCGCGATAAGCCGATGGGTCGGCCAACAAGGCCAGCGCATCGTCGTCCAGACCGGGGATGCCGGATAATTCTGCGGTCACGCTCTCTGAGCCGCTGGTCTTTACTTTGACCGATGAGACCTCGACCAATTCTCCGGAAATGCCGATGAACTCGTTTCCGTCCAGATCGGGATCGCCGGTGCCGGCAGGCGTGATATTGCGCCCGCTGGTGTTCGCCCAGACCGGATCGCCGTCGATATCGAGCCATGCAAACCAGACCGGCTTGATAACCTGCTCATCGAGCGCGGCGCTATGGGCCGAGTCGGGCAGGCTCACAACGCTTCCTCGACTTCAAAAGTGGCACCGGAGATGGCATCGCCGCCGGTGAGGCCCTGCCGCGTATCGACGAGTGAGATCGGAATGAACGGGTCCACAGTCTCGACCGTCACACCCAGCGTCGGCACCTCGCCAAGATCAGGACGGAATTGAGCCGTGGCGTTGCCGGAACCGTCAGCGCGAAGATCGGCGGTCAGGCAAACCGCCCTTGCGTGGCCGGAAGGGAGTGGCACGGTCATGAACTGGCCAGCCCTGAGAATGCGCGCATTCGGCTGCATCCCCGTCAAGGGCAGGGTGTAACCATCGCTCACCCCCGCCGCCACGGTTGGCTTGGGTCCGATATGGCTTGCGCACGGCAGCTTCCACCGGAACCAGTTCACTGGCCCGTCGAGAGAGAACAGGAACGCCCGCCATGGCCGTTCAGCCTCCTCGGTGTTTATAGTGTCGATCGTTACCTGGCCGCTCCACGTGGATGCGCCGCTGAGGCCGATGACCTTGCGCCGCCCCGTCCATTTCGAGCGATTGTTCTGCGCAGGCACGTCGAGAAACGGCCCGTCGAAGATCAGGTCGTCATAATCGGGAACGGTGATCTCGCTCATATCGTAGGTCTCTGGAACCTGCGCTGCGTCTCGTTTGCCGCCGCTTCGACGATTTGCGGGGCCGTGGCGCGCTGCACCTCGATGGCCACGCCCGTTGCCTCGGTGCGGACGCGGGATGCAAAGCCGGGGCCTTCCTCGACGATGATCTTGACCACGCCGCCGGATTGGCTGTTGCCGCTGGACACGTTCATGCGACCGAGCGGCACGATCTGGCCCGCCACGTCAGGAACGAACCCCTCAACGCGTCCCGGTGACGCGCCTTCGTTGACCCGGTAAAGCTGGCCAGCATTGACCCGGCCCCCGGATGCGCGCCCGAACAGCGACGAGCCGACCGAAACGAGTGTGCCGAGCAATCCGCCACCACCTTGCCCCTGTTGCGATGCCAGAGCGTCGGCCAGCGGCTTGAAGATGAGATCCTGCAGCAAGAGGTCGATGAGGCCTGTGATCAGTGGATCGTCGGTGCCGATCGCGTCGGAGATAGCGTCACGCATTCCCCGGCGAACGTGTTCGATCTCTTCGACGATAAGCGCCTCGGCTTCATCGCCAAGGTCTTGCTCGCCAAGATCGCGGGCATAGCGTTCGAGAGGGGATTCAAATTCACGCGTCAGGCGCTCACCTTCTGCGGCCCGCCTGCGCTTGAGGTTGGCCAGCGCTTCGTCCAAGTCCGCAATTTCGCCAGCTGCCGCGGCACTCCGAATTGCAGCCTCTTCCTCTTTGTAAACAAGGTCGAGAATGCGGCGCTCGGCAGCCAGTCTATCTTCGCGGTTGCTGATAATGTCAGCTTCGGTTTCGAGCGTGATTATCCGGTCACGGCGCGCGTTCGATTCCTGACGGGCCAAGTCGGCCGCCTGCGCATCGGCAGCAGCAATCCGCTCACGGTCTGCTTTGGCGAGCGCAATATCTTCGACTATCTGCTTGCGGGCGGCGAATTCTTCTTTCGAAAGATCGCCTAGATCGACCTCCGTTTGGAGGGCGGCAATTTTCTGCTCTTTCTCGCGCTCAATCTGCTCGAGGCTGAAACGCAGAACATCCTCTGCCGCTGTGGCAAGAGCGGCGCGGGCTGCAATCAGTTCGTCATTCAGTGCGGCCAGATCACGTTGCTTTGACGCTTCTTCTCGAATTGCAGAAATACGCTCTTGTTCGGCGCGTCGGGCAGACATACTGCACGCGGCTGTCGAGCCTTAGCGGGCGGATCAAGGACATAAATCGACAGAAGCGAGAGGCATCGTTCAGGCAATCAGCATTCGAGCTTTTGCCCCGCGATGAGTTCGAGAGGATCGCAGAACATGCAAGAACGCGCGCTGATTTTCATGAACTGGAGCCCAGCCAATGACCGACGATGTGCAGAAGGTGGTCGATGGGCTTACGGAGGCGCAGCGGAGGGCTCTTTGCAATGCGCAGGACATGATGTCCGGCCACGGCGGCTATCCGTTCCTCACGGTCGAATTCATACCAGGCGAATGCTGGCCTGAAGGTGTGGCGCAGTTTCTCACGCTCACCCGTGATCGCCTCACCCCTCTCGGCATCGCAGCCCGCAACCTTATCGCAGGAGACGCGGAGTGAGTGCGCCGAAGCCTCGTTATCCCCGCAAGGCTCAGATCGTTAATGCAGTCGCAGCTGCAAAAGCGTGCGGCCTTGACGTGTGCGGTATCGAGGTTTCACCTAGCGGCATCATCCGCATCATCGAGGCCCGCGCCGTGTCCGAACCCGCTAACGATTTCGAACGCTTTCAGGATCGCCTCTGATGGCGGTCCAGTACATTCGCGACCGGAACAAGCGCCGGTATTATATCTACGCCTACAAGGGCGGCCCTCGCGTTCATGTTCACGAAGGGCCGCGCAAACCGAAGACCCTCCCGCCGAAGGTTCTGCGAGCCATAGCGGACGCCGAAGAGGTGCGCTTTGCCGAGCCGCAGCACCTATTCCGCCATGTCATTCGCCAGTGGCAGAGAAGCGAGGATTGGAACCTTCTTGAACGCTCGACGCGCAAGACCTGGCAGCCGCATATCGACATCATCGACGCCCGTTGGGGCGACTTCCCTTACACCGTTTGGAACGACAGCCGGATGGCGGCGAAGATCGTCAACTGGCGGGACGAGCGGAAAGACAAGCCGCGCACGGCTGATATCGGGGTCGGAGTGCTGCGGGCATTGCTCAAGTGGGCGCGGCTCAACGGGTACATCGGGTTGAATGCTGCGCTCGACATTCCGCAGATCGCCCGGGCGGCCGACCGCGAAGAAGTGGTGTGGACCGATGAGGACATGGCCGCGTTCGAAGCGAAGGCAATCGAATTGGACCGGCCGCAGCTGGTCGACGGCATCAGGCTCGCAGCACTGACGGGCCTACGCCGCGCCGACCTTGTGACCTTGACGTTCGATCACGTCGGGGAGTTCGCAGTCAACAAGACGGCTCTGAAGAAGAGCAGAGGTAAGCGCCGGAAAGCGGTTATTCCAATGACGCCCCAATTGCAGGATCTTCTCGATGATCTTCGCACGCGCCCACGCGAGGAGGGAGTTACCACCGTTCTGGTAAATAGCTTTGGCCGGCCGTGGTCTGGCGACGGCTTCGGAGGCTCTTTTAACCGCATTCGCGATGAGGCGGGGATCGAACACGTTGATGAGGACGGAAAGCGCATACGGAAGCGCCTGCATGACGTGCGCGGGACGTTCTGCACAATGCTCTTGGTAGATTGCGAACTGACTGACGAACAGGCCGCCCGCATCATGGCTTGGTCGGAGAAGAGAGTGGCGCGCATCCGTTCTGTTTATGTTGACGACGCGCGCGTGGTCGTGGCAATCGGCGAGCGCATAGCGGCAAAACACAGAGCAAAACAAGCATGAGCGGGCTTGCTATAAGCCGCAGAAATGCTAGTGTTTGCGGGTGTAGCTCAATGGTAGAGCAGCAGCTTCCCAAGCTGACGAC
>CETS01018767.1_pt1 | contig 17422 bp, 16 predicted proteins | sample 356391 | NCBI WGS metagenome assembly CETS01 (sample SAMEA2622673, study PRJEB7988) | marine metagenome | isolation source: saline water (ENVO:00002010), including
TGGGTTGCATGAAATTAGAGATAGACTTATTATCAATAGAATTATAAGTTTGTTGTATGGGCTTTTCATATGATTTTTAGTTAATCAAAAATAACAATATTAGTTTGAATATTGAAATTGTTCATATCTATACACCAAAAAGAGATTCATTTTTTAGTGTTATTTTCATAAATGAGTATTTAAGAATTTATAGCTAATATATTTTGCTACTTTTGAATTATTAATTTGAAAAAATTTAAATTATTTACAATAATTACTTTAAGCCTATTTTATATAAATGTAGGTGTATCTCATTTTACCAATCCAGAATTTTTTAAAGTCATAATGCCACCATACATTCCGTATCATGATTTTTTTGTCTACTTGTCAGGTTTTTTTGAGTTATCATTTGGATTAATGATACTCTTTAAAAAAACTAGGTATTTAGGGGGTATAGGTTTGTTTTTATTATTAATTGCAGTTTTTCCTGCTAACATATATTTGTATGAATCATATGAGGCCCAGGAAATCCTAAATATTACAAAGTCAAACTCATTTATCAGACTCTTTTTTCAACTACCATTATTAGTTTTAGCATATTGGCATTCCAAAGAAGAAACATCTTATAAACTTGATATTATAAGTTCTATTATTTTTTTTCCAACAATAATATATTTTTTAACATTATCTAGTTAAATTTAGGTATGATTCGAAAGTATTTAATAATTGCTTTTATATTAAATTGTTTTTTTGTTTTTTCTCAAAAAAATATTGTTAATGTAGATTCAATAATAAAAGTAGATAAACATACAGTATATAAAAACATTAGTTATGGTCCAGATAAAAAAAATACACTCGATATATGGCTAGCAAATAGCAAGTCAAAATCTCCATTTGTTGTTTATATACATGGTGGAGGATTCGGAGCAGGAAGTAAAAACTCAGCATACACTAAAAATAATTTTAAGAGAGTTAAAAAATTACTGGAAAATAACATATCATTTGCTACTATTGATTACAGATTTAAAAATAATGATGACTTTTTATTGTCATCATTAAATGATGCTAAGAGGGCTCTACAATATTTAAAATTTTACAATGAAAAATTTAATTTATTGAAAGATAAGGTTGCTTTGATGGGTGCTTCTGCTGGAGCTACCTCATCTCTGTGGATAGGTTTACAGGATGATTTGTCAGATAAAAATAGTGATGATCCAGTATTGAGAGAATCCACAAATGTTTCTTGTATTGTAGGAATGGCTGCAGCCCACTCCTTAAATTTAATGAGATGGAAAGATATGGCTAACGTAGATGAGGCATATCTGAAATCTATTTTTGAAAAGTATCTTGGAAAAATGGACACCGAAAAGTGGATTAAGAGATCCTTTGATAAAGATTATATTTCTGAGGTTGATTTTTTTGAGAAAATGGACTCTAATGATCCCCCAATTTTTATTGTAAATTTTGGTAAAAATAAGAAACCAAAAAATATTGCAGATTTTCATCATAACCCGCTTCATGCAAAGGTTTTAAAAGAAAGAGCTGATTATTTGAAGATTAAAAATGTTGTGTATGCCCCAGGTATTGGAATCATAGATAAATCAAACCAAGGATTAGTAGAATTTATTATTGAAAATTTGAAATAAATTATTTTTTCCAGTCAGAATTGGGAAATCCTAAAAACATAGGGACATTTTTTTGATAAATTTTATAATCAGGATATTTTGCTGAGCTAATACTCTCGCTAAACCTCGCGCTATTATAAAATAATATCACAAGCAAAACACAACCTATTATAGACCAATTAAATGCATTTCCAGTTGCAGAAATACTGAATAAGTAAAATACAATCCATATCAGCTGCTCAGATGCAAAATTTGGGTGTCTTGAAATTGACCACAATCCGGATGTTAAAAAACCTCTTTTAAAATCACCAGTTAGGTTTTCACCTTTTTTAATTTTTTTATATTTTTTTGTTTGAAAATTATATTGTTGTTGATCTGATAAGGTTTCTGTAAAAATGAAAAATAACATAATTAATGCTATTAAGTAATCATAAAAACTTAAATCGTTTGAACCTTGCCAAGCTGCCAAGATTGGCAGTGTCGTTAAAAATATAAGCCCCATTTGATATAAACAAATAAAAAATAAGTTGAAAACAGCCCAATTAAATCTAGGTCTTAAAAACGGAGCTATCCTTTTTAATTCTTTCCATCTGTAATCTTCTTCTCCAATCCAGAAGTAAATGCTGTAACCTCCTCTTCTTCCAAAATTATAACTGAGTCGAATTCCCCATACAGTTGCAACAATAGACATCAAAACCATTCGAGGATCATAACCTGACTGAACAGTAAAATACCATACATAGAATATTGGAATCGTACTCCATAATTTATCTACTTGGCTGTAATTTTGAAAAATTTCACTCACAATAAAAGCGACAATAGAGGCTCCAACGTAAACTTTAAATAAAAAAATTAAGGTCTCAAATTGTTCTACATTAAAATCCAAATTAAAATAATCTCCGAAAAAAACTAAGTATACAAAAAGAATTAATGATGAGATGGTGATTATAATTTTTTTAATCATGAGATCGAAATTAAGTAAAATTTGTAATATGATGCTACAATTACGATATTTGAATATGGTTGTGAACTGTAATGAAGGCACTTTAAATACGTATGTTCCTTCACAAAGTAACCCTTGGAATGTATCAAAGGTTCTTTTTTTATTTAGAAGGATTGGCTTTAGTATTAAGTTTAGTGAAATTAAGGATTATTTAAATATAGCACCAAGTGATTTAATTGATCAAATATTTTTAGAAGCAGTTAATAAACCAATTACTCCAGACCCTGGATGGGCAAATTTTGATAATGGTGATTTCAATAATTCTGGAAAAAATAGAGGAGCTTTTTTTAGGGATCATCAAAAAATAGTTTTTGAAGATTTTTTAAATAACGGATTTAGAGAAAGATTAACTCTTTTTTGGAGCAATCATTTTGTCACAGAGTATTATATGTATAATCACCCTGCCTATACATTTAGATACTATAACAATCTTCAAAAATACGCTTTGGGAAATTTTAAGGAGTTTGTAAGAATAATTGGATTAGATGATGCTATGCTAATGTATTTAAATGGATATGAAAATAAAAATAATGCGCCAAATGAAAATTATTCAAGAGAGCTTTACGAATTATTTACTCTAGGTGAAGGAAATGGTTACACTCAAGATGATATAACTGAAACTGCCAGAGCTTTAACTGGGTATAATTCTAGAACTAATGGGGGCCCAATTTCATTCAATGTGAATAGATTTGATGATGGAGAAAAAACAATTTTTGGACGTACAGGTAATTGGGGATATGATGATGTAATTGAAATTCTTTTTGAAGAAAAAACTGGACTTATTGCAGATTTTATATGTAGAAAGATTTATAAACATTTTGTTAGTCCTGTTATTAAAGAAGATATTATTTTAGAACTATCAAATTATTTTATTCAAAATAATTTTGAATTACTCCCTCTATTTAAAAAATTATTTAAAAGTGAACATTTTTTTCATTCCTCCGCTAGTAATGTAATAATAAAAAGCCCTATCGATTTAATGGTTTTTATTGAAAAAGAGTTTGATTTCATCAAGCCGAATAATTTTACAAATACTTTAACAAATTATCTGAGGGCTAAAACGATGGACATGGGTCAACAAATCCTAAATCCAATCGATGTTGCCGGTTGGCAAGAGAACCATGATTGGATATCATCTGGCACTTTGCCTATGAGATGGGAATTTGGTGATTATTTATTAAACAGATATTATGCAGGAAATAAGGAACAATTTAAAACATTATTGAAAGTTATGATTGGTGAAAATAATGACGATCCTGTGTCTATTGTTAAAACTGTAAAAGAATACCTTTTTTGTGATTATGAGATTATGAATGATGAATTGAATGATGCTATATCAATTTTTAAAAGTGATGTTCCTGAAAATTACTTTAACGGAGGTGGATGGACTGTTAATGATAGTACAGTGCCAAAACAGTTTTATGACTTGCTTAGATTTTTTATAACGCTTCCTGAATTCCAATTAAAATGATAAAAAATTATCTAAATTCTGATAAGCATAGAAAAGAACATTCCAAATGGGATAGGAGAGGCTTCATGAAAGTCTTAGGTCTTGCAGGAGCTGGATCAATTTCACTTGGTTCAACAAATCTTTCAGTATTAAATTCAAATTTTATAACAAATGCACTTTCTGATTCTGTTTCAGACAGAGTTCTAGTCTTGATTAGATTAAAAGGTGGAAATGATGGCTTAAATACAATTATTCCTTTATCTCAATATGATACTTATGTTTCTAAAAGACCTACCCTTCACATTCCTAGCAATAAAATAATTAAACTTGATGATAATCACGGTATTCCAAATTTTATGTCTAGTTTAAAGCCCTTTTGGGAGGAGGGAAAAATGAAAGTAGTAAATGGAGTTGGATATGAAAATCAAAATTTATCACACTTCACCTCATCAGATTATTGGGCTACTGGATCGACAAATAAAAATGAAATGGTATCTACAGGATGGCTTGGAAGATATTACGATGAAAAACATTTTGATTATAATATAAATCCACCTGATAAGCCCATAGCTGTTCAAATTGGTAGTAATGCAAATTTGATATTTAGTGGTGCCAATAGATCATATGCATTTGCAGTTGCTAATGAATCACGTTTAGAACGGGTTGCAGAAAGGGGAGAATTTTTTGGGCTTGAAAACCTGCCTGATTGTACTCACGGTGATCAGTTGGAATTTTTAAGAAGAGTCACAAATACCACTTATGATTATGCGAAAGTAATAAGTGAGGCTTTCACAAGTTCAACTGATTTCGATGCATATGATGATGAAATTGGATTGGATAGACAACTTAGATTGGTAGCTAGACTGATAAAAGGCCGTTTAGGATCAAAAATATATATGGTATCCATTGGAGGGTTTGATACCCATGGAAATCAATCATTAACACATGAACTTTTATTGACTCAATTATCTAATTCATTAAAGAAATTTTATGATGATTTAAATTATGAAGGACTTGATTCAAAGGTTCTATCTATGACTTTTTCAGAATTTGGTAGAAGAGTCAGAGAAAATGGATCTGAAGGCACTGATCACGGCTCAGCAGCTCCAACTATGCTTTTTGGTGCCCCTTTGAGGGGGAGCGGAATAATTGGAGATTGGCCAAGTCTAACCGATTTAAATAAAAGAGGAAATATGTACAACAGTATTGATTTTAGATCCGTTTATCAGACAATATTAAAGGATTGGCTGTGTGGTGATTCAGATTATATAGATAAAGCTATGCTAGGAAATGATTATGATATGCTTGGATTAGGTTTCGGTTGTAATGATGAGGAAATTGTGGACTATAATGATCTGTTCAATTACCACCATCCAATATATACTAACTCAATTAATACAGTCAATCTAAATTTAAGAATTAAGCAAACACATAAAGTTGATATAAGAATTTATGATATTTTGGGTAGGCATATTAATACTGTTTTTAAAGGAGAATTATTAAGTGGAGAACATACTTTCCCATTGAGCCACACAAAAGGAGGCAAAATATCATCCGGACAATACTTTTACAGAATAGGGATTTCTGGAGGTAAAACTTTGAGTAAATCTTTTGTGGTTAGATAGAGTTAAAAATCGACTCCATTTTCTTTTCTTCTTCTTCAGCTAAGTCCTTATCAACAAGAATTCTTCCACTGTGTTCATCAGTAATAAGTTTTTTTCTTGAGGCTATATCTAATTGTACCTGAGGAGGTATGACAAAAAATGAACCTGCAGATGCTCCTCTTTCGACAGGAACAACAGCTAACCCATTCTTAACGCTAGATCTAATTTTTTTGTATGAGTTTAGAAGTGATTCATCAATCTTAGATTCGAATTCACCGGATTTTTTTATTAAACCACTTTCTTCCTTCTCAGTCTCTTTCATTATAGCGTCTAGTTCACTTTTTTTATGTTTTAGGTGAGTATTTCTATCGTCTTTAAGCTGACTAGTTTCATCTAGTTTTTCAGTTTTTTGTTCAATTTGCGCTTTAACTTCATTTATTTGTTTTTCACTGTATTCAATTTCTAGCTCTTGATATTCAATTTCTTTACTTAGAGATTCAAATGCTCTGTTATTTCTTACATTCTTTTGCTGATCATTATATTTTTTAATCATAGCTTTTGATTCCTCAATTTTATTAAGCTTTTCCTTAATTAAATTCTGCAATTCTTCAATTTCTGAATTTACTTTTTCTACCCTGACCTCTAAGCCTGAAACTTCATCTTCTAAGTCCTGAACTTCTAAAGGAAGTTCACCTCTAACACTTCGTAGTTTATCAATTCTTGAATCTATTAATTGTAAATCATAGAGTGCTCTTAACCTATCTTCAACTGAGTAATCAACTTTTTTTGCCATATTAAAAATAATTTACAGGATTTGTCCTAGTTTTCGCAATAATGCATGCAAACTTAGGAATTTTTTTATTAAGATATTCCAAAATTAACTCCTTTGTATATTTTTCACTTTCGTAGTGCCCAATATCAACCAACAATGTTTTATTATTTGGTTTAAAAAAATCATGATATTTTAAATCTGATGTAACAAAACAATCAATATTATTTTTTAAAACCTCTTCAATACCAAAGCTTCCAGAACCACCTAAAACAGCGACTTTTTTTATTATTTTTCCTCTAAAATTACTATGTCGGAGATTTGATATTTCCATTTTTTCTTTTAAAAAATTTAAAAAATCTGTTTCTTCCATTCCAATTTCTAAATCTCCAACCATTCCCATTCCAATACTTTGGTCTTCCTCCTTCTTCATCAATATTTCCAAATTGCTAAGACCTAATTTTTTTGATATTTGAAAACTAACGCCCTCAGGATTATTATCCAAATTGGTATGTATTGCATAGATGTTTATATTATTATTAATTGCTTTAAGAATGATATTAGTCACATATTCCTCACTATTTAAATGCCCGTGACCTTTATACAAGAGAGGATGAAATGTTATAATCAAATTACAATTTAAATTAACGGCCTCGTCAATAATAGCTTCGGTGGTATCTATTGTAATTAGTGCTTTATTAATATTGGAGTTATTATCACCAACAAGTAGTCCAACATTATCAAAGTCCTCAGCATTTTTTATTGGACACCAATTCTCTAGAATTGATTGAATATCAATTAATTTCATTGGAATTTTTTATCAAATATAAAATTTATATTTTCGTCAGATGTCTCTATTGAGAATATTACTTCTCCCAATTTCATTACTATACTATTTGTATCAGTTGATAAGAAATAAATTTTATGACCAAGGTATAATAGAATCAAAGCATTTTGATATTCCAACTATTTCGGTTGGAAACCTTTCTGTAGGTGGGACAGGAAAAACACCGCTTGTTAATTACATAATTTCAAATTTTAAAAACAACTATAAAATTGCATTTTTGAGTAGAGGATATGGGAGAGATTCCAGTGGATATATACTGGCAGATGAAAAAACACTTGTTACTAAAATTGGAGATGAACCATTCTTAATAAAAAAAAATCATGGAGAAATATTAGTTGTAGTTTCTGAGGATAGAGTTCTAGGTGTATCAAAAACTATTAATGAAAACAGTGGAGTTCAGTTTTTTATATTGGACGATGCTTTTCAACATAGGCGGCTGAAGTGTGATCTTAATATAGTCGTTACAAAATACGATAATCCATACTACAGTGATTTTGTTTTGCCTACTGGAAATTTGCGAGAACCTATTTCTGGAATAAAAAGGGCACAAATCATAGTCATATCAAAATGTCCAAATAATCTTGGTGAGGGTCAAAGACAAGAAATAATTAAAAAAATAAAACCCTCAGATCAACAAAAGGTATTTTTTACAACAATAGTTTATGATGAATCTTTAGTAGGTAGAGTTGATTTGAATGTAATGGATTTAACTGAATCCTCAGTTCTCTTGGTTACAGGAATCGCTGACAGCTCAGATCTTGAAAAATATTTAAATAATAAAAAAATTAGTTTTGAGCATTTGAAATTTAATGATCATCATATTTATTCTGAAGCGGATATAGATAAAATAAAATCAAAATCAAAGAACAAGAAAATCATTACAACTGAGAAAGATTACCATAAAATTTTAGATATTAAATCGTTCGAAAATATGCATTATATTGGTATAAAAGTTAAATTTTTAGATGGTAAAAACAACTTTAATTCAGAGATTGAAAAAGTTATTAATTGATGTGTTTTTGTGCTTTGTATGAAGATCTTACTAGTGGACCACTTTCTACATGAATGAATCCTAAATCATCTGCTACTTTTTTATAAAAATTAAATTCAGTTGGGTCAACAAAGTTTTTAACTGGAAGATGTTTTTTTGATGGTTGTAGATACTGCCCTATAGTAACAACATCAACCCTTGCTTTTCTCAAGTCTTTAATAGTTTGAACAACTTCCTCTTTTTTCTCTCCAAAACCTAACATTATCCCTGATTTTGTTCTATTTACACCTTTAGACTTTAAATAACTCAAAACTTCTAAACTTCTTTCGTATCTAGCTTGAATTCTGACTTCTCTTGTTAATCTTTTAACTGTTTCAATATTGTGTGAGATTACTTCAGGCATAACCTCAACAATTCTATCTAAATGTTTATGTATTCCCTGAAAGTCTGGAATTAATGTTTCAAGAGTAATTCCAGGATTCATTCTTCTAATACTCCTAACTGTTTCAGCCCAAATTATTGAGCCCATATCGGTCAAGTCGTCTCTATCCACAGAAGTAATTACAGCATGTTTTATCCCCATCACAGAAATTGATTTTGCAACTTTTTCAGGCTCTTCCCAATCTACAGAAAGAGGTCTTCCTGTTTTCACTCCACAAAAACCACATGATCTTGTACAAATATTTCCTAATATCATGAATGTTGCTGTTCCTTCACCCCAACATTCTCCCATGTTAGGACAACTACCGGATGAACATATTGTATTTAACTTATATTTATCTACAAGTCCTCTAAGATTAGAATATTTTTTACCAGTTGGAAGTTTTACTCTAATCCAATCTGGTTTTTTCTTGAATCCAAAATTATTTTTTGATGAGATTTTGGGTTGTTGATTCCTATTTCCTATGTCTAGTTTTACCCAACTTTTGGAATCAATTTTTTTATGTTCAATTACCTTGCTTTCCAACGAATTTTATTGATATGCAAATATATATGAATTTTAAATCAATGTTAGGTACCAAATTGAAAAAAATGTTAGAAAAATTATCCCCAAAATTGAATATATTTTCATTCCATAACTAAGTCTGTTGTTTGAAGGCATGTATTTACTTGTTATTAGTGTATAATTTAGTATTGCATATACAGGTGCCGTAACAAAAGATAGTATAGTTGCGACCCTAACTAAACTTCCCATTTCGGACATTAGAAATACAAAAATAGAAAAAGTGCCAATGGATAGTAATATCAACCAAAGAGTATAGCTACCAAATTTTTCAAAACCAAGTAGAGTCATTGATTTACCCATTGCTCTCGGCGAAGCGTCAAGACAGGTAAGTGTTGTGCTAAACATAGTTGTGAATGCAGCAATTGCTATAAGTAAAAACATATTTTCACCTAAAGTAGATGTGTATAAATTAATAAGTTGACCTGCAAATTCACCACCATTATTTGAAAAACTTTCACCAGAGTTGTACATAACAAAAGCACCAAGACCAATAAAACAAATACCTAAAACTACAGTGGTTAGGTAACCAATATTAAAATCAAATAAAGCGGTTTTATAATTCATGTTTTTATTTAGTAATATTTTCTCTTTTGTCCATATTGATTGCCAGATTGAAACATCTAATGGTGCAGGCATCCATCCCATAAATGCTGCAAGAAAAATTATTCCTTCAAAATTAGATGGCATAATTTGCTTAATTTCTACGGTTGCATTCGAATTGAGATTAGCATAGAATACTGCTATAAGAGTTGAAATTCCCAGAATCAGAATAATTACTTTAATTAAATTATCCAGTAAACGATATTTTCCAATAATTAAAATTAATAAGCAGAAAATAATTATAATACCTGACCATAATGTGATATTAGAACTCATGCCGAAAAGCTCTATTGCTAAGCCTGCTGTCACTATCGTAACTGCTGCTTGTATTGTAAAAATCGTAACAATTGATAGGGCTAAATAAATAACTAACACATAATTTCCAATTCTCTTGTAGCCATCGAGGAGTGTTTCACCTGTAGCATGGGCATATTTAGTACCAAATAGAAAAAATGGATATTTAAAAAAATTGCAAAGCAGTAGAGCCCATATCAGCCCAAATCCAAATTCTGCCCCAGCCTTTGTTGATTGAACTAAATGAGAAACACCAATTGCAGCACCTGCAAATAATAAACCAGGACCTAATTTTTTAAAAAATCTAATCATCAAGATTTTAATTTATCACTTAAAAGTTTTTTAGCTCTAAAAATTTTTATTTTAACAGTATTAATAGGTTGATTTAACTTTTTTGAGATTTCTTGAATTGATAAATCTTCAAAGTATCTGTATTTAATCATATCTCTGTAAGCTGGTTTAAGTTCATCAATCTTTAAATTTAGATTTTCATAACTCTCTTTATTAATCATATCTTGTTCTGGATCTAAATCAGATACGAAGCTCTCTATCTTTTGTGAATCAACTTCTTTAAATAGTAACTTCTTTTTTTTTAAATAATCAGAATAATTATTTTTTGCAATAGAAATCAGCCATGTTTTAAAATTATATTTAGAGTCGTAGGTATCTATTTTCTCAAATGCTTTCGAGAACGATTTTATCGTGATTTCCTCAGAAACATATTCATTCGATGTTTTTTTTAAGAGGTAATTATAGACATAATCCCAATTGGAATTTAATAAATTGTCAAATGATGGCAATTCTTTTTTTGACATTAAGAAAGTTATTAATTGAAATTCATCGATGGTTTTTTGCAGTCATTCTCCTCAGGGAGTTTTCCGCAAATTCCACAAGGTTTGTCACTCTCCTTACTCAAAAATGGATTATTACTTGCACAAGTTCCTGAAAATTTACCGTCCTTTTTCAATATAATTTTAATCGATATTCCTGCAAATGCTAGAGCTAAAAATATTATAGTGATTATGTAAATTTCCATTATTAAATAATGTTAACTTCTTCTTCAAGCAATATATCAAATTTTTTTCTAACTGATTCTTTAATTTTTTGAGAATAGTTGTAAATATCAATGCCTTTAGCTTTTCCTAAATTGATTATTACTAATGCCTGGTTTTTATAAACAGAAACATTTTTTTCTTCTTTTTTCTTAAAACCACATTTTTCAATTAACCATCCAGCTGAAATTTTATATTTGGATTTGCCGATATTGTAACTTACCAAATCAGGAAATGATAAGCCAATTTCTTTTAGCTTAGATTTTCCAATTGTAGGGTTTTTAAAAAAACTACCAGCATTTCCTGTTTTTTTGTAGTCTGGAAGTTTTTTCGATCTTATTTTACTTACACTTTCAGCAATGTTTTTTAGAGTAGGTTTATTAATATGATTTTCCTTCAAAAATTGTTTTAGGGATGAATATTCAGTATTTATTTTATGATGAATCTTGGATAAACGTAGTGTAACATTAGTTATTATGAATTTGTTTTTCAAATCTTCTTTAAAAACTGAACTTCGATATGAAAAATTACAATCATCATTATTAAAAATTTTAATAGAACTGTTTTCAACAAACACTCCTCTACAACTCTCTAATACATCTTTAATTTCTTTACCGTACGCACCAATATTTTGGATAGGTGCACTTCCAACATTTCCAGGGATAGAAACCAAATTTTCAATACCACCAAAATCATTATCAATACACCACCACACTAGTTCATTCCAATTTTCACCTGCACCAACGGAAATTAAAACTTCTTTATCATCCTCGTTTATTATCTCAATTCCCTTTATGTCAATTTTAATAACAGGATACTGAATGTTATTTCTAAATAAAATATTGGTGCCTGCACCAAGAATTAATAATTTTTCACTTTTATTTAAATCAAGAAAATCTAAGATTTGTTTTTCAGAATTAACACTAACAAATTTTTTTGCATAAGCATCTACGCCAAATGAGTTGAAGGGCTTTAGAGATGTTTTTTTCAAAAATGTGTATTTATTTATTTTTACTCACTTCTCCTTTTCATCTTCCTCCTCATCTTCATCCTCTTCAGGCAGGACCTCACCTTTAATTCTTAGGACCACAGATGAGTTTTTCGAGTTAGAAACTACAGAAATCGCCTTCATAAAAAGTCCAACTCTTTTGGTGTCATATTCCACTTCAATTTCACCAGATTCGCCAGGTTGAACAGGTTTTTCAGGCTTTTTAGGAATAGTACATCCACATGATGAAGAAATTCTTTCAAAAACAAGAGGGGCAGTGCCAATATTTTTAAACTTAAAAACTCTTTTTCCATCTGACTCAAATTCAACTTCACCATAATCAATTGATGTAACCTCAAATTTAATTTCAGCTTGTTTTTGTTGAGAAAAAACAAAAAAAGAAACTAATAATGTGATTGAAATAAGTATTGAATTTTTCATTGGTAATAATTTTTATTAAAAATAATTCATTTAAATCCTTTTACAAAAATTATTTTCCCTTTTAAATCTTTATCTAGTTAGTTACTTTTGTTTAAATTAAAGAAATGGGAATTGATAAAGTTTATAATTCTAAGCTAGTTGAAAAAAAATGGTTGAAAGTTTGGAGTGATGATAAGTTATTTAAATCTATCCCTGATAATCGACCTTCTTATACAATAGTTATACCTCCCCCTAATGTAACAGGCATATTACACATGGGGCACATGCTTAACAACACCATACAGGATATACTAATAAGAAGGGCAAGACTAAGGGGTTTCAATGTTTGTTGGGTGCCTGGAACCGATCATGCATCTATCGCAACTGAAGCTAAAGTCGTTAAAATGTTAAGAGAAAATGGCATAAATAAAACTGATATTAGTAGAGAAAAATTTTTAGATTATGCATGGGAGTGGACAGAAAAGCACGGAGGCCTTATTCTCGATCAATTAAAAAGGATTGGATGCTCATGTGATTGGAGTAGAACAAAATTTACTTTAGATGATGATTTATCAGAGTCAGTCATCAAAACATTTATTAAACTATTTGAAGAGGGATATTTATACAGAGACAAAAAAATTGTGAATTGGGACCCAGAGGCCAAAACGACTCTATCTAACGAAGAAGTCATCTACAAAGAGGAAGAAGCTGATCTCTTTTATTTAAAATATAAAATTGTTGGAAGTAATGATTATTTATCTATTGCTACAACACGACCAGAAACTATTTTCGGTGACACTGCAGTGGCAATAAACTCAAAAGATAAAAGATATAAAAAATTAAAAAATAAAAAACTTGTTGTTCCATTAGTAAATCGTGAAATTCCAATAGTTTACGATGAGTCTGTAGAAATTGAATTCGGAACTGGATGTTTAAAAGTGACTCCAGCTCACAGTGAAAAAGATTTCTTGATAGGAAAAAAACACAAACTTGAAATCATTGACATTTTTAATGATGATGCAACCCTTAATGATAATGCTATTCATTACTCAGGAAAAGATAGATTTAAGGCTAAAAAGGAGATCGTTGATGAATTAAATGCTAAAGGTTTAATTTCAAAAATTGAAAACTATAACCACAATATTGCTCTATCCGAAAGAACAAATTGTGTTGTTGAACCAAAGCTATCTTTGCAATGGTTTGTTAAAATGAAAGAATTGGCAAAACCCGCCATTGATGCAGTAAAAAATGGTGACATTAAATTTCATCCAAAAAAATATGTAAATGTTTATAGAAATTGGATGGAAAATATAAGAGACTGGAACATATCTAGACAATTGTATTGGGGCCATCGGATCCCTGTGTTTTATTTAAAAAAGGATAATTCAAAATTTGTTGTTGCTAAAAATAGAGAAGATGCATTGATTGAATTCAAAACAAAATTTAATGTAGTCGATTTAAATTCTGATGATATAATTCAAGATGATGATGTTCTGGATACTTGGTTTTCATCATGGCTATGGCCTATCAGTGTTTTTGATGGTATTAGGTTTCCAGAGGGAAGAGATATTAATTATTATTATCCAACATCTGACATAGTAACAGGACCAGATATTTTATTTTTTTGGATTGCAAGGATGATAATGAGTGGTTATTATTTAAGAAATAAAAAACCCTTTGATAATGTATATTTTACAGGTCTTGTTAGAGATGATAAGGGAAGAAAAATGTCAAAGCAACTAGGAAATTCACCTGATCCAATTGAGCTTATTGAAAATTATGGTGCAGATGGTGTTAGAATTGGATTATTATTTTCAGCTCCAGCTGGAAACGATTTATTATTTGACACTAAATTATGTGAGCAAGGGAAAAATTTTTCAAACAAAATATGGAACGCTTTTAGACTAATTAATGGTTTTGATGTTTCTCCAAAAAAAGAACAAGAACTATATGAAATAGCTGCTATAAAGTGGTTTAATGAGAAATTAAAATTAAAAATTAAAGATATAGATAATGCCTTTGATAACTTTAAAATATCTGAGGCTCTTATGACAACTTATAAACTTGTCTGGGATGATTTTTGCTCAATTTTCTTGGAAATAGTAAAGCCAAAGTTTGGTGAAAAAATATCACAAAAAACAATCTTGGAGGTAAACAATTTGTTCATTAAAATTTTATCGATTTTACAGCCTTTTATGCCTTTTATTACATCAGAAGTTCTAGAAAATATTTCCAGATCAACTAAAAACCTAGACTGGCCAAAAACTAATAAAATTGACATTGAAGTTATAGCAAACTTTGAACATGTAAATGAGCTCATAACAAAAATTAGAAACTTTAAGAAAACCAATTCAATAGGTTTCAAGGATTCGGTTAAATTATATTATGAAAATAAAATCCTAGATGATGAATTAAAAAGTGTTTTACAAAAGCTTACAAATTGTGAATTAAATCAATCTGAAATAAATGGATCTGTTAAAATGAATTCTCTAATGGTTGGTAAATACAATTATTTTATTGATTCTGATAAAAATTTAAGTGAGGAGGATATTTTAAAAATTAAAGAGGACTTGAACTACAATATTGGTTTTAAAAATATTCTTGAAAAAAAATTATCAAATAAAAAATTTGTAGACAATGCCCCAAAAGATGTAGTTGAAAATGAAAAGAAAAAACTTGATGATGTACTATCTAAAATTATTAGTTTAAAAAATAAAATCAATAACTTAAGCAGTTAAAATTCTGAAATTATATCTTCTCCTCCTCTTACGCTTTGATTGATTTTAACATTCAAATTTGAATCAACGGGAAGGAATAAATCAACTCGCGAACCAAATTTAATAAAACCAGCATCTTTGCCTTGAGTAACATTTTTATCGACTTTAGCATAGTTTACAATTCTTCTTGCTACTGCACCAGCAATTTGTCTGTAAAGAATTTCACCAACAGTATTGTTTTCTATTACAACTGTTGTTCTTTCATTTTTTTCAGAAGATTTAGGATGCCAAGCAACTAGATATTCTCCAGGATGATATTTACTGTATTTAACTAAACCAGAAATAGGATATCTGGTGACATGAACATTTAAAGGGGACATAAAAATTGATACTTGAATCCTATCATCCTTAAAGTATTCTTTCTCATAAACCTTTTCAATATTAACTATTTTACCATCAACAGGTGAAATTATATGCTTATCATTAAGGGTCGTATTACGAGTTGGGTTTCTAAAAAATTGAAGTACAAGAACTAGAACTACAATTGAAGCTGTTTGAAGAAAAACCTTAATTAAGCCATCTGAAAAAATATATTCAAGAAGTAATATATCGGCTATTACAGCAAATAAAAAAATTAAAATTATTGTATGACCCTCTTTATGAAACATTTTCTATAAAAATTGGAAGATAAAATATAGAATTGGAAATGAAAAAATTATACTATCTAATCTATCGTATATACCACCATGACCAGGAAGTAGTTTTCCAAAATCTTTGATTTTTAATTCACGTTTTATTTTGGATTGTACTAAATCTCCCAGAATTGCAAAAAAACATGTTAAAACACAAAGTATTATTATCAATATGGTGCCTACATCGCTTATGTATGATGAAATTAAAAATCCATATAAAATTGAAAAAATCATTGAAGCCAATGCTCCTTCAACAGTTTTTTTTGGCGACAGCGATTCAAATAGTTTTGTTTTTCCATAATTAACACCAATTAAATATCCCACTGTATCTATTCCCCAAATCAAAAATAAATATGCCAAAATTACTTTTTTAATATCAACAAAATCGAAAGAAATGATAGAATAAATTATTACTAAGAATGAAAAATTAACTCCAAATAATGGCCATGCTTTACTTAATCGCTTGTACTTAAAGAGTTTTTTATTTAGAAATAGACAATAAAGATGAATAATGGATAATGATATAGTTGCAAAAAGAAAAATAATTAATAAGGGTCCAATATCTTCAAATTGTATCTCATTACTAATAACCGGTAATAATCCAAAAGTAATTATTAAAAATAGTGGATAAAATTCTGTATTCATAAAAAGTCCTGGAGCTAACCCCTTTCCTGAGCCCCATTTTATAAACTCGAAATGCTCCTCATCTTTTCTTAAAACTTTTCCATATTCAATAATTATAATAACACAAAATATTACCAATAGTATAATAAACGATTTGTAACCATAGTAAATAGATCCAAGAATGGCCAACACATAAAAAATTGATGAAATAATTCTAGGAAATAAGTCTTTCATTACAGATCTTCCAGTAGAATCAAATATAAATTTTTAGCACTAGATCCATAGGTTAGAAAATTTAAATCTTCTCCATCCCCTTTATTAAAGTTTTTAATGGATGTTATGTTTGAAGGTAAGTTATTGGAATATTTTATTCTTATACCCTCAAGTCCTTTACTCAAAGTTTCTGATAATTGACTTGTTCTTGCCATAACAATTATATTGTTAGGTAAATCATTTGACTTATATGACTGAATTTGTTTAGCACTAACTAGTATACTACCATCCTTAGCAACAAGAAACTCACAATCAGTAATGAATAAATTAGAGTTCAGATTAGATTTATTAAATTTTAATTTATTATTTGGGATGTAGTGGTTTGTAAAGGAGTCATTAAAACACAAAATACTTTTTTCTGCCCAATCGTTTTCTTCAATAATTTTGTTAAAATAGTCTTCACATTCAACCGAATCCGTTGCATACAAGAACTTACCTCCATTTGAGCTGAAATTTAATGTGAATTTATCTTCTACTAACTCATCTTT
>CETS01042249.1_pt1 | contig 17374 bp, 17 predicted proteins | sample 356391 | NCBI WGS metagenome assembly CETS01 (sample SAMEA2622673, study PRJEB7988) | marine metagenome | isolation source: saline water (ENVO:00002010), including
AAGCACCCGGCCTGCTTTTGAATCACCCGGGCGCGAAGCTGCGCCGCGACCGGTTTGCAATCGCCACCAAGGACAGCATTACCGGAACCTCGACCAGAACGCCCACGACCGTTGCCAGTGCGGCACCGCTTCCAAGTCCGAAAAGCCCGATAGCCACGGCCACGGCGAGTTCGAAGAAATTCGAAGTGCCGATCAGCGCACACGGGGCGGCTACCGCGTGCGGCACCTTCCACGCCTTGGCCCAGCCGTATGCGATCAGAAAAATCCCGTAGCTCTGAACAATGATCGGCGCGGCGATCAGCGCGATCAGCAGGGGCCGTGCCACGATCGTTTCCGCCTGGAAGCCGAAGAGCAACAGCACCGTCAGCAGAAGCCCGATGATCGACAGCGGCTTCATGCGTCCCGTAAATTCTGTGACCGCCGCTTCATCGCCGCCATGCGCCGCAAGCAAACGATGGCGGACGAAGGCTCCTCCCCCCAGTGGCACGACCACATAGAGGGCGACCGAGAGCAGCAGAGTCTCCCACGGCACCGCGATGTCGGTCACCCCGAGCAGCAGTGCGACGATCGGCGCGAAGGCCACGATCATGATCAGGTCGTTCGCTGCAACCTGGACCAGCGTATAGGCCGGATCGCCCTTGGTGAGCTGCGACCAGACGAAGACCATCGCCGTGCAGGGCGCAGCCCCCAGCAGAATGAGACCTGCGATATATTGCTGGGCATCGGCGGGGGCGATCAGGTCGGCAAAGACCACTTCGAAGAACAGCACGCCAAGCGCTGCCATGGTGAACGGTTTGATAAGCCAGTTGACTGTCAGGGTGATGATCAGGCCTTTCGGCTTGTCCCCGATACGGCGCACCGCACTGAAATCGACTGCGACCATCATCGGGAAGATCATCGCCCAGATGAGCACGGCAACGACGAGATTGACCGAGGCATATTCGAAAGCCGCGAGGGCGGCGAACGCATCCGGCGCGAGGTTGCCAAGACCAATCCCGCCGAGGATCGCCCCGCCAACCCAGACCGAGAGCCATTTCTCGAACAGGCCCAGTCCTGCCGCGCCGGCATCGATGTCGGAAGTGACTGTGGTCATTGATCGTCCGCCTCGTAGCCGATGGCCTGCAACTGGTCCCGCAAGGCGATCTGATCCAAGCTGGCGATAGGCAGCGCCAGCATCAGGTCGATGCGCCGCTTGAGCATCCGGAAAGCATCGAGGAAGGCCGCCGCCTTTTCCGCATCGCTTCCCTCGACCGCTGCCGGGTCGGGAATACCCCAATGCGCCGAGGTCGGACGCCCCGGCCAGACCGGGCAGCTCTCCGCCGCCGCACTGTCGCAAACGGTGAAGATCAGGTCGAACTCGGGACCTTCGGCAAACTCCGTCCAGTTCTTGGAGGAATAGCCCTCGGCGGGATAACCCAGCGTCTCGAGCGTGTGAAATGCCCAGGGGTTGACCTCACCGGTGGGATTGCTCCCGGCACTGTAGGCTTTGAAGCGGCCTGCACCGTCATGGTTGAGGATTGCCTCGCCCAGGATCGAGCGTGCAGAATTGCCGGTGCACAGGAACAGCACGTTCAGCGGTCGGTCTGACATGGATGACCTCAACAGCAGGAATTCTGGGGGACGCCATCTGCGGCGCGCAGCAGGCGCTCGATGCGGCGTTGGCGGAAGCGAGCTGGCCGAGGTCGGGACTGCCGCCATAGGTCGTGCTCTCGCCATCGGTCATGAAGGCTTCCCACACCACGCCGTCGGGATCGGCAATCCAGCTCTTCTCCGACTGCGCATAGCAGCACGTCGTCGCGCCTTCTTCTAAAACGGGACGGTCGGCAGCCTTCAGACGGCCGTAGACCTCTTCGAGTTCGGCCTTGTCCTCGACCTGCAAGCCGACATGCTCGACGCCCTTGGTCGCATCCTCGCGCATCGAGATAGCGAAGTTTATGCGGGGATCTTCAAGCATCCACTTGGCGTAGTCGCCCTTCACCACGGAAGGCCGGGCACCGAACAGGCTTGAATAGAAGGCTACGGACCTATCGATGTCGGTTACGCCGACATGCACATGAAAACGTTTCATCGGGCGCTCTCTCTTTCGGGTATTGAAGCGAAGGCAGGGTCTTCCGAACACGACATGCCGCCACAGCAATTTTCGGTGAGATAGCCCATCAGGCCGTTCATCGCGGCATAGTCGGCCGAATAGATGATCGACCGGCTTTCGCGCCGCTGCGTGACCAGTCCTGCATTGGCAAGCTGCGCCAGGTGGAAGCTCATCGAAGATGGGGGGACGTCGAGTTTTTCAGCCAGCACCCCGGCTGCAACGCCCTGTTCGCCTGCCTGCACGAGCAATCGGAATGCTGCGAGGCGGTGCTCCTGCGCCAGCGCGGAAAGTGCGCGGATGACCCGATCGGCTTGCAATTTTCGCTCCAACGATTCGATAAATATCGAAATATGGAATTGCGGGGTGCCGGTCAAGGCTGCATCTGCCTGCTTGCACTCGAAATTCCGAAACGGATCGACCAAGGTTCCCAGCCGCAGATGGTCCCGCCTTGCCGAGCGCATCAAGGCCTGCGGGAAGTGCTTTCATAGCCGGGACCGGACATCATGCGCATGACGACCGGCTTCGCCGGATGACTGTTGACCAACCATATCGGGAAAATGGTAGCGGAGGAGGCGCTATAACTTTTGTCTCAGGCAATTTCAGAGCGTCTCTAAGTACACTGTAAAATCAGTCGTTTATCGGATACAAAGTTCGCGGTCGGTCGCCCTGATTTGCCCGAAACCACGTCAAAACGTGGGAACGAATGTGGGACCGATTAGGGGCAAAAATGGCCTGAAAAGTCCCTGACAGGGAACCGAACCTGATGGCGCTGACGATACTCAAAGTGAAGCACGCGAAGCCCGGACGTCATGTCGATGGCCGGGGCCTTTGCCTCGTGGTCAAGCCAAGCGGGGCGCGGACCTGGGTGCTGCGAATGCAACACAATGGGAGGCGACGCGATTACGGTCTCGGATCAGCCCTGGATGTATCTCTGGCTGATGCGCGCGAGGCTGCGGCAGCGCTGCGACGACGTGTGCGGGAAGGTCACGATCCAATCGCTGAAAGGAGGGAAGCGCGCAGAATTGCGCCCAACTTCGAAGCAGCGACGCGCGCTTGCGGAGATACCTTGCGCGAGGGCTGGAAAGAAAAGCACTTCGAGAAGTGGATCAGCAGCTTCGAAAGGCACGTCTTCCCGCTCATAGGATCGAAGCCGGTTGATCGCATCGACAGTGCCTGCGTCGTCGAGGCCCTGTCGCCAATCTGGTTGGAGATCCCCGAAACTGCCCGCCGCCTCTTGCAACGCATCGGCGTTGTGTTGGACTTTGCACATATCAAGGGATGGGTGCCGGAAGAAGTCTCCCTTCGATCCGTTCGCAAGGGCCTGCCGCGCCAAAACGACAAACGCGGCCATATGGCCGCTATGCCTTACGCCGATGTGCCTGCCTTGATGAAGAAGCTAGCGGCTGCACAACCCACGACCGGGCGCGATGCACTGCGCTTCACAATCTACAATGCTGTCCGTTCGAACGAAACGCGGCTGGCAGTCTGGACGGAGTTTGATCTGGACAACGCAATATGGACCATCCCAGGCGAACGCATGAAAGCGAGGGAAACGCATGTTGTCCCGCTTTCGCCCCCTGCCCTCAAATTGCTTCAAAGGCTTTGGCAGGAGCGGACCAGCGACACTGGCCTAGTCTTTACCAACAACGGAACGAAGCCAATCAGCGATATGACGATGACCAAGCTGTTGCGCGACGACGGCATTGAAGGTGTGACCGTCCACGGCTTCCGTTCGACCTTCACCGACTGGTCTTCTGAGCAAACCGATTTCCCGAAAGAAGTCGCGGACAAGGCGCTGGCGCACAAACTGCCCAATAAGGTTGAAGCCGCCTACCGCCGCACCGACTTCTTCGAAAAGCGGCGCGCGCTAATGGCAGCGTGGGCTGCGTTTTTGCATCGGACACCGGACAAGAGCGAGAAGCGTGCCCAAGATGCAGTCGATTTTGCTAATTCGGCACGCGCTGCCGCCTGACCAATTCGTGCAAGCTGGCAGTGGTAACGCGTGTTGCCTTTCCAATCTTCACGGTCTCGAGTTCGCCACTTGAGATCAGTTCGTAGAGCTTTGTGCGCCCGATACCGATCATGCGGGCAGCGTCATTAACCCTGACGCAGATCGGCTCGACAGGTTGCGACCCGCTCATTCTGCCGGTTCCTCTTCACGATAACGTGCGGGATCGGCGATCCAGCGATTGATTGCGGACTCATGCCAGCCTGCGCCGTGGACGCTTATCTTCACCTGTGACGGGAAAGTCCCCTCGGCGATCTTGCGATAGATGGTGGAGCGGGAAAGGCCGGTACGGTCGAGCACGGTCTTCAAGCGGATGATGCGTTCTGTGTTGGACATTGGGCGTTCTCACTTTGACATTGACAGCCCCTCAATGGAGCATAATGAGAACTTTCTAACGCAACACAAGGGTCAGTCCGAGTTGGAAATCGGGCAAATCTTCAACGATTTGCGGGAATTGAAACGTCTATGGACGGTTAGAGACTTTGGCGGACAAATTGCTCAACAGCTGTCGGTTCTGAAGATTTTCGCGCCCAGCGCGAATTAGCGACCGATGCGCGCGAAATTGCGACGGCAAGGACGTATTTCCGCGCCAGCGGCACCAGAATCTGCGCGAATCGAGTTGAGAATGCGCTGCTATCCCGATCCTTGCTGATTTCCCGATTTGCATGGGGCGAAAGAATTTTCTGCTGTCGAACCTGGCCGCCCGCAACGACTGAAACTGGGCCGCAAGCAGAATGGCTGGTTCACTGATCGAACTACGCGACTGCCGCCATTTGCGGTATAAATATTGGAGCGGTTACTGATCCAGGATGCCGATACGCATGTTTGGCCCGAATCTGACCGAACTGGCGTTTCGTCCATGTGCTCACGATACCAAGATTCAAGCCTTTGGTACGGCCTGATGTCTCTCGTATGACATCTCGAAAGGCAGTTAACTGCTAAACCACCTACGACAGGCGCGGCTGAGGCTGGTGGCGTCGGCGTAACCCAGTTGTTCGGCCATCTTGTCGCGACTCATCGTGCCGGATGAACGCAACCGCGCTGACCTTTCCCGCAGGATTTCGTTCAGCAGTTTGCGAAAAGGACCTCAATTCGGGCATTCTCGCTTGATGATCGGTACAAAGGCACTCGAGATCAGCCAAGCCCCAGTTCCTTGGCGTACTGCTCGCGCATGATGAACTTCTGAATCTTTCCCGTGACTGTCATCGGGAATTCGGAGACGATCTTGATGTATTTCGGGATCTTGAAATGCGTGATCTGACCTTGGCAATAGTCCCGAACCGCATCTGATTGTAGATTTGAACCCGGACGAGGCTGGACCCACGCTGCAACCTGTTCGCCATATTTCGCGTCCGGCAATCCGAATACCTGCACTTCCGCGATGTCGGGATGCGTGTAGAGATACTCCTCGATCTCGCGCGGATAGATGTTTTCGCCGCCGCGAATGATCATGTCTTTGATCCGTCCGGTGATCTTTACGTATCCATCGGCATCCATTTCACCGAGGTCGCCTGAGTGTAGGAATCCCTCCTGGTCGATGGTGGCCGCGGTGAGTTCCTCGTCGTTCCAATAGCCTGCCATCACGCCATACCCGCGTGAGCAAACCTCACCGGTTTCCCCGATCTTGCAGGTATTGCCAGTCTCCGGATCGACGATTTTCACTTCCCAGTTCACATGCGGCCGACCGACTGTGCCGGTGCGTTGTTCGAACGTGTCGTCAATCGCGGTCATTGTGTTGATTGGGCTACATTCGGTTTGCCCATAACCAATAACCAGCTCTCTTTGCCCGAATTCATCGATCAGGCGTCGCATAAGCTCGACCGGACACAGCGATCCTGCGATCACGCCAGTTCGAAGGCTGCTGGTATCGAACTCGGACCTATTGGGCAGATCCAGCTCTGCAAAGAACATTGTAGGCACTCCGTGGAGCGCCGTGCATTTCTCGTCACTGACTGCGCGCAGCGTGTCCACAGGGTCAAAAGCCTCGCCAGGAAACACCATGGTTGCTCCCACCGAAGCGCAGCACAAAACGCCGGCCACCATCCCAAAACAGTGATAAAGCGGTACCGGAATGCATAGGCGATCTTCCGGCGTCAGCCGCATGTACTGTGCAATAAAGTATGCGTTGTTCAGGATGTTTCGATGCGTCAGCGAGGCGCCCTTAGGGTTGCCAGTGGTCCCGCTGGTGAACTGGATGTTGATGATATCGTCCGCTGACAGTCGCTCGCCGACGCTTCTGGCGGACCGGATCAATTCCTCGTTGGCAAGCGCGCAAACCTCAGCGAAGTTGAACATTCCCGGAGTCTTCTCATCGCCCATCCGAATAACGGAGCGCAGGTGTGGGAGCTTCTTTGAATGCAGCGCGCCAGGATCAGCCTCTGCCAATTCGGGAGCCAGCTTCTGGATCACCTCGAGATATTGGCTGGTCTTGAACGCTTCTGCTGACACGATCGCCTTACACTCGACCTTGTTGAGAGCGTATTCGAGCTCGTACAGGCGGTAGGCTGGATTGATGCAAACGAGGATTGCGCCGATCCGCGCTGTTGCCAGCTGTGTCAGCACCCATTCAAAGCGGTTCGGCGACCATATCCCGACGCGGTCACCTTCCCTGATGCCGATGGCGAGGAGCCCTGCGGCAAACTGGTCGACTTCGTTGCGAAGCTGGTCATAGCTCCAGCGAACATCCTGATGAGGCATCACAAGCGCCGGGTGGTTGGGATCGCAATCGACGACCTCGTCGAAGCGCGCACCGATCGTCATTTCGAGCATTGTGGCTTTGTCGCCCTCGCGCTCTGCGAGTGTGGTCATCATTTTCTCCCAGATTCAGACTTAGCCAAAACGCGTGGCACGAACTTATCTTTTCAGTCAGCACGTATGGTCATCGCCACACACTATTCCCGACAATGTGATCCGGTAGGGCTCCCTTCAGTCAAGGCCGGCGAGGAAATCGACGATTTCCTTGCGCTTTACTTCATCGGCGACGCCTCCAAACGCCATCCTGGTTCCGGAGACTGTCTGTTGCGGAGACTTAATGAATGCTTCAAGCGTTTCGGCGTCCCAAACAATACCGGAGTTTTTTAGTGCGGGTGAATAGTTGTAATCGCCCCGCGACCCGGCTTCAGTCCCTAAAAGTCCTGCAAGGTGTGGGCCGATACCCTGAGGCTCGGCCTTATCAACCTTGTGGCATACGGCACATTGAGCGAACGCTGCGGGTCCGTTGTCACTTATCTGCGCAACTTCCGCTTCTTCCGACAACGAATCCTCGACTTGAACGGTCTCTTCAGGATCTGCCTGAGGCGTAGTACTTCCACTGCAGGCCACTAGGACCAGCATCGCCGGACTAATCAGCGCGAAACTCTTGGCGTTAAGTCTTGCCATAGAAATACTCCCTCCAAACCCGGTCAAGCGCCACGTTCGACTTCTGGTTCAATCATCTTGCAATATTCACCACTCTGGGCTGCGTGTATTCGGCCAGTCCCTCGGTGGACTGTTCCACGCCGAGGCCGGAGCTCTTGTATCCGGCCATAGGAATATGCGGGCCGATGGCCAGGTGCTGATTGACCCAAACCTGTCCGCTTTCAATGCGATCGGCTATGGCTGCGGCCCGGTCAGTATCCTTGGACCACACCGAAGCGCCGAGTCCGTATTCGCTTGCATTTGCCCGCGCAATGACGCCCTCATCGTCGGCAAAAGAAATGATCGGCAGGATGGGACCGAATTGTTCCTCATCAACGATCCTGTCGCCGTCTTTCACATCGCGTACGATGGTTGGACGCATAAAGTAGCCGCCCTTGTCCAGGACTTCACCGCCAGCGATCACATTCCCATCGCGCTTGGCCGTTTCGAGAAACTCCTGAACCTTTTCGAACTGCATCTTGTTTTGGATCGGGCCGATCTGTGTGCCTTGGTTCATGCCATCATCGACAATCGCCCCATCGGCAAGCCTCGCCAGCTCCTCGCACATTGCGTCATAGATATCCTCATGAACGTAGGCACGCTTGACCGCGAGGCAGACCTGGCCACAATTCAGGAACGCGTTATTGAAGATCTGTTGTGCCGTCTCCTTCACATCGACATCGTGAAGTACGATTGCCGGATCGTTTCCGCCCAGTTCTAGCGTTATTCGTTTGAGCGTGCTGGCAGTGTTCCCAGCGATCGCCTTGCCTGTGGCAGTCGAGCCGGTGAAACCAACTTTCGAGACATCGGGATGCGAGGTCAGGTGCGGTCCCAGATCGTTCGCATCAGTGATGATGTTGACTACACCTGCCGGGAAGACTTCATGGCAGATCTCACCAAGAAGCAATGCGGTAACTGGTGTCGTTGGCGCGGGCTTGAGGATGATTGTGTTTCCAGCAAGCGTCGCCGGGCCAATCTTCCAGCATGCTACGAGCAGTGGGAAGTTCCATGCGATAATCCCCACGACGACACCCAACGGTTTATGTTGAAGTGCGACATAAGCGTTCTCATCGTCCTGGATCACCCGGTCGGGCAGCTCGAGAGTGGCATAATGGCGCAAGAATCCCTCAGTCCAGGCAACTTCGCCCTGTGCTTCGGTCAATGGCTTGCCCTGCTCTGTCGTCAGAACGCGGGCTAGTTCGTCTCCGCGCGCAGCGATAGCATCTGCCAACTCGGTGAGTTTTGCCTGGCGATCAGCGAATGCGACATCAGCCCAACTTGTCTGTGCAATCTTGGCGGCAGAAATAGCTTGGTTTGCCTGAGCCTTCGACGCGCGAGGGACAACGGCAAATGTCTTGCCGGTTGCGGGGTTTATGACTTCCATTGTGTCGTCGCCTGCGACCAACTCACCGCCAACGAGCATCTTGTATTCTGGCATGTCCTCTCTCCAGCATCCCTTGCAATTGATCGCTCTTACTGAGTCAGCCGGTGTGGTATTCGTATCAAGAGCCAGCTAGAGCGAGTTTACGATTCGACGAAACCTTGTCATGTGTCCTAATTATTTTTGGCAGCTTTTTCAAGCAGGATGTAGCCTTGCCCCATACCCGCGCTGAAACGTTGAAATTCAAGAATATAACTGTCGCGGACTTGGCATTTCCCAAACGCGATGGTGGCTACAGCAAAGGACATCGCACTCGCGAACAGATTCTCCATGCTGCGTTAGTGATCCTGGTCGCAGAGGGATATGCTGCAATGACCATGAGGCGTGTTGCCACAGCCTGCGACATGAAACTTGGCAATCTAACCTACCACTTCCCAACTCGGGAAGACCTAGTGCGCGAGCTACTCAACGCCGTTATTACCGCCTACGAAATCGAGTTTGACAAATTTTTGCACCTTCCCGGTGTCTCGCCAGAAGAGAAGCTAGCGGAAATTTGCGGCCTCATTCTGGAAGATATTCGCACCGAAAAGACCACACGCGTCTTTCCCGAATTGTGGGCGCTTTCGAATCACGACGAATTTGTGCTCGAACGGGTTCAGGATCTTTATGCCCGAGCGCGGGCACCACTGATGCAAGTCATTCGCGAAATTCGTCCCGACCTTTCGCCACAGGCTGTAGCTGATCTCGCCCTGTTTATCTCGGCATCTATGGAAGGCCTTACAATTTTTGCCGGAAACAAGAAGCCCTTTGAGCCGCGAATGCCTCAACTCGAGACTATCGCGATTCAGTCATTCGTCGAGACAGTGAGAGGCTACGGGCAGGAAGACTGAAGAACGGACGGGAGTGTCGTAGGGATTCCTGGTTGCGGGGCAATTGCTTTCAATGAGCAGGCGCTCGTCGCATTGGGCTCAACTCTATTGACCTTGGCAATAGGCGTTGAAGTGAAGGCTTGGTCAAACAACGCATCGACAGGCGCGGTTTCATTCAGATTTCCGGACTGCCTAACTTTCTTAGCAGCTCGGCCCGATGGGCCGCAATTCGATCGACAATTGGGCGGTCCCTAAGCACAGCCACTTCGGCGGTGGTATAGGGTTCCCAGCGATCCAAACTTTCCGGCTGCGAGAACTCTTGCATCATCCAGTTCGCAAGTTCGGTTAGCTCGTCGTCAGTTAGTGGGGAGCGCGCCATTCCGGGGACTCGAATGAGAAATTCACGCCCCTCCGGGATCCGCTGAAACCTGTTAAGCGCAACTAGTGGAGGTACGCCCCTGGCTGCGCTCCCCGATCCGTCGGGGCCATGACACCCTTGGCAATTCATTCGCCAGTTGAACTTGATTCGCTCCGCTAAGCGCTTCGGATCATCATTTCCGGAAGGCTCGGCCGTACCAAGGTTGGTGAGTGAATCGGCATCTGCCGTAACTCTGCCGTCGCATGCACCGAGCGAAAGGAGCACTGCGAACAGGCCCAGACATCGCCAAACTGTCGTTATGCCTGCCAATTTCAAAGCGCTTATCCAGCAGCGGGATCGTCCACGGCGAGCCCAACAATGATCGCTGTCGAGCAATTATATGCCTCTGTTGTCGACCCAAGACACCAATTGATGTCATTGTTTGCCTGCGGCCGCACCATTGGTTTGTCGTCTTCATTTCGATTGCACAAGCATCGGCCGCAAGAAGTTGTGCCGCAGCAATCATTGTATGAGATCACATAGTTGCGCCCATCTGCAGGGTTCTTGCAGGTCCCAACCCATGTGATGGGCGACATCTCCGTGCCCGGCGGGCAACTGGACGTGGTTCCACCACAACAGGCGCAAAGAAAACCATCAATCCCGCAATAGCGCCAATAGTCGCAACGTGTCGGATCCCCAGGGTCATTCAGTTTCCCGGTAGTTTGAGGAGCCACGCTGGGGCTGGCGTCACCGCCTCCTGCGGCGCGCGCGACAGGCAGGAGCGGAATTGAGGCGATGCCAACCAACCCGCCACCAAGCACCGCAAAAATTCCACGCCTTGAAGTTCTCTTGGCAATGCTGCGGCCACGGGCCTCAATCCACTTGTCCAGCCGCGAGGTCATGCCCGTTCCCCTTCCATCATATATTGCTGCAGTGAAACTACACCCCGCTCGCTTGCCTCGAACAGACTCTCAAGATGTTCGCGAGTGTTTACGAGGCCAAATGCCTCCACCCGACCCTCGGGGCTTAAGAGCACTGCGTAAGGGAGCTTGGAGATGCCCAATTCCATGCCGAGCCGGTCGGACAAAACATAGCCAAACTTCTGCAACCCCTCGTCAGCAATGAAACGCAGATGTTCTTCAATGTCTTCGCCTGCGCTAGCCAGGAGGAACTCCGTGCTCCCACTCTCAGCCGCAGCCAACGACCGGAATGCCGGCAGGATACTCTTGCAGACAGGGCAGTCCGGAGCGGCAAAAAAGACAAGCTGCGCTCTGCCGTCTGTTCTTCCTGATCCGAGAACAACATCACCGCCGTTTAGCGAACGCTCACTGCGGCCAGGCAGCTCGAGACCTTTGGCGAGCACTTTGCTGGTCGCAAGAGCGCCTGCAGGTGCTATCCGCTCGTAGAGCACCCCAACCTGCCGCAGAAGCAAGAGATTGAATCCGGCCAATAGGATAACCGCCACCCAAAGCGCGATTTGCGAAGCAATAAGGACATTGGTCAACATGTCATAGCCCCTTCCGGAAAGAACTGAGCCGTGCGTGGTTGGCCAGACCAACCCTCATCGACTCCTGGAGAAGTAGGAAAGCAAGACCGCTCAACGCTGCATTGATGTGGATGAGAACCGGCTCTGGTTGGCCCGCTGAAAGCAAGGTAGCTCCCGCCAATGCGATATAAATCAGGTTGCGGACCACTTGACCCCACCCAAGTTTCGCGGCCTGTGAGCCGAAACTACATCCGCAATCGATGCCTGCACGACCTCGCTGAATAGCAGATGCCATGGCGATCATGTATCCACCGAAGATGAGAATAGCGAACGCTACGCCAATTAACCGAGTGGTTGGCACAACCATCATAACGGCGGCAAAGAGCTCAGAAATTGCAAGAGCCGTTGCATATTTGGGTACCGATGATGCCGGAACGATTTGGTAAGCGTTCAACGCCGCCACAAAGTCTTCTTTATGCAGGACCTTGTGTGCAGCAGCCAGAACCAGAACCCCAGAAAGGAACCATGCAATCGGAAGAATAAGAGTCGAGGCAATTGTCATTTGCCACTCTCAAACGCGTGAAGAACCAACGGCATTGCGGCTGCGAAGCCACCGATAGTACGAACTTTTTTGTCGGTCTGTAGGTCGTAAACATCAAGCGCCATCGAACCATTCGTGACAAGCATCAATGGCTCATCACCGTGGGAAACTTCGATCGAAACGCTATTCTCGACCAGTTTGATTTTGCGAACAATTTTTCGGACTTCCGGGTCCAGCACCCATACTTCGCCTCCACCGGATTTGTGGTCTCCTGGCTTCGCATTGGCGCGCATCAAGACATAGACCAATCCACCAGAATCGCCTGAAACCATTTGCCAGCCAGAGGGTTTGCGGTCGCTGCCTTTGGCGAAGTACCATTTGTCGAGCGGGGCAGGCGCCTTTTCGCCAAGACGAACACCCTGAAGATAGCCTTCAAAGCTTGGGAAATAGACCACATCGCCAACGGCTGTCGACATCGTGAATAGCGGATTCTTATCGATGTCATTAAATGGCTTACTCTCGCCTCGCTGAGCAACTTCCCCTGAGTTACCGAGATTGAAACTTGCCATGGTGCCGTCGCCGCAAAGCGATGCAAATCCTTGGGGGCCGGCCGGGTACGCGAGGATGCAACCGCCTGTATCCACCTCATTGACAACCTTTCGGGAGTCGAGATCAATCACAGCTACGCCCGTTGCTGGCGTAAACGTGTAAACGAGGGCGAACTTGCCATTGCCAGTGAGCGACAAAGCTGCCTTTTGCGTTACGTTCTGTGCCCGATTGTTATTCGGTAGCAGGACCTCACTTACCGGCTTCAATGTATCCCTGTCGTAGATCGTGAGCGTGTCGGTCCGATCGCCACGGGTGCCCCTGGAGTAATAGGTCTCGGCAACGTAAAGTTCATTGCGCAATGGTGACTGCACGAATGATGCAAATTGTGCTGCATCGAATGCGCCGCGATAATTTCGAGATTTCGCTCCAGCATCAATTACCATTACCTTGCCGATAGCAAGCGTATTAAAATTGGCATCGTGCGCAAAAAACCAATGGTTATCATACTCGCCATTGAGCGTTTCAGATTTGCCTATCTCTTCGGGCTCAAGTGGCGACGAGTCCGTTCCAATCGTGGCAGACTTCGAGGCGTCATCGGACGAATTGTTGCAGCTTGTGACCGCGAGGGCTACCACAATTAGAACCGGTAAAGATCGCAACCTCATTTCGCCCCTCTCCTCAGCAGGGGACAAAAATAGGGCGTATGTCCTAAAATGTAAAGCGCCTCGTTCTGATCATGCTTCCTAAGCACCAGTTGTATGGGATTAATGAGTCCTGAGCCCAGGCTCGTGCCCAAGCCGACGAAAGGTTTGGGCAGCCAAATCATTGTGGCCGGGCTGACGTGTGATCGCTAAGCGATCGAGACGTCCCCTGGTTCTTTGGCACAAGCAATCTCGGGCTTGGCGTCCCGTTAGGTGTCGCTGCTTTCGGACACAGCGTACCTTATGATCGCTTGCAGAGCCTCCTCCTCAATTCCGGCACATTCGGAATTTGGATTAAGCCTCTTGTTCACAAAGAGGACCAGGCCTTCAATCTGCGCCGCGATCATTGTTGCACGATGCGCTGTCTCCTTTTTTGAGAGGTCCGGATTAGCCTGCGAGATAAGCTCGCCAAGATGATGCCGGTGGCGGGCGTAGAGGGTTTCAAGTGCTTCAGCCGCCGCAGTGTCCCGCATTGCCAAGGCCCAGAGTTCGAAAAAGAGCTGCACAGACTCATCGCTGTCCAAGTCATCCAGAAGGTATTTTATGGTAACGGTAAGCGCGTCAATCGGCGAAAAGTCGTCTGACAATTGGTATAGATCTTCGAATTTTGCGAAATAGTATGAGTCGGTCGTAAACTTAATCGTTTCCGATATTAGCTCCTCCTTGTTCTGGAAATAGTATTGTAACGTCTTTAGGTGAATTTGCGCGCGATTGGACACATTGCGCAGCGTAAAGCTTGCGAATCCATCCTCAATTATCGCCGCTCGCGCGGCCTCCAGAATTCGGATCCGCTTCGCGTTTCCGTTCTTGGTTTGACCGGCACCAGCTTCTTTTTTTCGTTCCGCGACCAACAAGCCTTCATTCGCCAATTCCACGCCTCCGTCTGTCATGCTGGAAGGTTCTCCTTAGCCCCAGGCAGGGCGCAAGCGCCGTATCTCGGAAATGGCGGTGTGCCAAATTTTGGGGGGCAGCGTGCTTTACTAAACCGCTGGCCTCACAAAGCAATGTCACTCAGCATTTCGCCATCAAACATAGGCCGCACATCAAATCCGTCAAATGACGGAGAAATCCATTGACTTGGCTCGTTCACTTACATATCCGTCAGATGACGGACAAAATGAATCGGCGGGGAAACTTCTCAATGGACGATGCGGGCGATCAAAAGGCCGGAGAGATGTCCAGGCAGCTCACGGCGTCACGGCGTGCGGTTTTTGCCGGCGCCGGAATTGGTGTCTTGGGTGGTGCCTCGATTCTTGCCGCATGTAGCGAAGAGAAGTCTTCGCTCTTGGATGATGCTCCTACCAACAATCCTGATGTGGTCGTCATTGGCGGGGGTTTCTGCGGCGTTACCGCTGCACGCGAACTCCGTAACCGTGGGCTAAAGGTGACCTTGCTGGAGGCACGGAACCGTCTTGGCGGCCGTACCTTCACATCTGAATTTGCCGGCAAGGAAACCGATATGGGGGGGACTTGGGTTTCTTGGCTGCAACCGCATGTTTGGGCGGAAATCAATCGCTACGGAATGTCGCTTACCGAAACCAAAGGGGCAGCAGCAAGCAAGTTTATCGCGCTCGACTACGATGGCAGGCGTCGCGAAACCTCCATTGACGACATAGGACTCGAACTGGAAGCGTCGTTCGGACAGCTTTTCGCCGATGCCTATGCAATCTTTTCTCGCCCTGCCGAACCGTTCATAGATCGGTCCTGGATCAAGCAGGACAAAATTTCGTTACAGCAACGTCTCAATGAGGCCTCTCTGTCACCAGGCATGAAGGTGTTCATCGACGCTTATCTGACGACGACTGGGTCATCAGTTCCAAGCGAAATTGCCTGGATCGACATGCTCCGCGTCTTTGCGATCTGTGGATTTAGCTTGACGTCGATGAACGACGCAGTGGCGCGTTACAAGGTGACCGGCGGAACTAAGACCTTGCTTGACGCAATGGCGAAGGAGGCGAGGCCGGACATTCGGTTGGACGCCGTGGTCCGGTCGGTAAAGCAATCCAGCGGCGGAGTGCAAGTCGTCACCGAGGACGGACAGCGCTTCAATGCAAAGGCCGCTGTTTGTACTGTCCCATTGAATGTCCTCGAGGACATCGAGTTCAGCCCGCCATTGCCTTCAGGCAAGCTTGAGCCATCGCAGCAGAAACACGCGGGAAGCGGTACGAAAACTCACATACTGCTCGAAGGCAGGCACGAGCCCTTCTCGCTTTGGGCACCGGGCGGCAATGCGCCGATCAACTTTGCGCTGACCGATGGTGAGATCAATGGAAATACAAAGCTGATAGCTTTTGGTCCGTCGCCCAAAACCTTGGACGTGAATGACCAAGAGGCAGTCCAGGCTGCAATCAATCAGTTCTTGCCCGAGGCCAAGGTCCTTCAGTCATTTAGCTACGATTGGAATCTGGACCCGTTCTCCAAGGGGACGTGGTGCATTTCCAAGCCGGGCCAGATGTCGAAATATCTGGAGGATCTTCAGGCGCCAATCGAACGAGTTTTCTTTGCGAGTGCCGACTGGGCGAATGGATTTCGTGGCTTCATCGATGGTGCAATCGAGCAAGGGCTGATTGCGGGGCGAAAAGTCGCAGAGCTCGTGTCGGACCAATGAAGATGCAGCCCAGGATCTCTGGCTGGTTGTGAACGTTTGGTCGAACGCATCGAATCGATCGGTCCGGCAAGAATGGAACTTTGAGATTGATTGATAGGGATTATGGGAGGACGTATCGTGAAACTTGGAGCATATATTGGAGTCGCATCGATTGCCTTGGTGTCAGCGCAGGCTGCGGCAGCCCAAGAGGTCGAAAAACAGCAAGGTGAAAAGCAATTCGAAGAAGGTGTGATCTTGGTCACTGCCGCGAAACGTTCGGAAAGTCTGCAAGACGTTCCGGTCTCAGTCGCCGCAATCACCGGTGATGCGCTCGCGAAGTCGAAGATCACTAACCTCGATGCACTAACTACCAAAGTGTCCAATCTGCAGCTGAACGGGATCCAGGGTGATAACACGCCGATCTTTTCGCTGCGCGGCGTTTCGATGGCGGACTATTCGCTGAACCAGTCCAGCCCGGTCGCTACATATTTTGACGAGGTCTACAAAGGGAATACGGCGCTCTTTGGTGTCGCGATGTACGATCTTGAGCGCGTAGAGGTTCTCAAAGGCCCTCAAGGCACCCTCTACGGGAAAAATACCACAGGCGGCGCAATCAATCTGATAACGCGCAACGCTGAGCTTGGTGATACGAACGGCTATCTCAATGCTGGCTATGGCAACTACGACCGGTTTGATGCCTCAGGAGCGATCAATTTGCCATTGGGTGACGCTGCCGCGCTGCGTGTGGCGGGTACGTTTGCGAGGGCAGACGGATGGTTCGAGAACCAGGTTCCCGGCATGCCAGACCTTGCAGAAGTACGCGAATGGGGGCTTCGGGCCTCCCTCTACGTCGAACCGTCTGACGCAGTGCGCTTCACATTGCGCGGAGCAACCTCGCTCCAAAACCCACACAACTACGGGATTTACGCAACGCCCGAAGCGATCAATCGACCCGGTCTCACAGGGCGCGAGATTGAATCTAACGTCCCCAAACGACGCAGAATTCGCACGCACAGTGTTTCTTTGTCGGCAGAGTTTGACGTTTCCGATTCGCTCACCGTGACATCGATTACCTCATACGACAAAGGTTCGTTGAGCATGATCGAAGATACAGATGGTGTTGCAATACAATTGCTTGAAATTCCGTATGACGATGAAGCCAAGCAATTCACTCAGGACCTTCGGTTGACGAGCGACACCGGCGGACCATTCGATTTTATTCTTGGCGCATACTATTCACGTGAGCGAATTTATAACTCGAGCAACTTGAAAATCGGGCTCGATTTTGATCTTGACGGGAGCGGCGCCGTCGATGTGAACGACTGCCTGTTTGGCTTCGAAGCAGACCCTGCCCTTGGGCTTGCTGGTATTGCCTGCCAGTTCAAGAACGAGTTTAATCAGAACAAGTC
>CETS01046548.1_pt1 | contig 17363 bp, 16 predicted proteins | sample 356391 | NCBI WGS metagenome assembly CETS01 (sample SAMEA2622673, study PRJEB7988) | marine metagenome | isolation source: saline water (ENVO:00002010), including
TAAGTGATTACTTTCTACCAACATCACACTAACTCCTTTAAAGTGGTTCTTGATATCTAAGTCGGGCATGCTATTAAACAACTTTCTGGTAACCAGATAGTCATTTAATTTAATACGGCTGAAATGAGGCATCATATTAATAACTTTTAAGTAATTTAGCTAGTCGATAGAATTAATTTTTTAAAAAAAATTTGCAGTCGAGGAGCAAGCAATGCTAATGAAAATTTGTACTGTTTTTTGTATTTTTTGGTTAAGTGTCAATAATATAACTTGCTTTGCTACGCAAACACATCGACCCATGACTTTTTTAAAAGAAATTGAAAATAAACCCTGTGAGGGTGTCAAAATTGTGCAAGAGTTTTGTGCTAGCTGTCACGCGCCACATTCATTAATTCCTTTAAACGCACCTATCCAAGCCGATAAACAAGCATGGTTACCCCGTGTTAAGTCAGGTTTAGCTACTTTATTTAAGCATGTTGAAGAAGGTTATGGCGCCATGCCTGCTCGTGGCGGATGTTTTGAGTGTACTGATAAACAACTTTATCTGGCCATTATTGCTTTACTACCCGATGATATAAAAAAATCAATGAAACTTAATGATTCTCCACCCCATCATCCCGACCCCGAGCTACGCTTGGGTGGGGGATCACCTGTTGGAGGGCACAATTTTTAAAGAGTCAGCTGATACAAATTGCTCTACGCTAGCTACAGATTGGTGATAACGGGGTGGGGAGTTACGAAATCTATGACAAAAGAACATAATTAAAACAATAAGTTAAAAAAACTTTTAAAAAAAGCTAAACTTATGCAGCTCTTCTTCCGATAAATAAATAAAAAAGGAGAAGATGATGAAAAAACAGCTCATTTTGGTGCCATTAGGCGCGTTAACGGTTGCCTGTTCATCGATGGATAGGTCCGTTCCAATCGTTGATGATAGTGGTTACACGCATTACACTGCCGCATATTATGCCGATAATAAGGGTAGCAATTATTTCCCTGAAACAAGACCTGCAACGGGTAAAAAAGTTTTTATTTTTGACCCAAAAGCTACTGCATGGGCAGCTTATGATGCCAATGGTAATCGTGTGCAAACTGGCAGTGCGTCTGGTGGTAAAGATTTTTGTGAAGACACCGGCAGGGGATGTCGAACAGTCACAGGCACATTTAGAGTGTATTCAAAAAAAGGACCTGATTGCACCTCAAGTTTATATCCTATTGAAACTGGCGGTGGCGCAAGAATGCCTTATTGCATGCATTTTTCGGGTGGTTATTCTATCCATGCAGCGTATGATGTACCCAATTACAATGCTAGCCATGGCTGTGTACGCGTTTTACCAAGTGCAGCTCGCTGGCTTAATGAAGATTTTATGGACATTGGCACCACGGTTATCGTCAAGCCTTACTAAAATTAAATCATTAAATTTATGCATTTAATTGCTGCAAAAGTAACTGCTTAAGTGTTTTTGGGTCAACTTGCCCTTGAGTTTGCTGCATCATTTGACCAATAAAAAAGGCTAATAATTTGGTTTTGCCTTGTCGATAATCCTGTACTTGTTGAGGATGCGAATCAATCAATTGTTTTATTTGTACGATCAAAGCCTCAGGATTTAAAGTTGTTTGCGGTTTTTCTGATGTTAAAAGCGCGTCAAGTGAGTCAGGCTTTGTGATAAGGTTGGCAAGAATTTTTTTTATAGCAGTGGGTGTGTATGTTTTTTCATGCAAAAAATTCAAGAGTTTGCCAAAGGTAGCTGCATCAATTGGGATGCTTTTAAAATTAAGGCCATGTTCCTTAAGTAGTGAAAGTAAATTACCTTTAAGCCAATTGACAATTATTTTTACTGAAGCTTGGGTGTATGTTTGTACTTGTTGAAAAAATTCATAGTGTTCAGGTTGAGCTAATAAAAAATCGAGATCCGCTTCGTTTAAATCAGGATATGCTAAAAGTTTTTGTTTAATAGCCCTTGGTAGTGGTAAAAGCGCTTTTTTAGCCTGATTGAGCATGGTCGATGTGATGACGATACTTGGTAAATCAGGGTCAGGAAAATAACGATAATCATGGGCGTGTTCTTTTTGCCTAAGGCTTATGGTTTGATTGGTGTCAGGTGAGAACGCACGGGTTTCTTGCACAATTAACTCACCTTTGGCGAGTTTGGATGATTGTCTTTTTTGCTCATAGACAATGGCTTTTTCAATAAATTTAAATGAGTTTAAATTTTTAAGTTCTACTCGTGTACCAAGGGTTTGGCTGTGGATGGGTTTAAGTGAAAGATTGACATCGCAACGAAACGAGCCTTCTTGCATATTACCATCGCAGATTTTTAAAAATCGCAGCAGTTGCTGTAAGGTTTTTAAATAAGTAACTGCTTCATCAGCAGAATAAAGGCAAGGCGTTGTCACAATTTCAAGCAAAGGCATGCCAGCACGATTTAAATCAATGGCTGTTTGATTTAAAGCAGGATGATGTATAAGTTTGCCTGCATCTTCTTCTAAATGGGCGCGTTCAATAAAAACAGTTTTGGTGTGATGATTTGGCAGAATAATGTCAAGTTTACCCGGGCCTACGATAGGACATTGATATTGACTGATTTGATACCCTTTGGGTAAATCAGGATACATATAATTTTTACGTTCAAAGTAAGAAAGCAGATTAATGTTAGCATCAATGGCCAAGCCAAACTGTAAAGCCTGCATCACTGCTTGTTGATTTAATACCGGTAAGGTGCCAGGTAGGCCGGCATCGATAAATGAAGTTTGGGTGTTAGGCATGGCGGCAAAACGTGTGCTACTTCCGGAAAAAAGTTTTGATTGGGTGGCAAGTTGTGCGTGTACTTCTAACCCAATAACAGTATCAAATTGCATTTAATTCTCCTCAATCTCGCGCGTATGCCATGGCGTATGGGTTTGATAAAGTTGCGCGATTTGTAGTAACAAAGCCTCACTAAAATGATTGCCCATTAATTGCAACCCCATGGGTAACTTATCTTTAAATCCCATGGGGATAGACATGGCCGGTAGGCCCGCTAAATTGGCAGGAACGGTTAGCAAATCACTTAAATACATCTCTACGGGTGGAGTATTATCAGTTAGTTTAAAAGCAGTACTGGGTGTGGTTGGCGTTAAAATTAAGTCAACTTCTTTAAAGTGATTTAAAAATTCTTGCTGAATCAGGCGGCGCACCTTTAAAGCTTGTAAATAATACGCGTCAAAGTAGCCTGCCGATAAGACATGGGTGCCAGTTAGGATGCGACGTTTAACTTCTAGACCAAAACCACTGGTACGTACTTGCGAGATGCTTTGTTTAAAGTCTGTATTGATTGTACATTGATGACCAAAACGCACGCCATCATAGCGTGCTAAGTTTGAGGAGGCTTCCGCTGAGGCTATGACATAATAACAAGGTACCCAAGCTTGATGAAAATCGAACTTTATCTCAACCAAACTTACCCCAAGATTTTGTAATACTTTTAAAGCATCATCAAATGCCGATTGCATTGAGGCATCTGTGTTATCAAGTAAGGCATAGGGTATGCCTACTTTCAAGCCCTTGAGTGTCTTGGGTTTGCAATCATCAATTGTAAGAGTATGAGCCACGGAGGTGGCATCTTTAATATCATGGTTTATCACAAAAGGTAATACACAACTTAAATCAGCCGCAGTTTTGGCCATAATACCCGCTTGGTCAAGGCTTGAAGCGAAGGCCACCATGCCAAAGCGCGATATACTACCATAAGTGGGTTTAATGCCTGACAATCCGCAAAAAGCGGCGGGTTGTCTAATCGACCCACCTGTATCTGAAGCAGTCGTAAAAGACACAAGGCCTGCAGCAACAGCCGCCGCTGATCCGCCCGAAGAACCGCCGGCAACATAGTCTTGATGCCACGGATTTTTGACTCCCCCAAAATAGCTGGTTTGATTGGTAGAACCCATGGCAAATTCATCCATATTGGTTTTGCCCAATGACACAACATGCTGTGCTTTTAATTGGGTAACAATGGTTGCATCAAAAGGTGATTGATAATGCTCAAGCATTTTAGAGCCACATGTGGTGGGCAGTTCTTTGGTGCAGAAAATATCTTTATGTGCCATAGGGACGCCGGTTAAAAAAGGGGCATCAGGGTGTTGAAGTTTTTTATCAGCAAGTGCGGCGTATTTGAGTGCTAGCGTTTCGTCAACGCTAATAAAAGCATTTAAAGAGGTTTGCTGCTTAATTTTTTCAAGTAAAATGGTGGTTAGCTCAACGCTTGATATTTTTTTTTGACGCAAGGCTTTTTGTGTCTCTATAACGCTATTCATGACGATGCCTCGGAAGTTTTTGTAGCCCCAACCCAATATAAATCCTCTTCAAAAGAATCGGTAAGCATGGCCAGCTCATTGACCACACTGTGTTCGGTGACCGTGTCATCACGCCATGTAGGATGAAGGTCTAGTGGATGAAAAAGAGGCGACACATGGGTGGTATTGACTTGGCTTAATGTGGCTACAAAATCAAGAATGGCTTGCACATCGTCGTTTAATTGCGTGCTTTGAGATGAAGTCGGTCGGAGATGTGCTAAATCAAAAATGGCTTTATTAGAACGGGTCATAGGGTATCTGTTTGGTTTTTATAAAAAATGATTGTACCTGAGTTATTTTTAAAATTGGACGAATGTTGGGAAAATTATGACTAAACTTTTAAAAAAAAGATTTGCTATAGTTAAGTTTTACATCACATAAAAGGAAACTTTATCATGCCAGACATTCAACAACGCCGTTTAGTGTCCGAACGCAATTGGGTGTGGTTATTGGCTTTGGGTATTGTTTTTGTGGTATTGGGTACATTTGGTTTAGGGATGACCGTTTATTTTACGCTTATCAGCATATTATTTTTTGGTGTGCTTTTGATGATAGCAGGCATCATGCAGCTTATTGATGGTATCAAAAGTGCGGCATGGTCGGGATTATTTTGGCATATGTTTGTGGGGGTGTTGTATGTGGTCGCGGCCATCACGGTGTTATATGACCCTTTTTTAGCTTCTTCATTGCTTACCATGCTCATTGGTATTTTGTTATGTATGATGGGATTGGCTCGATTTGTCATGGCGTTGACCATCAAGCCCGCAGGTGGAATGATTTGGTTACTTATCTCAGGGTTATGTGCGCTTATTTTAGGAACTTTTATTTTAATACATTGGCCTTTGAGCGGCTTATGGGTAATTGGTTTATTTTTTACCATTGAGTTACTTATTAGTGGTTGGTCTTATATTTTTTGGGCATTAGCCTACAGGCAATCTTGCAAAAAAGCGCTGTGATAAACTAGGGTTTTCAAATTCAAAGGAAACTCATGCAGCACAGGCTCAAAACCGCATCAGGTGTCGTAATTGATTATCAAGAGCAAGCAATACCGTACAAAGATGCCACCAAACCTTTAATTGAGCGCCTGGATAACGAACGAGGCGCTTTATTAGCCTCTGATTTTAATTGTCCGGGTCGTTATACTTGTTGGGACATTGGGTTTGTCAATCCACCAATTGCCATCACCGCTAAGGCGCATACACTATCTATTCAAGCACTAAATGCGCGCGGCAGCATGGTGCAAAAGATGATGCATCATCTTTTAAATCAAACGAAAAATATTGAAATAAGTACTATAAATGAGTCTCAATTTACAGCCCAGACGTTAGGAGATGGAACCATTTTTAGTGAAGAGGCACGCAGTAAACAGCCTTCTATTTTTACCATTTTACGTGCCTTACAACAGGGCTTACATGTCGCTAATGAACCTTATCTGGGTTTATATGGGGCGTTTGGTTATGATTTAATTTTCCAATTTGAAGCGTTAGTAAAGCATCAACAGCGCCAAGATTCTCAGCGCGATATGGTGCTTTATTTGCCAGATGAATTGTATGTGGTTGACCACCATAAAGAGCAAGCTTTTATCAGGCGTTATGACTTTATGCTTGATGAGCTCTCAACCCAAGGGTTGGCACGTACAGGCACCTGGCAGGCGCCTGATAAAGCACAAAAACCGCCCAAAGAGGCTGACCACCTGCCTGGTGAGTATGCTGCTTTGGTTGAAAAAGCCAAACATCATTTTATTCAAGGTGATTTATTTGAAGTGGTGCCAAGCCAAACATTTTATGCCTCCTGCACCGCAAAACCATCGGTTTTATTAGCACGCTTAAGACAAAATAACCCATCGCCTTATGGCTTTTTAGTTAATTTAGGTGAAGGCGAGTATTTGGTCGGTAGCTCGCCTGAGATGTTTGTACGGGTCACTAATTCTCGAGTTGAAACCTGTCCAATTTCAGGCACCATCAAGCGCGGCAATGATGCCCTTGAAGATGCTAAAAACATTCAAGCTTTACTTGATAATGAAAAAGAAGCAGCCGAACTTACCATGTGCACCGATGTTGATAGAAATGATAAATCAAGAGTTTGTGTAGCCGGCAGTGTCAAGGTTATCGCCAGGCGACAAATTGAGCTTTACTCAACCCTTATTCATACGGTGGACCATGTTGAGGGCGTGTTGCGTCCGGGCTTTGATGCATTAGATGCTTTTCTAACCCATATGTGGGTTGTGACTGTTACAGGGGCGCCTAAGCTTTGGGCGATGCAATTTATCGAGCAACACGAGCGTTCGCCGCGCAAGTGGTATGGAGGCGCTGTGGGGGTTTTAGGCTTAAACGGCGATTTAAATACCGGCCTTATTCTGCGTACCTTAAGAATTGAGCAGGGAATTGCTGAGATAAGAACCGGAGCAACGCTTTTGTATGATTCTATTCCCCAAGCCGAAGAAGCCGAAACGCGCTTAAAAGCTCAAGCACTGTTAAATGCATTAACCCATCTGCCTTTTAAACCGCTAAAGTCTCAGTTCAATCAAGTTCTATTAAACTGTCATAAGAAAGTTTTATTGATTGACCATCAAGATTCTTTTGTCCATACACTGGCTAATTATATTCGTCAAACTGGTGCTGAGGTTCAAACTGTGCGCCGTGAGCATGCACTATTTTTTTTAAAAAACGAACAAGTGAAATTTGACTTGGTGGTATTATCTCCAGGGCCTGGGCGGCCGCGTGATTTTGATACGCATGCTTTACTTGATTATCTGGCAACTACCAAACAACCTGTTTTTGGTGTGTGCCTTGGTTTGCAAGCTATGGTGGAATTTAGTGGTGGCGTGCTGGCTTTATTACCCAAGCCTGTTCATGGTCGTGCAGCTGATATCATTGTGTTGGATGATAGCGATATTTTAAAAGGTTTAAAGCCTGAATTTGTTGCTGGGCGTTATCATTCATTGGTTGCCGATAAGGCTAAGTTGCCTGCTGAGATAATTGTTACCGCAAAAACCAAAGATGAGCTAATTATGGCCATTCGGCATATTAAATATCCTTGGTATGCCGTGCAATTTCATCCTGAGACCATTTTGTCACTTGCTAAAAATGCTGGACAACGCATCATTAATAACCTTATGTTGATGATTTAAAACTCAAGATTAAGTTAAAACATGTCAAAAAAGCTTTTGTGGTTATATGGTTTTGCCAGCCTTTTAGGCGTCTTGACGGGTTTACTGAGCAGTATGTTTCAATGGTTTATCTTAAGTTTGACGTACTTATCGCAACGCATTTTAAGCAGCTTTACTGAATATTCCTGGCTGGTATCGGCTTTTTTATCGCTTGTAATGATTTTTCTTGCCTTTGCTGCGGTTAGATATTTTGCCCGTGAGGCTGCTGGTAGTGGTGTACAGGAAATTGAAGGCGCTTTATTGCATGTGCGTGGGATTTATTGGCGCCGGTTATTACCCATTAAATTTATCGGTGGTGTATTAGCCATCAGCTCGCATGCGTTAGTTGGTATGGAAGGGCCTATGATTCAGATGGGCGGTAATTTAGGTGCTATGCTTGGTGAGATGGGGCGCTTTGGATTAAAACGATGTGATACGCTCATCGCAGCAGGGGCGGCAGCGGGTCTGGCCAGTGCTTTTAATGCACCCCTTGCAGGCGTGTTACTGGTCATAGAAGAGCTACGCTATAGCTTTAAATACAGTTTTATTAATTTTACGGTGATTGCTATAAGTTGTGTCAGTGCCACCGTGACCATGGAAGCTTTAGTTAGCACACAGCAAGTGATTCCTATGTCTGTTTTTCAAACACCCCAGTTGGGTAATTTAGGCTTTTTTGGTTTGCTGGGTCTGGTGATGGGATTAGCGGGTGCGGTATTTAATAAGTTACTCATGCAACGTCTATATGCTTTTGATGCCTTAAGCAGATCTATGCGTTTGCTTTATATCGGCGTGATAGGTGCGTTAATTGGCATACTTTATGTCACCTATCCACGATTAGTGGGTGGTGGTTATGACATCATCAAGCAATCTTTGACCCTAGCATTACCTTTAACAAGCTTATTTGGCTTATTTTTTTTACGGTTTATTTTAACCATTAGCTGCTATACCTTGAGCATTCCAGGAGGAATTTTTGCACCCATGCTTGCTTTGGGGACACTGCTTGGGCTTGGTGTTTTTTATTTATTTCAAATGATTTTTCCAGGCTTAACAGTGGCCGCTGATGTGTTTGCTGTAGCTGGTATGGGCGCGCTATTTTCAGCTTCAATTCGCGCGCCCCTTACAGGCATTGTTTTGGTCGTTGAGATGACGGGTAATTATTATTTAATTTTACCGCTAATGGTATGTTGCTTGAGTGCCACCACAGTCATGCAATTACTAAACAGCCCGCCTATTTATACCCAATTATTAAAACGCACATTAATATCAAATAAATCCATATCTTCGGTTAAATAAAAGAAAAAAAGACCGTATAATGCGCACTTTTAGGCAGGAATTAATTCATTTATGGCAAAATATCAACACTATCGGGTGTTGGCCTGGTTGCTTGTATTGCCACAGTTGTGTTTGACAATGATATTTTTCATTTGGCCGGTGATGAAACTTATTACCCAATCATTGTTTTTAGGCGATGCGTTTGGTCTTTATCAGCAATTTGCCGGATGGTCTAATTTCACCTTTTTATACACCGATATGGCTTATTTAAAAGCATTGGCTGTGACTGCATGCTTAACATGCGGTATCACATTGGGGGCGATGGCATTAGGCCTTATGATGGCCTGGTTTGTTTGGTATCGGACGACCTCAGCCCTTTTTTATAAATGTGCTTTATTTTGGCCTTATGCAGTGGCACCTGCGGTCGCGGCGTTATTATGGAAATTTTTATGGATGCCTCATCTGGGTTGGTTTGCCGAGTTTGCATCGTATTGTGGTTATGAGATTAATTACATGATTGAGCCACAGGCTGCGTTTATTTTGGTGATGCTCACAGCTTGTTGGCAGCAATTTAGCTATAATTTTTTATTTTATTTGATGGCGCTAAAAGGTTTGCCACCTTGTTTTATGGAAGCGGCTAAATTAGATGGTGCTTCAGCATGGCAACAATTTTGGCATATTGGGTTGCCATTATTATCACCCACCAGTTTGTTTTTATTCGCTATGAATGTACTTTATGCTTTTTTTGACACTTTCGGCATTGTCGATGTGCTAACCCATGGGGGGCCCAATCATGCCACGACCACTTTGATGTATAAAATATATCAAGATGGTTTTTTAAATTTAGATGCAGGGCAAGCTGCGGCACAATCGGTATTATTTATGTTAGGCCTGCTAATGTTGCTGCTGGTGCAATTTAAATATATGAATAAAAAAAGTACATGATTTATGAATATAGTTAAGAGAATAATGGTTCATGGTTTTCTTATCACCATGACAATAAGTATGTTAATGCCACTTTATTTTGCGTTTGTGGTAGCCAGTCAAGCAGATGCTTTGAGTGTCATGCAGGGGGTTAGATTTTTGCCTGCGGGTCATTTTATCGAAAATATCAGTGCAGTTTTGATTCACCAAACGCTCACGCTTGGTGACAAACCTGTCTGGGTATTGTTATTAAATAGTGCGCTTATGGCAAGTATCGTGGCTTTAGGCAAAGTTTTACTGGCTTTACTTGCAGCCTTCTCGCTGGTGTATCTGGAAATGCCGTTTAAAAAAATGGTTTTTTTAATTATTTTTTCAACACTGGTATTACCCATTGAGGTCAGAGTCCTAACGACATTTCAAGTGGCGGTGTCGCTTAATTGGCTTAATAGCATGAGTGGATTAACCATTCCTTTGATGGCTTCAGCCACGGCAATTTTTTTATTCAGGCAATTTTTTCACACCGTGCCACCTGAGCTATTAGATGCGGCTAAATTAGATGGGGCAGGGCCCATTGCTTTTTTTTGGCATATCTTATGGCCATTAAGTCGCGCCCAAATAGGGGGACTATTTGTGATTTTATTTGTGTTTGGTTGGAATCAGTATTTATGGCCATTGGTCATAACCACAAGCTTTGATAAAGCAAGTATTGTCATGGGAATTAAGTATCTTGCGAATGTCACTGACCAAATTCCGCAATGGCACTACATCATGTGTGTTGCTCTGCTCGCACTTTTGCCCCCAAGCTTGATGATTTTAATCGTAAGTCGCCGTTTAGAAAAAGGATTGATTCACTAATGTCTAGAGTAACGCTTGAAGCTATTCACCAGTATTATGGTCAGCATTGTGTATTAAAAGATATTAATTTACAGGTAGAAAATAGTGAATTTATTGTCATAGTCGGTCCTTCGGGATGCGGTAAATCAACGCTTTTGCGCTTAGTGGCCGGTTTAGATGATTTAAAACAAGGACGTATTATCATCAACGAGCGCTGCATGAATAAAGTACCAGCACATCGCCGCGATATCGCCATGGTTTTTCAAAACTATGCTTTGTATCCACACATGAGTGTCTTTGAAAATATGGCCTATGCATTAAGGCTGCGCAAATGGTCAAGTGCCAAAATTAAGCAGCGTGTGCATGAGGTGGCATTGCTTCTAGAGTTAACTGATTACTTGGCGCGTAAACCGCAAGCGTTATCAGGCGGGCAAAAACAGCGTGTGGCGATGGGGCGCGCTATTGTACGCGCACCAGCACTTTATTTATTTGATGAGCCGTTGTCAAATTTAGATGCCTCACTCAAACATCAAATGCGGTATGAAATTAAACGATTGCATCAAAAACTTAAAATTACCTCGCTTTATGTCACCCACGACCAAATTGAAGCCATGACGATGGCTTCACGCATTTTAGTACTTAATCAGGGCCTAGTAGAGCAAATTGGCACGCCACATGAGGTATATTTCGCACCTGCCACACTTTTTGTGGCGAAATTTATGGGCATTCATCCACTCAATATTCTGCAAGGTGACATTGATTTAGCGACAACATGTTTTATAAGTGAAGAAGGTCTTGCGCTACCCTTGCCTAATAAAATAGAGAAAATTAATAAACAACGTTGTATATTAGCCATCAGGCCTGAACATTTAAAGCTGACTCTAAAAGCTAACACGCCTTATGCTTTTCCTGTACAAACAGGGTTGATTGATAATATGGGTGCTGAAAAGCTTGTGCATGTGAGAAGCTTAAAAACCAATCAAGCATTTACGGTGAAAACACCTGCTGAGCAGCTGATTAATGAGGTAATGTGGATGGAATTATCTTATCAACAAGCCAATTTATATGATGCAGTCCATGAGCATCGTTTAGGAGGATGGCTTTGAAAAAAGCACAACAAACACAATTAGTTGATGCAGCACACTATAGCTACTTACAAGCATTATATTTGGCCTTATTTCATCGGCCTTTGTATGTGGATGTGGTTAAACGCTGGCGCAAACTTGCTCTAGGCTATTTATTGGTGTTATTGGCCGTGGTGTGTTTACCGGCATCGGTATTAACACTGATTAAACTTAATGCATTTTATCAGCAAAAAATTATTCAACCCTTTGAGCGTATTCCAACGTTATTAATCCAAGCAGGACATGTGAAACTTGATAAGCCCATGCCTTATTTGATTAAAAATGATCTAAATCAAGTGGTTGGGATCGTTGATACCACCAATAAAATTACAACCATTAATAACAAATATCCGCATCTTGTGGTATTAATCAACCAACGTCAAATCAGTATCAAATTGCCCATGCCTAATTTATTGGGTATAACAACCCCGGGTCAGGCAGCAGAGGTAAATACTCACACCTTTTCACCTGAGTTAAATCAATTATTTAATGGTCAGGAATGGCTTGATAATAGCCATTTAATTTTGCCGAAAATATTAATAGGTGGCGTTATTTATCCGGGCATGATAACCATATTATGGACGTTTTATGTTTTATTAATTGCGGCATTTGCTTTGATGGTACAAGTGATTGCTAAAGTCGTCATGAAATATCAATTAACCTATTTGCAGGCCTTTCGTCTTTTAATGGTGTCAGCAACTTTACATATTATATTGACGCTAAGTTGTGTGCTACTTGATATTCACTTTAAATGGTTAGGGTGGGTGTTATTAGCATCATGGGCTTTTTACCTAAGCTTAGGGTTAATTGCTGTTAAACAATCGAGTCATAAGATGGTGCGATTTTAACCATCAATAACAGGAGTTTAAGATGTTTGTAAGTTTAAGTGTGGTCGTGGTCATTGGTATCTTTGCTTTTCTGACTATTAACCAGGCGGCCATTGGGGTTTGGGCAATTACTAATTTGTTATTGTTAGGGCTTATTAACCGATTTTTTACGCCGGCTTTATGGCTAAACCTTCTGTTGATTGGTGGCACTTTATTATGTGCGCTCGCGGCTGTACCTATTTTAAGGCAATACCTATCAGCCTATCTTTTAAAAAAATTAAAGCCTTTGCGACCACGCATGTCATCCACTGAAAAAGAAGCGCTTGAAGCTGGTGATGTCAGTTGGGAGGGGCATATTTTCAAAGGAAAAGTTGATTTTACAGAATTGCAAAACTTACCTACCCACGTGCTTAGTACGGACGAGCAAGCTTTTATTGACGGGCCGCTGCAAGAATTATGCCGATTGCTCGATGACTGGCAAATCACCCATCACCATACTGATTTACCAGAAAATATTTGGAATTTTATCAAAAAGCAGCGCTTTTTTGGCATGATCATTCCCAAACAATATGGGGGTCTTGAATTTTCAGCGACGGCTCAAACCATTATTTTAACCACGGTATATGGCCGCTCAATTACGGCCGCAACCACCATCTCAGTACCCAATTCATTAGGACCGGCAGAACTGCTGCTTCATTATGGCACCAAAGCACAGCAAGATTATTATCTACCGCGTTTGGCTTGTGGTACGGATATTCCTTGTTTTGCCCTAACCAGCCCACAAGCTGGTTCTGATGCGGCTTCTATTACCGATTCAGGCGTAATTTGTCGGCAAATCGTCGATAATCAAGAAGTTTTGGGCATGCGATTAACGTGGAGCAAGCGCTATATCACGCTTTGTCCGGTGGCCACGGTGATTGGTTTAGCCTTTAAGCTTTACGACCCAGATAATTTATTAGGTCAAGGGCATGATTTGGGTATTACCTGTGCGCTCATTCCGGCTAATACGCCAGGCGTCAATCACGGTCGTCGTCATTTTCCTTTAAATACCGGGTTTCTTAATGGCCCGACTCATGGACATGAAGTATTTGTGCCGCTCGATGTTATCATCGGCGGTCCGAATCAAATAGGCCAAGGCTGGCGCATGCTGATGGAATGTTTGAGTGCTGGGCGCGCTATTTCACTGCCTTCAAGTGCGGTAGGTGGGGCGCGGGCAGCCGCACTTAGCACTGGTGCGTATGCTCGAATTCGACGACAATTCAAACAACCCATTGCAAGCTTTGAAGGCATCGAGGAACCACTTGCGCGTATTGCCGGTCAAACGTATATCATGGATGCGGCGCTAAGCTTTGCGGCTGCCGCCGTTGATAATGGTGCACGGCCTGCGGTAGCCGGCGCAATTTTAAAATATCACACCACCGAGCGCGCGCGCCAAGTGTGCCTGGATGCGATGGATGTCCATGGTGGTAAAGGCATTTGTTTGGGGCCACGTAATTATTTAGGCCGAGGTTTTCAAAATATGCCCATTAGCATCACCGTTGAAGGCGCTAACATTCTTACTCGCAGCCTTATTATTTTTGGGCAGGGTGTGATGCGTTGTCATCCATACATACAACCCATCTTGAACGCCCTTGATAAACAAGATGTGGCCAAATTTGATGAGTCATTATGGTCGTATGTTGCGTTTTACTTTGCGAATGCCACCCAGTCTGTGTTGTTAAGTTTAACCGATGGTTATGGCATCAAAGCACCAGCAAGTCGAGTGAAACGTTATTATCAATTATTAAGCCGTTATACCACCCAGTTTGCCTTTTTAATGGATTTTTGTTTGGCGCTTATAGGCGGCGATTTAAAACGAAAAGAAAAATTATCAGGGCGGCTTGGCGATATGCTGAGCATGCTTTATTTATTATCTGCTGTACTTAAACGCTATCATGATGATGGCGAGCCACCAGAGGATTTGCCACTCGTGCAGTGGTGCTGTCAAGATTTGCTTATGTCCTGTGAAAGTGCTTTAGCGGGTATTATAACGAATTTTCCTTATCTTTGGGGGCGAATTGTTTTACGTATAATGCTGATGCCTTGGGGCAGGCGGCGTATGATGCCCTCTGATAAATTAGGTGCACAATTAGCGCAGATGTTAAGCACGCCTAATGAGACACGTAATCGTTTAACTCGTTTTGTTTTCAAAGAGCCTCAAGCAAATTGCCCTATAGGTCGGTTGGAGCAGGCATTTCTTGATACCTGGGCCACAAAAGAAATTGAGGCGCTGTTGATAAACGCTATTAAAGCTAAAAAACTAACTGCTTTAAGTTATGCAGATAAAATTCTTGAAGCCCAAGAAAAAAACATTCTTAATGAAACACAAGCCGCGCATTTAATGGCTGCTGAGGCAGGCAGACAAGATGCCATTGCCGTGGATGATTTTGACGATAATGAATTAAGACGTGAATTTTAACACCTAGACTACACTTAAAAAAAGAATCGTTAGGAACTTATATGACCCAAGAAGCTCATCTTTATCGCCTAGCAACTCAAGAACATATCTGTCCGTTTGGTTTAAAAGCACGCGCTTTGCTCAAGCGGCAAGGCTATAAAGTAATAGACCATAAACTTACCTCACGTGAACAAGCAGATAAGTTTAAAAGCCAACATGAAGTTGGTACCACACCCCAAATTTTCATTGAAAATAAACGCATAGGGGGTTATGAGGCGCTACGAGCTTTTTTAAATTTGCCTGTTACTCACGAAAAGTCAAAAACATATCAACCAATCATAGCGATCTTTGGCACCACATTATTAATGGCAAGCTCTTTGATGATGCTGCAACCACGGTTTACTCTTATTGCCTTTATGGTTTTTTTTGTGGCATTAAGCATGTGTGTATTGGGGGTCATGAAACTGCGCGATTTAGAAGCATTTAGTCATCAATTTTTAGGCTATGATTTGTTGGCTCAACACTGGATTTTTTACGCCTATTTATACCCATTTATTGAAACTTTGGCAGGCATTGGCATGCTCTCAAACACCGCTACTTTTTTCACTGCACCCATAGCACTTATTATTGGACTAATTGGCAGTATTTCAGTGATTAAAGCGGTGTATATCGATAAGCGTGAATTATCATGTGCGTGTGTAGGGGGTAACAGCCAAGTGCCGCTAGGATTTATCTCTTTAACTGAAAATTTGATGATGGTGACACTATCTACGTGGATGTTAAGCAGACTTTTTTGATCAACATCGTTACTTAATGACTTTTTTTGTGCTAGCTTAACCTGTTTTATGTGAGTATCAAGGTTTAAATAATTATGAAACTTGTGGATGTGCTGACCATCGTGGCCATTTTAACCGGGCCTATTATTTCGGTACAAATTCAAAAATGGTTGGATAAATACAAAGAAATTAGAGCCAAACGTTTAGATATCGTCAAAACTTTGATGGCTACTCGTGGCACGCATGTTTCTTTTGAACATGTTAGAGCGCTTAATATGATTGATATCGAATTTGCTGGTGTTGATAAAGTTCAACAGGCGTGGCAAGCCTATTTAGCCTGTTTATCTGAAGAAGAAAAACACCACTCCTTTGAAACCACGCAAAAATGGTTAGAAGAGAACGACAAATTATTCATCGAGCTTTTGTATTGCATGATGAGCCATCTAGGCTACGAATTTGATAAGTCTTATCTCAAAAAAACAGTGTATCGCCCCAAAGCTTACAATGATGAAGAGCAGTATCAGCAGCTGATAAGGCGATATGTACGTGATGTTATTAACGGTAAAAAAATAATTCCTGTGGCATTTAATAAAAACAATAAAGCTGATTAATTAGCTTTATTTAATAGAATTGGCTAGGCAATAAGTTCAAATTATTGGAGTTTATTTGAGGGGCTTTGCGAATTACTAGTCTAGAAAAAAAACGATAAGGCTCATTTTCTGTGGTTTCTGCGCGTAAGGCTTCTTCAGTTGCGGTTCGAATATTTTCGTTAGATTTTTTGAGGCCAGCATAGCAGATAGCTAGTATGTTTGTACATATAAAGGTAGGAACAATAAATTCCGTAGGATTATATGATGGCTGTTTGAAAAAAGTATAAAGAATGCTGCTCCCAAAAAACACAGTACCTAATAAATATAAATTACGTATTGTATAGCAATTACGAACAGTGATTAGGTGATGCATCAATACATTTAATGACGCTTCATTATTTAATAATAACTGTAATTGCGTATAAAATTTCTGCAATTGCTCTTCAAGCCAACTTGAACCATTGTCTACTGAGTCGCATACACACATAACAAACAAATGTTCGAATAGAATATCTTGTAACTGAGATGGTACTTGTTCTAATGAAAGTAAGATATTTTCTAAACAAGCTCGAGTGTTATCATTTAGATTATTTTCATTTTCTACAACATGTGGCATTTTGTTTACTCCTAAATAAAAAACATTTTTATTCCTGACCTAGCATTTCAAGCAGCGAATTAACCTCAGCTATCTTCGCTAAAGCACTGGTTTGGTTCAGTGTAAAACGCAAACAACTAGGGCCGTCTAGTTGATAAAGGGTACTTTGCTGTTGGATAAGTTTAATCAGCGTTGCTGGGTTGATTAAAGGTGTTTGGTTAAATTCAATACGGCCTTTTTGCTGAGTTGCTGTAATTTTCAGCACGCCTATTTTGATGGCCAAAAGTTTTAATTCGGTTATGGCTAATAGGTTTTTCGCGGCATCAGGCAATAACCCAAAACGGTCAATCATTTCAATTTGTAGGTCACGTAATTGGGTTTGATGTTTGGCATTAGCGATGCGCTTATACATGATTAAACGAGTGTGGATATCACCAATATAATGCTCAGGCAAAATAGCACTTACATTAAGCTCAATATGTACAGAGTCTTGTATGGGTGCGG
>CETS01141135.1_pt1 | contig 17347 bp, 20 predicted proteins | sample 356391 | NCBI WGS metagenome assembly CETS01 (sample SAMEA2622673, study PRJEB7988) | marine metagenome | isolation source: saline water (ENVO:00002010), including
GCGGCTCGTCAACTGCATCGCTATGACCAACCCTGGTTAAACCATGCGGATAAAAAAATATGTTAAAGCCTTTAAATGATTTTCGTTTTATTGATGTGCATTATCATGCCAACCCTGACTTGTATGACCGTCGCCATAGTGCGATTGCCGCAGGGCGTTTATACCAAAAATATTACGGTGCGGTGGTGTTAAAAAGTCATTTAGGTTCTACGGCGGTACAGGCAAGCATCGCGCAGCAAGAAGGCTATCCGGTATTACCTTCACTGGTACTTAATGATATTGCCGGCGGGTTTGAGCATCGGGCGATTGTGCGCGCGTTACTTGAATATAAACCCTTGATTGCTGCACGCATGTTGGTGCATTTGCCGACCATTACAGGCAGAGCCTATACTTCGCGATTAACGCGTCAACTAAGCCATGAGCAGTATAAAATCATCAGCCAACAACCGTTGACAGTATTCAATGAGCATAATCAACTAAGGCCGGCAGTTAAGGAATTATTTAAAATAGCAGCAAATGAACCCATTGTTATCTCAACAGGGCATGCCTCAAAAGCTGAAACCTATGCCTTAATTGAGGAAATAGGCAAATATCCGCACAGTAAACTCATGCTAAATCAGCCAGCCAACCCATTAACAGGGCTGGATGCAAAAGCCTTGCTTGAAATTTCCGCCCAACCCAATGTATTTATTGAGCAAACAGCATTAACGTATTTATTGGGCCATCAAACTAAGGCGGACTTTAAAGCAGTGTTAACCAGTATCCCACACGTTATTTATAGCTCTGATTTAGGCCAGACCAGCCAAATCGATGTGCCTGAATTCATCACGCAAAGCCAACATTATTTTAAATTGTTTGGCATTACCAAAGAACGCGAAGCATCGATATGGCGACATAACCCCATCAAGATGCTGAAACTTTAATAACCATACAAGAAGGTATCAGTGGTTTGTTGTTCAGCAAATTCCATGCACACGCTACTGATCGCCAAGTAAGATTTGTTTTTCTTAATATCTTTACTATCATAAGCCATTTGTGCGTGTACTTTGTAGACCTGGCCGAGCTGCTGCCAATATTCCGCCGCTAAGACTTCATTGTTACATTCATCAATAATTTCTTTGAAAGATGTTTGGATGGCCTCTAGAAAAAAATCCAACGAGTCTGTTGTTGAGTCAATGGTATTTAGTAAATTAAAATGATAGTCGATTATCTTATTAAAAAATATTGCTTGATTAATGGGTGTTGGGGTGTTGTGAACATGATTCATCGCCTCAGCAAAATGATGTCGGGCTAGTTCTATAAGATCATATGCCTGGTCGTTTTTAAAATTACGGCAAGCAAAAATTGCTGTTTGCAGATAAGCTTGACCAATCTCTGTTAAAAATAGTGCATCTTCAGACGCGTGCTTATAAGCGATGACCTTGGTAAAAAATTCATGCGCCTTTTCTATGTGTGCCTCATAAAGCCTCGTATCTGCTAAATAATCATACACAAATGCATATTTTAAACAAAGTTTACCTGCTTCAAAGAAATATTCATGGGAACAAAGTAAATCAAGGATGGTGTTATAAAGTTCTAGTGCATTTTTGATACTTTCACGGTCAATTGTTTCTTTAGAGCCATATAAAGATTTTTGTAAAAAGTCATCTTGCGTAAAAACAATAAAATGTTCGATATTTTCAAAAAATTTAACTAGATGAAACTGTCGGATCTCATTAAATTCTGATCGCGCGCTTGAATAATTTTTTGCTAATAAATATTCTTGCATGTACGCTATATAACTTTCCGATGCTAGCAACGTAGCTTGTTGTGTGGCAAAAATAGCAAGTGTACCAGTACGAGGCGCTGTATCAATTTGAGGAATTGTCGCCAGGCTAGTATTGGTTTCTTTTAAATATCCTGTAAGGCTCTCTATTTGTCCGTTCAATAAATGATCAGAGTTTGCAGCTTTTATGTAAGCTAAATATTGATTGGCATCGTCCATCAAGCGCACACTCGATGCCTTTTTACCTGTACAAGCTTCACTAATGGCATGAGAACTATAGAGTTTAATCAGTTGCGCCATGTGAGATACCATGTCTGACGATAAATTTTCACCGGATGGATGATGATTTAACTTGTATATCTCAATAAAAAATTTTGTTTCATCGAGAAAAAAGTGTAAAAAAGCAGACCTGGTCTTATCAAGTGCAACTTGATTAATGGTAGAAATTACTTCAAGACATTGTTCAATAATTGAATTATGCCACTTCTCACCTGAGTGTATATTGTAAAGTTGGCGATGCTGCTCAGCTGCAATATAAATTTTTCTAGCAGTGATTAAAGATGACGCAGGACTTTGTTCATTTAAGCAACAGTCCAGTGCTTGGTCTAGAGAAGTTGAAATATCTACAAGATGTTTGCGTAATATCGGCAGTGCTTCATCGGCAGCCAAGCTCGCTTGCTCATTTTTGGTAAGTTGCTGGATGGTGCTTGATAACGCCACAGTCGTATTTAAGAAATTTATTTCTTCTGACGTTAAATGTTGAATCACAATCAATTGATCATGAAAATCTTTTAGTAAAGCTTGTTCGTTTTCAAGAGCGTCGGATGATGCGCCTGTCAGAGATTGGTCGGCATCTGATAACCTCAATAATAAAGATTCGAGACACACAAAATTTGGCAGCTTTGTTTGAAACTCAGAGGTTTGTTGTAAAGCAAGAAAACTTGTGTAGGCAAAAGGGTAATTGCGCTCTTGTAAAAACATCAGTATTTGTTGAAAGATAGTATTAAAATTCATTAGAAAAACACCATAACTATTATTTGTTCATTATATTATCATTAAATCGTAATTTAATGCACCATCAACCATATAATTGCATGCTAAATAAAATGTGTGTATTAACCGAGCGAATGATGGGGATGACGCCATAAGCTAGACATTCGTAGTCAAATTAAAAGCTATTTGCTATGCTGCTCGTTCAATTGATTGCGATAAGGACATGCTATGACCAAAACCACTCAACCCACATCAGAAGAGCCTTATGTTGACCATATCAGCTTAAAAACAGTCAGTGAAATGCAAGACCCAGTTTTAACACCAAGCGGTTCTATTTATGATAGAGCTGATATCGAGCGTTGGATTGCAGCGAATGGCCATGACCCTATTACTCGCAAATCCTTAACCAAAAAGATGCTGTGTTCGATTAATAAAAGCGCGCTTGTTGGGTGTGATGCCGCTACACAAATTGAAAATCTAACCAACAATCATCAGGATGAAATAACTGATTTACAGTCAGCTCATGCCAAAATACAAACGCAACTTAAAACCTTACAAGCACAAAATAAAGCAATGAGCGAAACTTTAGCCACCATACAAGCAGAAAACGCGCCAAAAAGAAGCTGGTTTAGCTTTTTTTGTTGTGGCGGTAACCCCCAATCTCAAGAAGCGGCATTGCAACCGGATGCACCGCCTTTTTAACTAAACCTTAGAAGGATAAAACCTGATTTTGCCAATCAAGTAATTGCCCGCTTTGCGCCGGCCTAAGCGTGTCTCTGACCTCTAAACAGTAACGCGCGGCCTCCGAGGGGCTAAACACGCGATGTTTAACATGTTGGGAAAAAGGTTGCGATAAAGCAGTATCCACAGTGCCTGGGTGATAAGCAATTAAACTTGTTTTAGGAAAGTTAACGCGCCATTCAAGTGCAGTGGTTTTAACGAGCATATTGAGCATGGCTTTGCTCATGCGATAGCTATACCAGCCACCGAGCTTGTTATCGGTGATGCTACCAACTTTGGCCGAAAAGCACATTACTTTAAGGGTTGTGTTGGCGTTAAGTACAAAGCTTAATGCTTGTAACCAACAAAGTGTGGGGTAAACATTGGCGGCAATATTTTTTTCAAGCCATGTTGTTTTAAGTTGTCGAATGCTTTTTTCAGGCCGATTAGAGGCATCATGCAGCAGGCCTGAGGTGATGATAAGCGTGTCAGGTAGCTTATGGTGTTTAACAAAATCAAGAACAGCCAAGGGGGTTTTATAATCAAGTGTTGCGGTTAGAAAAGGCTTGGCATCGAGCACTCGGCGGCTAATAAGCATGACTGTTTCACCTAATTCATAACAGCTTTGGGCCAAATTCAGGCCAATGCCACCCGCACCAATTATCCAGGTATGTCGGCTCATAAGTTAAGTACAATTAAATTAACAAGAAAGTGTAGGAATGTTTATCATAAAAAACCAAGGAGAGAAACATGGTGTATTTAAAATTAGCGTTGGTAAGTGCTTTGGTATTGTTGTCCCTGGACACCATCTGGTTAAGTTTTATTGCCAAGTCTTGGTATAAAACTTATTACGCGCCGTGGCTGCGCCTTGATGATGCTGGTCAATTACAGATTATTTGGTGGGCGGCAGGTTTGGTGTATGTGTTATTGATAACTGGCTTATTAGGTTTGGTGGTGCCATTGGCCAATCATGATATGTGGCGTGCCCTAGGATTTGGTGCTTTGCTTGGATGTATTACCTATGGCGTTTATGATTTTACCTGTTTAGCGATTTTTAAACAGATGCCTGTTGGCATGGCATTTGTCGATTGGGCTTGGGGTACTTTTGTTTGTGCGGTTTCAGCATGCATCACGGTATGGGCGCATAATGGTTTTAAAGCAACCTTGTTATAAAAAATACCCCACGCATTATCATGGGTGGGGTAAAAATTGCAGATTAAGCAAATTGATAAACGACGGACAATTTGACTTGCTGCGTGCTTGGGTGGTCAAGGCCTGTTGTACCATTATGAACATAACTTATAGGTGGGAAGGCCGGGTCAATGGCATACACAGTGGCAGAGGAGCCATTCACTTTCATGCTTTCAAATTGCGTCCAGTTATAGTCTAAACGCAGGCTTAGGCTATGGCTCAGGTGTTTTTTTATTCCTACACCAAGCATAAGGCCATTTAAGTTTTGATGACTATGAACAGTTGTAAGAGGCAATGACCCATACGCTGCTAAAACATCTTGATTCAATGGTGAAATCGCACCAGGGCTACCGGAGATATTAAATTCACTGATTTGCCAACCGATTAAGCCAAATAAGTCAATGCCATTAAATGCATGAAATGTTGGCAATAAAGACAAACCTGCTGCCCATTTTTGTTCAATTTTGCCGGTGTGATTGACGGATAATAATTGAACGCCATTTTGCGCAACAACCGTAGCGCCAGAATTGAATTTTTTTTCAATATCACCTGCATTGGCTTGTGCTTCTAAGCTTAATGAAAATTGTGGACGCATGTAATAGTCATATCCAACAAAAATTTGACCACCAAAGCCATGCATATTCGCAGAATACGTTTGATTAAAATTTTCAAAAGCTATCAGAGAAAAAGGCGTATTAAGCGCTGTCACTTGATTGTGCGCTAAATCCACATCAACCCAGCTATGGTTGACCCCGCCACCCACATATAAACCACTTAAAGACCCAGCAGTGCTACCCATACTGCCTGCATGAAGTTGAGTTGAAAGAATAAAAATACTGAATAGGCCTGTGAATATGTAACGATGCTGCTGCATATTTGCTCCCTTAAATTATTAAAATTTAAAATCGTGATGAGTTACTTAAAAATGGCGCAAATGATGGGCAATTTGTTCCAAAGGGCAATGCTGCAGTATTTTGTAGACTACCGCTTCCCATAATCATATTGAACAATGCAGGATTATTGGTAAATAAATTTCCTGATCTTAAGTTTAAATCTCCATCACCTGGATTAATGGAAACGGTAGAATTACTACATAAAACAGGCCCTAACGGCGCATAAGTATTACTACCTTCAAAACTTGAGGCAGTTGCTGAATCAACAATGGGGTTGAGCAGCCATCCTTGATAATCACTATCCCAATCGATGCCGTCGTCTTGCGCACGATTAATTTGAGCATTTTGCACCGTTGCATCACCGCCGAAAAGCTCAATGCCATCATCACCTGAGTCATTAACGATGATGTCATTTAATAAGGTACCACGACCACAGCCGCCTAGTGTGAGTGCATTAGTATCAGCACCTGTAACGGCATTGCCTTGACCTAAGCTGTTGATGGTCACGTGATTTAAAATACCGCACGAATCGTTTCTAAAATTGGTTGGATTTAATGAGCCGTAATTGTATAAAGAACCTGCACTTTCGCATTCACTGCCAAAGCCCTCAGTACATAAATTCGTATCACTACTTTGGATGGCATCGCGACCAAGCATCATAATACCTTTGGCTGTATTATTTTGTGCGTTAAAAATTACCCGATTTGTTGGAGTACCTAATGCCAGCAATTGCCCAGCTTTACGACCATCATTTCCATAACTTAAAATAACCAAGCCCGCATTTGCAGTAAAATTAAGGGTCGTGCCAGGCTGCAAAAGCAGTGTACCATTAGCAATGTAATTCACCCCAGTTACCGTAATATTGCCAGATAAGCCCTCGGTATAACCATTTAAATCTTTATAACCACCACTTAAATTAATAGCAGCAAAGGCTTGGGTGACCAAGCATGCGGAAATAGCCGTTTGAACAAAAGCATGTTTAATCTTTAACATCATCTTAATATCCTTATATCGATTGAAAAAATGAGTAAATTTGTTGATAAATTTGGTGAAATTTTTCGTAGAAATTAAAAAACTAAAAGATTTCTTAACCTCAGTCAAGCTCACCGATGGATAGACTTGGTATTAAAAATTAGGGTACTCTTTGGCATTTTGTTATTTTGAAAAGGATTTGCTAATGCATCTAACACCTATTTCTCAAGGGCGTTTTATTTGGTTATTAAGCTATATATCCATTGCCTCAGTTTCAGCTGCAATGATTACGCCCGCCTTGCCGTTGATGGAACAAGTGTTCGATGTAAGCCATGGTGCTATTGAATGGGTCGTGTCTATTTTCTTGATAGGTTATGTCGCCGGACAATTAATTTATGCACCACTTGCTAACCGTTTTGGTCGCCTAAAAGCGCTCAAATGGGGCCTTAATCTTAATTTGATGGGTTTGCTTATTTGTTTAGCCAGTAGTTATATCCCACATTATTTAGGTTTTTTAGTAGGTCGCCTTATCACAGGCTTAGGTTCTGCCGCTGGACTTACTTGCACGTTTATGCTGATAAATGAATGGTTGCCGGAAACACAACGCAAATCTGCCATGGCTTATTCTATTTTATCGTTTGCGTTAGGTATTGGGTTGGCTGTTTTGATTGGTGGCGTTATAACGCAATTTAGCCAATGGCCCTACTGTTTTGTTGTATTATTAGCGCAAGGTGTGTTGATGCGCTTAGGCGTGAATTTATTTCAAGAAACTCTCATGACGCCTAAATCTGGGCAAATATCGGCTTTATTGCTAGATTATAAACATGCTTTATCTTCCAAGCAGCTACTAATCTTTTCGGCCATTTGGGGTGTGTGCACGGCGGTAGGTTATTGCTATGCGGCGGCAGCACCACAAATTGCGCATAGTTACCTCAAACTCACAGCGGCCCAATATGGTTACTGGAATGTATTGAATATTGGCGGCATGTTGGTTGGTGGTTTATCGGCCCGCAAACTTATGCATATGGTTGCGGTTAAAATGGTCATTCGTCTAGGCTATGCTGGTTCTATGTTAAGCATACTTGGTTTAAGTATGATGTATTACTATAACTACACACAGCCTGTTTGTTTTTTTAGCTTAACGGCAAGCCTTTATTGCTTTAGTTCATACTTTTTTGCGGGAGGCTCCTACATGGCCTCAAATGCCATAGCGGATAAAGCCAGCGCCTCATCGATGATGAGCTTTATTAATATGTTGGTTGCAACTACAACAGTCATTATCATGGGATACATTTCAACCAATGCTTTGTATGGTTTTATTAAAACTTTGCTAAGTTTAATCCTTTTGACTTTTGTGGCTTTTTTATGCAGTCGGACGATTACCCATGAATAAATCATTTTAGTTTGAGTGCTAATTCATACAGTTGATTTTTAGGTTCTTTGGTATAAAGGCTTGCGATTTTAACCGCTTGTTTAAGTGGCAATTCTGCTAATAAAACCGCCAATAAAGCCTGTGAGGTCGATGGGGTTGGTTTTGCTGCTTGGGCGGGTAAGATCAATACAAACTCGCCTTTAGCTGCCGAGGAAGAATGATTAAGCCAGGTAAGTAGGTCATCAGCTGTACCATGCTTAAAATGCTCAAATTTTTTGGTCAATTCTTTGGCCAAAACAAATTGATAATGTTCGCCGTAAATTTGTCGAATATCTTCAATGCAGGCATGAATGCGATGGGTGGACTCATATAAAACGGTGGTCTGAGTTTTCTCTAGACTTTTTAACTTATTGTGACGCGCCAGCGGTTTAGCAGGTAAGAAACCGGTAAACAAAAATGTGTCACAAGGTAACCCTGAAGCACAAAGTGCAGCAATAATCGCACAAGCACCCGGGATAGGAACCACAGCAATACCAGCCTCTCGGGCGCTTTTGACCAAGTGAAATCCTGGGTCACTAATTAAGGGTGTCCCAGCATCACTGATAAGTGCATAGTGACAACCTTTTAAAAGATGGGCGATAATCTCGGTACTTTTTTGCGCTTCGTTATGTTCGTGTAATGATTGTACAGGTGTTTGAATATTATAAGCCTTAAGAAGTGGGCGAGAGTGGCGGGTATCCTCAGCTAAAATGTAATCAACCTGTTGTAAAATGGTGTGAGCGCGATAAGTCAAATCAGCGGCATTACCAATAGGTGTTGCAACAATATAAAGACATCCTGCAAGAGACGTTGCTGCGGAAGTGGTCATCGTTTATCCTAAGTTTTGTAAAGCATGATAATCAAACACAAATTTTAACACAGCTTATCTCAGCAAAAATAAGGAACAGTTAGAAAAATAAGTCTGTAATAAGGATGATGATGTCTCGACAAATAGGTAGTGAAGCTGAAATAAAAGCGCGAGCGTTTCTTGAAACGCAAGGTCTTGTTTGGCAAGCCAGTAATTACAGCTGGCAAGGTGGTGAAATTGACTTAATCATGTGTGATCAAGAAACATATGTATTCGTTGAAGTAAAAAGTCGACGTAGCCATCAATTTGGTGGTGCTTTGGCCAGTATTACTCTGGCAAAACAGCAAAAAATCATCAAAACAGCCACCCATTTTTTAGTCTATAAAAAATTGTGGGAAAAATGCCCGGTTCGTTTTGATGTAGTTTGTATAGAAGGCAAGATGGCACAAATACAATGGTTAAAGCATGCTTTTCAATAGTCGCAATTAAGCAGCATAAGCTTAAACGCGCTCTTATTAGGTGAAATTTTTTATGTCGCAACCCATGATAGAACGTATCCGCCAACTTTTTGGCCTAAGTGTTGAAAATAAAATGGCAATTGCTGAGGCAATAGGTCCGTTAATCGCGCAAGCAAGCACGCGTTTGGTTGAGTGCTTGCTTAATGATGGCAAAATTTTGATTTGTGGCAACGGTGGTTCTGCCGCCAATGGTTTACATTTTTCCACAGCGCTGCTTAACCATTTTGGCGTAGAACGGCCATCTCTACCAGCCATCTCACTTATGAGCGATATAACAACCCTGACGTCTATGGTCAATGATAATCAAGTTGATCAAATTTTTTCAAAACAAATCAATGCGCTAGGTAAAGAAAATGACATATTGATAACCATATCAACATCAGGTAATGCCAATAATCTACTTCATGCTGTCCAAGCTGCCCATGAACAGGGCATGAGTAATATTGTGTTAAGTGGCCGTGAAGGCGGCATCATTGCCAACCACTTGGGTCCTGAAGACATTGAGATTCGTGTGGGGCTAAATCATGCTGCGCGTATTCGCGAAATGCACCTGTTTATTTTGCATGGATTTTGTGATTTGATTGACCAATCATTATTTGGCCAGGGTTTGGAGTAAGGCATGCAATTGATGTGTCGTTTAACGCGTGTAAGCATCTTAATAAGTGTGATGGCCTGTTTGAGCAGTTGTTTGGCGGTGGTTGTGGCCGGCGCGGCAACAGGATTAATTGTCTATGATAAGCGCAGTCTGTCAACCATGGAAAAAGACGTACGTATTTTTCATCGCGTAAACCATGTAATGACTACACAACCTACTTTAAAGGATGCGCATATTAGCATAGTAAGTTTTAATCAAATTGTGTTATTAGTCGGGCAGACACCAAAAGCTTCACAACGCCGCTTAGCTGAAAAATTGACCTATACAATACCCGATGTTAAACGTGTTTATAATCAATTAGTCATCACCAAGCCCACAAATTTTAGCACCAAAGCGCAAGATAGTTGGATAACCAGTCAAACACGCAGCAGTTTGATGCAGAAAAAAGGTTTAAAATCAGGTTCAATTCGTGTGATTACCGAACAAAGTGTGGTCTATCTTATGGGACATGTAACGCGTGAGCAAGCACTGCTTGCCAGTGATGCTGCGCGCCACATTGCAGGGGTGAAAAAAGTGGTTAGAGTTTTTCAGTATAGGTAATATGAACATCAAACAGGGATGTCAAATAATCTGCTGGCTAAGTTTTTTTGGTTTGGCTGGCTGTATGTCGCAGCTATGGACAGGCGCATCACTTATTTATGACCGTCATACAATGTATAAAACCATGCATGACTATCGCTTAGCATCTAAGGTGCAACATATCTTAAATCAACATGCCAATATACGTTGCAAAATAGATGTTGCCGTTTTTAATCAAGATATCTTGCTTGCCGGTTATTTGCCTAATGAAGCAATGCTACAAACTTTCGTAACCAAAATTAGCCAATTACCCTATCGTAGTTTATTTAATTATTTAAGCATCAGCGATAAATGTCCAAATAGTTTGCAAGATAGTTGGATTACCACCAAAATAAAAGCATACATCATTGCCGATGCTGAGATTAACCCCAAACAATTTAAGATCATTACGGTGGATAACAAAATTTTTATTATGGGCGATGTAGAGGCTAAGCAAGCAAAAAAAGTATTAAATATTGTGCGACACCTGCAACGAAGCTATCAGATGGTTAATTTAATGAAATATTATGAACTGCGCGCTGTCGGTTGAGGGCTGTGGTGTGTTTATAAAACAAACCACAGTAAACCGACCCTATCCAGGAAGTGGTTAACCGGAAGGATATTCCATACTTTAGCAACCTAGAAATGTTTTAGCTAGTCATTTAATAAAAATTATAAGTGATAGTTTGTCAGTCAAAGTGATACAGCATTTATCGATTTTTGAGGGCATCTTTAAACAAGCTTTAAATAAAAGGCAACTGATAAAATGACGCGTTTTAGACTATTTTCAGCAGGTGAAATTAGCATAGTTCGCCTTTTCAAAAAGGAGATGTTGAGATGATTGCTTATCTGAAAACTTTATCTTATAATGCGCGCCTAAAATACAAAGAAATAACAGTTAGACGTTTAAATTGCAGAATAAAGTACATAACGTAGATAATTTCTTAGCTATGCAATTTCTTATCTGTGTGGTTTTATTGATTGGTCATTGGATACTTACCACAAAGATACAAGCTGTCTCAGCTTTTCTTGGCGCATTGGTAGCTTTTTTACCAAATTTAGTATGGGCTAAAATAGTTTTTCAATTTAAAGGTGCCAAACAAGCACGAAAAATTGTACAAAGTTTTTATATCGGTGAGGCCATTAAGCTTGGTTTATCAGCAGGGTTGTTTTCATGGGTATTTTTAACATATCCAGTGTTTCCTGGTGTTTTTTTTATAAGCTATATCACGGTGATATCAACATATTGGCTAGCGCCATTTTTAATTGAAACTAAACAAAATAGGTTTATAAAGTGACAGAAATGGTATCAAGTACAAACTACATAAAGCACCACTTAACTTATCTAACCTTTGATTTAAAAACCATGACACTTGGGTCTGGTGGGTTTTGGACAATTAATCTTGATACACTCTTCTTTTCAGTAACACTTGGACTAATGGCTTTGGCCCTACTTTATTTTGGAGCGCGACGAGTTAGCACGGGCGTACCTGGTAAACTCCAAAACTTTGCTGAATCCATGCTTGATTTTGCCGATAGCCAAGTTAAAGATTGTTTTCATGGCCGCAGCCAATTGATAGGGCCTTTGGCCTTAACTATCTTTATTTGGGTATTTTTAATGAATTTTATGGATATCGTACCTGTTGATATTTTGCCATTTTTGGCTAACACCATTGGTATTCATCATCTCAAAGTGGTGCCCACCAATGATTTAAATCTAACTTTTGCATTGGCATTATCCGTATTTTTCTTAATTATTTTTTATAGTCTGAAAATTAAAGGCTTCAAAACATTTGTACGTGAATTAACGTTACAGCCATTCAATCACCCAGTCTTTATCCCTTTTAATTTTCTATTAGAAGTTGTAGGTTTGGTAGCTAAACCTATTTCTTTGGCTTTGCGGTTGTTTGGTAATTTATATGCAGGGGAGTTAATTTTCATTTTAATTGCGCTGTTAACTTTAAATTCATCAGAAAGTTCAATGGCCACACATGCTACCTTAACATTTGCGCAATTTGTTTTATCACTTGCATGGTCAATATTCCATATTCTAGTTATTACACTCCAAGCATTTATCTTCATGGTGCTGACTATCGTGTATCTAAGCTTAGCTCATGAAGATCACTAACTTTCAATTAACTATTATTCACTAAAGGGGAATGTTATGCAGTCTGCAACTTTAATCGCGCAAATCCAAAGTATGACCGTTATTGCGGTGGCCTTACTAATTGGTCTGGGTGCACTTGGTACCGCCATAGGTTTTGGTTTGTTAGGAGGAAAATTCTTAGAAGGCTCGGCTCGTCAACCGGAAATGGTGCCAATGCTTCAGGTGAAAATGTTTATTGTTGCTGGACTTTTAGATGCTGTGACCATGATTGGTGTAGGTATTGCGCTATTCTTTACGTTTGCTAACCCGTTCCTAAGTAATTTAGGCTCTTAAATAACGCGCCTTATCAGGCGCAAAAGCGTCTTGAGATGTTATAGGAGAACATAACTTTGGATATTAATTTTACGCTTATCATTCAAATGCTGGTTTTTGCGGCTTTTGTTTGGTTTACCATGAAATTTGTCTGGCCGCCATTGGTGAAAGCCATGGAAGAACGTCAGGCTAAAATTGCCGATGGTCTTTCGGCCGCAGAGCGTGGTCGTAAAGAGCTTGAATTGGCACAGCATCGCGCGAAAGATGAACTAAGGCAAGCGAAATCTCATGCGGCTGAGATCATAGAAAAAGCCACAAAACGCGCCAATCAGTTGGTCGATGAAGCAAGGCATGAAGCTAAACTTGAAGCGCAAAAGCAAGCTAAACTTGCGCATGAACAGCTCCAGCATGAAATTAATCAAGCAAAAGATGCATTACGTAAACAGGTATCGGAACTTGCAGTACTTGCAGCAGAGCGCATTATAAAAAAAGAAATCGATGAAAAAACCAACAGTGCATTGTTAGATAACTTAATTGAAGAGATTTGATATGTCGAACAATCTAACGGTAGCAAGACCTTACGCTAAGGCAATTTTTGAACATGCTCTCGCAACTAATAAATTGCAAAATTGGTCAGAATATCTAAGCTTTTTAACTTGTTTAGTTAGAGATGATAAGCTGTCAAATTTTTTGACAAATCCTTCTGTTACGGTATATCAGCATAGTCAGTTATTGCAAACATTAGTTAAAGAACTTGGTGCAGAGGTTAAAGAACTTGATGCTTTTATAGAGGTTTTGGCAGTTCAAAAACGTCTATTAGTTATACCTGATATTGCCCAGCTTTATGACATCATGCGTGCTCAACATGAAAAAATACTTGATGTGGATGTGATAAGTTATTCACCACTTTCAGATATACAACAAGCTCATTTGGTGAGTGCGTTGAAGCAACGCTTTGAGCGTGATGTTACCTTAAATATTACATTGGATGATGGTTTGTTAGGTGGCGCCATTATTCAAGCTGGTGATTTGGTCATTGATGGTTCAATCCGAGGCAAATTAAACAAACTGAGTACCGGTTTAGCCGCTTAAATAACGAGGAAAGATTTTATGGCAGAACATATAGCATTGAATCCGGCTGAAATTAGCGAATTAATTAAACAAAAAATTGAAAGTTTTAACGTTACGTCGGATGCCCGTAACGAAGGTACCATCGTTAGTTTACAGGATGGTATTGTACGTCTGCATGGTTTAGCGGATGTCATGCAAGGTGAGATGATTGAGTTTCCTGGTAACGTATACGGTTTAGCTTTAAATCTTGAGCAAGATTCAGTAGGCGCGGTTATTTTGGGTGATAGCTCATCGCTTAGAGAAGGTCAAAAAGGGCTTTGTACCGGACGTATCTTAGAAGTACCTGTAGGTGAGGCTCTTTTAGGGCGTGTGGTTGATGCGCTAGGTAACCCGATTGATGGCAAAGGCCCTATTGACGCCATTAAAACCTCACCCATTGAAAAAGTAGCCCCAGGCGTTATCGCACGGCAATCGGTTGATGAGCCGGTACAAACTGGTTTAAAAGCGGTTGATGCGATGATTCCAGTTGGTCGTGGTCAGCGTGAGCTCATCATTGGTGACCGTCAAACGGGTAAATCAGCGATTGCCATCGATGCCATTATTAATCAAAAAAATACCGGCGTGAAATGTATTTATGTAGCCATTGGGCAAAAAGCTTCGTCGGTGGCCGCCATTGTTCGTAAATTAGAAGAGCATGACGCTTTAGGTCACACCATTGTTGTAGTGGCTGGGGCATCAGATGCAGCTGCTTTACAATTTATTGCGCCTTATGCTGGTTGCAGCATGGGTGAATATTTTATGGAGCGCGGTGAAGATGCGTTAATAGTCTATGACGATTTGACCAAACAAGCCTGGGCTTATCGTCAAATTTCTTTATTACTGCGTCGCCCGCCCGGCCGTGAAGCTTATCCAGGTGATATTTTCTATCTACACTCCCGCTTACTTGAACGTGCTGCGCGTATTAATGCCAAAGAAGTTGAGAAATTAACAAATGGTGAAGTTGTAGGCAAAACGGGTTCGCTCACAGCGCTACCTATTATTGAAACACAAGCAGGAGATGTTTCAGCTTTTGTTCCAACCAACGTGATTTCTATTACCGATGGTCAAATTTTCTTAGATGTTGATTTATTTAATTCAGGTGTACGTCCAGCGATTAATTCAGGCTTATCTGTATCACGTGTTGGGGGTGCAGCGCAAACTAAGATTATGAAAAAGCTTGGTGGTGGTACGCGTTTGGCTTTGGCGCAATTCAGGGAATTAGAGGCTTTTTCACAATTTGCTTCTGACTTAGACGATGCCACACGTAAACAATTAGAGCGCGGGCAACGTATCATTGAAATAATGAAACAAAAACAATATATGCCCTTCTCCGTGGCAGATATGGCTGTATCACTTTTTGTAGTAGAAAAAGGTCATCTTGACGATGTACCGGTTGCCGAAATTAGCAGTTTTGAAGCAGCATTACGACAATTCATGCATGCCTCACACGCTAGCTTGTTAACTAAAATTAATGAATCAGGCCAGTTTGATGTTGAGATAGAAAATCAATTAACCACGGCAGTGGCAGAGTTTAAACAAAGTGGCAGTTGGTAACTTGGCAAGATGTTTCTCATTTAGCTAAACGAGCATACATATGCTCGTTTAACGACAAACAGGTAATTTAGTATGGCTGGCGCAAAAGAAATTCGCTCGAAAATCTCAAGCACTAAAAACACGCAAAAAATCACACGAGCCATGGAGATGGTGGCAGCAAGCAAGATGCGTAAAACGCAAGAAAGAATGCGCGCATCTAAACCTTATGCCACTAAGATTTATGAAGTGGTCAAACATATCGCTCGAGCTAATTCTGAATATCATCATCCCTTTATGGTCGAGCGTCCCTTAAAACGCATAGGCTTGATTGTGGTGACCACAGACAGAGGGCTTTGCGGTGGCCTAAACGCCAATTTATTACGCGAAGCGTTAAATTACACCAAGCAATGGCAGGCTGCAGGTCAAGAAACTGATATGTGTGTTATTGGGCGCAAAGGACAGGCCTTTTACAAACGTGTGGGCGGTAATATTTTGGCAAGCGTTGATAATCTAGGTGATAAACCAGGCGTTGGTGACATCATTGGTGTTGTTAAAGTGATGCTTAAAGCATTTTATGATGGCCGCATCGATGCTCTGCACATCATCTATAACGAATTTGTTAATACCATGACGCAAAAGCCTGTGAAAAAGCAGCTGCTACCTCTACCAAAAGCGACAGATGATAAAGAAAAATTAGGTCATCATTGGGATTATATCTACGAGCCTGATGCCCAAGAGCTATTGGATGCGTTGCTTGAGCGCTATATGGAATTACAAACCTATCAAGCGGTGGTTGAAAATATTGCCTGTGAACAAGCGGCTAAAATGCTTGCCATGAAAAACGCGACCGACAATGCCGGCGCCTTAATTAAAGAATTTCAATTGGCTTATAACAAAGCCCGTCAAGCTGCAATTACACAAGAATTAGCGGAAATTGTTGGCGGGGCATCAGATACTTAAGAGGGTTTGACTATGAGTTTAGAGACGGTCGTAAATGATAATGGGGTAATCGTTGAGATTATTGGGGCCATCGTTGATGTGGCTTTTCCACGTGAAAATATCCCCAAAATTAATGATGCATTAAAGCTTGTTGATGAAGCGTTGATACTTGAAGTACAGCAGCAGTTAGGTGATGGCGTGGTTCGTACCATTGCTATGGGCACCACCGATGGTTTAAAGCGTGGCCTAAAAGTGCAAAATACCATGCAGCCTATCCAAGTACCGGTTGGTAAAAAAACTTTGGGTCGCATCATGGATGTATTAGGGCGTCCTATTGATGAGCAAGGTGATATCGGTGCTGAAGAACATTGGGCCATTCATCGCAAACCACCCAGTTATGACGAGCAGGCAGGTAGCCAAGAACTATTAGAAACAGGGATTAAAGTGATTGATTTACTTTGCCCTTTTGCTAAAGGTGGTAAAGTAGGCTTGTTTGGTGGCGCAGGTGTTGGTAAAACAGTCAATATGATGGAATTGATTCGTAACATCGCCATTGAACACAGTGGTTATTCGGTATTTGCGGGGGTTGGAGAGCGTACGCGCGAAGGTAACGACTTTTACCACGAGATGAAAGATTCTAATGTTTTGGATAAAGTCTCGCTGGTATACGGCCAGATGAATGAGCCACCAGGCAATCGGTTACGTGTGGCGTTAACAGGTCTTACCATGGCGGAAAAATTCCGTGATGAAGGACGCGATGTGTTGTTATTTGTGGATAATATTTATCGTTACACACTGGCCGGTGTTGAGGTATCTGCACTTTTAGGTCGTATGCCATCGGCAGTAGGTTATCAACCAACAT
>CETS01128603.1_pt1 | contig 17286 bp, 16 predicted proteins | sample 356391 | NCBI WGS metagenome assembly CETS01 (sample SAMEA2622673, study PRJEB7988) | marine metagenome | isolation source: saline water (ENVO:00002010), including
ACGCTTTAGGTGTATCAGTGGTGATACATCCAAATAATCCATTTGTTCCCACAGCCCATGCCAATGTACGTTTTTTTGTCGCCGAAAGGCCTAATCTACCCCCTGTCTGGTGGTTTGGTGGCGGATATGATTTAACGCCATATTATGGCTTTATCGAAGACTGTCAGCACTGGCATCAAACTGCTTTTAAAGCCTGTCAACCCTTTGGTGATACCTTATACCCACGTTTGAAACAATGGTGTGATGAATATTTTTATATTCAACATCGCCAAGAGCCACGCGGTATCGGCGGTTTATTTTTCGATGATTTTAATGAAAAAAATTTTGAACATAGTTTTGCTTTTATGCAAAGTATTGGTAATAGTTTTACTCAAGCCTATATACCTATTGCCCAAAAGCGGATAGCTCATCCATTTGGTTTGAAAGAAAAAGAGTTTCAACGTTATCGGCGTGGACGCTATGTTGAGTTTAATCTAGTCTATGATCGTGGCACTTTATTTGGATTACAATCTAATGGCCGCACTGAATCAATTTTGATGTCGTTACCTCCTGAAGTAAGTTGGCATTATAATTGGCAACCTGAAGATAATAGCCCTGAAGCTGAATTATATACAACTTATCTTAAGCCACGAGATTGGCTTAAGCGTTGAGTTCATCACGAAACAATATAAGTATTTCAAGAATAATTGCGGCAAAAGTATTGGCAATGGCTAAGACTAAAAACACTGCCGCAATGGTTAAGTGCAATTGCAACATCAACATAACCACCAAGCTACCTAATACCATTGATAAAGCATTATAAATATTATTACCAGCAATGATTCGACCACGATGCCTCTCATCAGTGCTGATTTGCAAATATGTATATAAAGGCACCACAAATAATCCGCCACTAAATGAGAATAAAAAGAAATCTATGGTGATACGCCAGTGATTAAAATATGTTAAAAAAGTACCTAATGATAATAACTTATCAGAAGCGGTGTAGCTTAAAGGCGTTGCCCAATAAAGTTCTAGAGCAAAAAAAGATAATCCTAACATTGAAAGGGGTACATAACGCAAAGTAATGTCACTTTTAAGCAAACGACTGATGGTCAAAGATCCCATGGCAATACCAATAGAAAATAAACTTAAGAAAAAAGCAAACACACTGGTATCGGCTTTTAATACATAGTGAGTATAATCAGGCAATTTAGTTAGCATTACCGCACCTATCAACCAAAACCAAGAAATGGCAAGCACGGCTGGAAAGACCACGCGATTACGCGCGATATCGACAATAATGGTTTTAGTCGCACGCCACACATGCCAGTCGATGGCATCTGTTGTAATAGAAGTTGGTCTTACAGTAGGCATATATAAACTTGCGATAAACCCTATCACCGCTACAATATTGATTGTAAGCAACGCATGACCTATTTGCCCTTTAATATTGCCAATGGCTAATGTTCCAAGAACGGTGCCAAGTAAAATTGCTATAAACGTACTAGCCTCAATCCAGCCTGTTGCTTTCAACAATTCCTGACGAGGCAAATATTCGGGTAAAATAGCGTATTTAATCGGTCCAAAAAATGTGGAATGGATGCCAAGGCCTGATAACGTTATCAGCATCCATGGAATATTAGCTGTAATCAACGCCATACTGCCTAATGCCATCAAGGCAATTTCGGAGAGTTTAATCAAACGCGTTAATAGTGTTTTATTAAACTTATCAGCTAACTGACCGGCTGTGGCTGAAAAAAGAAAAAAAGGTAGCGTAAATAAAGCACCTGCTAATGCTTGGTAGTGTTCAGATTGTGTTTGAGAGCAACTGATATGGTAACTAATCAGGGTTAACATCGATAATTTGAAAGCATTATCATTAAATGCTCCAAAGAACTGAGTTAAAAATAACGGTAAGAACGTTCTTTTTTGCAATAATGCACTCATACTTTATGTAAACCATTAACTTCCATTAGAAAAGAGAAAATAATCAGAATTAACTCATATGTCAAACTTAAGGGTAAGGTAGGCGAGTAAATGCATTATTACAAGTGCTTATATCTGGCAGCGGTAAGCCAATTGGTTGAATTTAAATTATTTTACGTATAGATAAAAAAATATGCATATAATATGCATATTTTTTTAAAAAGAAGCTACTTTTTCAAAATTTTAGTAGGAATCTGATTCTGTAAGAATGGCAACGTTTTGTGCTTTAAATCCTTTTGGACCTTTTTCAAGCATGTAACTTACTTTGTCATTTTCGTGTAGCGTTTTAAATCCTGTGCCTTCAATATCTTTGTAATGGACAAAAATGTCATCTCCACATAAATTTACAATAAAACCAAATCCCTTTTTTTCATTAAACCATTTTACATGGCCAATTTCTTTTTGTGACATAGTCTATCCTCGTTGGTCTTTAACACTTTATAATTAGATTAGCATAGCAGCTTTTCAACGATTGTTAAGCTGTTTTATCAAAAAAATCCTGTTTAATCATCGAGTTAATGTTAAGGTTTTGTATAATGCGCTCAAATAATAAGATCCCTGAAGAATTTAAAAAACGTTTTATTCAATTTGCTGAAGATGCTGGCGTATTAAAATTCGGCACATTTACGCTTAAATCTGGCCGTATTAGTCCTTATTTTTTTAATGCTGGTTTATTTTATCAAGGCCAAACGTTAAAAATATTAGGTCAATTTTATGCTCAACTGTTTGTTTATCATAAACTTCAAGCTACCCACCTTTTTGGACCAGCCTACAAAGGATTACCGCTTGCCACAGCAACGAGCATTGCGCTTGCTGATAAAGGTATCGATATTTGTGTAAGCTTTAATCGTAAAGAAGCAAAAAATCACGGCGAGCAAGGCCTAATCATCGGTGCGCCTCTTAATCAAAGTCAGATATGTATTATTGATGATGTGATCACCGCAGGAACCGCTTTTTATGAAGCTAAAGAACTTATCAACACGCAAAACGGCCAGATTAAAAGCGTAATGATTGCTTTAAATCGTTGTGAAAAATCAAACAAAGCGCATTCAACTTTAACCGAAATAAAACAACAAGGAATTGAGGTGGTCTCTATTATTGATTTTCATGATTTAACTAAATATCTAAAAGAGCAACACCAAACGGCGAAACTTAAAGCGCTTTATGATTACTATGAGCAATATGGGATTGATTGATAAACGCAAGGCTATCTAGTAAGCAGCAATGTCGATGGTTTTAAACGTGTAATATTTTAATTTTTGCGTACCACGCTTTACCGCTATTTGTACTTTTGCACCCACTGGAATATCCATTAATACATCATATAACTCATCATAAGTATCCGTTGGATGACCATTCAATGCTTTAATAACATCACCCACTACCATACGACCATGATGATTACGGTAAGTTGGCCTAAGCCCTATTGCTGAGGCAGGCGTTCTTGGTAACACTTCAGCGACCAATACGCCTTTGTTAACTCCTAATTTTCGTGCAATTTTAGCATCAACCCGTGCAATACCAATACCGGCTAATTTGACTCGACCATGCTCAACAAGTTGCGGCACAATACGTTTTATATCATCTGTTGGCACCGCAAAACCAATGCCGGTTGACGACCCAGTATTAGAAAAAATGGCGGTGTTTAGCCCAATTAGATGGCCGTGACTATCTAGCAAAGGCCCTCCAGAGTTACCAGGGTTAATTGAGGCATCAGTTTGAATCATATCGCGAATTTTAACACCGCCCACGCCTGGCACTTGGCGACCTAAAGCCGAGATAACACCTGTTGTGAGTGTATGGTCTAAACCAAACGGATTACCAATGGCCAAGGTTTTTTGCCCTACTTGTAATTGGTGGGATGATATCAGTTTAAATGGCACAAAATGCTTAAGCTCACGGAGCACTTTGGGTGAGGTAATTTTAAGTACTGCTAAATCTTTACGAGGTTCAGCGCCAATAACAACCGCAGGCAGCGTTAATGAACCACGTGTCACAGTAAATTCATCAGCTCCTCGAATCACATGATAATTGGTTACAATATGTCCTTTATTATCCCAAATGATACCAGAGCCTGCGCCAGCTGGTACATGATGCAATACTTTGTATGCACGCTTAATTGTCGTTAAGCGATGAACATACACAACTTTTTTTGAAAACTGCTGAAAAACATCAATTGAATTTTTTTCGTCAGCCAATAAAAAGTTGGTATCATCAGTCAAAGCATAAATATTTTGTCCCATAAGCAGCATTAAAAATAAAACAAAAACGGTAATTTTTCTCATAAATACTCTAATTTTTTTTCATGTAGAGCGAATTATGCACATTTTTATTGTATATTACAAGTTAAGATTTAATTTAAAACATTTTGGTTCTATTTTAAATACCCGCAGTTTTTAATGAATTTGCTCTTTGAGCTACCAAAACATTCCTTTGCGATGCCACATCTTCTTGTATATTTAAGTCATCAAGCGTTTCAAGTAATGATTCACGACGTAGCTTTTCCGTTAACACTTCTTCAGACGCAGGCTCAGGAGTTGCTCTAAAGTATGCAAACAAATATTCAAGTGGTGTGGCAAATAATGTTTTAATTGAATAATTGGAAGCTTCTAACGTATCTTTAGCAAAAGATGCTGCCACACTTGCATGCCCTATCATAACTTTTTCAAGGGTTAACGTTTGTTGTAAAAATAATTCATCTAATTTGGCATTGCGAATTTTTTCTTGCTCAAGCAAACGTGTTTGATAACCTTTATGAGTTTGCCACAACTGAGTACGTTTTGTTTGTAGATGGGCAATTTCAGTATCAAGTCGGTCTAACTCTTTTGCTACTTCTTCTTTTAACTTTATTAATAACGCTTGTTTTTCGATGGTACTCTCATCACTTAATATCGTTTTAGTTTGGGCTAACATAATATCAGTGTAGCGCGTAGTTAACGTCATTTTTTGGTGGAAAATAGCGTCGATGCGATCATCTAAGTTTTTAATCGCCTCTTTATTCTCACCTAAAATGTAGTAATGCGCAGTTAAGCGTTCTTGTTCGGCTAAATCCTGGCGAAATCGCGCAAGCTCGGCTGCCTCCAGTTTTAATGCTTCATAATTAGCTTTATCGTTTAATTGCTTATCACGACTTAAGCACAATTGCCTAACGAATACCATCAAGCTTATCGCCACACCAAATATTGCTATACAGCCTAGGGTTATCATGACCGGTTCCATATCGTCTGTCTCCTTGTTACAAATGAACCAAATAAGTATGAATATCGATACTAAAAAAATGCCAAAAATCACTTAATGTGTGGATAGAAGGCCAAAGATGCTTATCTTGTGTCATGCGGGCAAATTCAGCTTGAGCCAATACCTTATAATATGTGTGCAAAAAAGCTTGAAGATGAGCAAAATCAGTGAAATTTTTAATCACCAACGTACTGTTTTCACTTAGTTGCGTTAGATTGCATGATGCCGGTAAATGCTCTTGAGGCAAAAGTGATTTTATCCAGGTGTAGATGGCCCAAGTAGGTTTGAGGCGAATCAATGCTTTGCCTTTAGCGATGGTAGGCTCCATCAATACTAAATGGGCGTGACGTTTGAATTCAAAACAACAACAAAAATCTAGAAAAGATGGCAGCGTTGGGGTTATGGCATGGTGGCCTAACCAACGGCGCATCTCGTTTGTGAATATTTGGCTCGCATGCTGTTTAATATCGGCTATCATCTGCTCATCTTCTTCATAATTGGGAAACACATAGCCGGCGCAATCTACTTGTAATAGGTTTAAACTGATTGGTTCAGAGGTTTGAGCGTATAAATTTAACAGATGTAAAAAAAACGACGTGGGTTTAAAAATGATGATGCTGGACAAACTAGGTGCCATACGACTCTCCTTACTGCTGGCGTTAAAACAAGTTAATGCTTTACATTAATCCATGTAATGTAAATTATGAACACTTTTTAGTTTTATAGCATAGACAATAAATGTTGAATTATCTACTTTATGCGCTATGATTGGCCAAATTAATAGAAGGATGACGGATAGAATTGTTTATGAATGACCACAACGCGCTTTTTTTTCAAACCGCATTGCTTGCCTGGTTTGACGAGCATGGGCGTCATGATTTGCCTTGGCAACATCCGCTTGACAGCTATCGCATTTGGATAGCCGAAATCATGCTACAGCAAACTCAAGTTAAAACGGTCATTCCCTATTTTAGGCGGTTTATAGAGCGCTTCCCCGATATCTTGGCACTTGTTAGCGCCAGTGAAGATGAGGTTTTAGCGTATTGGTCAGGCTTGGGGTATTATCGACGAGCACGTTATATCTATCAAACAGCGTATATTTTACACGCACATCATCAAGGTTGCCTGCCTGATACTGTCTGGGCGCTTAAATCTTTGCCTGGTATTGGCGCCTCAACGGCCGCAGCAATTGCCGCACAAGCTTTTAATGTGCCTGCGGCTATTTTAGATGGCAATGTCAAGCGTGTATTAAGCCGCTATTTCAAAATAAGCGCACCACCTTCTGCTAAAAACGATCGTAAGTTACAACAGCTTGCTGATCTATGTATGGCTAAAACACGCTGCCAGGCTTATACCCAAGCGATTATGGATTTAGGCGCTTTATGCTGCACACCTTCTCAACCACACTGTCACGTTTGTCCGGTTCATACGCATTGCCAAGCTTATTTGACCGACGAAGTCGCACTTTACCCTGTCAAAAAGCTTAAACAACTAAAACCCACCAAAACACAACAGTTTTTACTTTTAACCCAGGAGAAACAAGTTTATTTGATTAAGCGGCCTACCACTGGCATTTGGGGCGGATTATGGTGCTTACCTGAGATACACGACCTTGATAAAACTTCAACATTTAATTTAAAGCTTGATAAAAGACTTTCTGCTCAACCTTTTTTAACCTTAAAACATACATTGACCCATTTTCATTTATTCATAGAAGTTTATAGGTTGCCTGAGTCTGTGCAAACCTCCCACACGCTTAATGAAGCCAATTGGTTTGATGCGCCTGCGTGTTTACGACTTGGGTTACCTAAACCAGTTACTACCATCTTAGAGCAATTTTTTGATACCCCCTGAAACTTATTTTGTTGTTTTATGGGTAAGCAAGCGCACCGCGGTCACGGCATCTGGTTGACCTAATTGCGCGGCGCGATTAAGCCACAACCAAGCGTGCTTACGGTCTTCAGTAACCCCTAGTCCGTAGTAATACATATAAGCAATGGCATATTCAGCATCAGGCTGACCTTTCTCAGCTTCAGGCTTGAGTTTAATAAAAGCGCTGCGATAACGCTCGGCTTTAAAATAAGCAATGCCCTCGTTAAGACCAACTTGCTTAACGCAGCCGGCCATCATTCCTAATGCTATCACCAGATAGATTATCGTTTTTTGCATATTAATCTTCATGTTGTTTTAACGGTTTTGATGGTGCATCAAATTTTAATGGATTTTCTTTAATGCTGATTTTTTCTAACCGTTGATGATATAAAATAATGACATTATGTTTATTTATTTTTTTAATTTCTGCACCATTGGGTAATTTATCTCCCACACCATATACCAATTCTTGGTTGTTTTCAGTTTTTAAAATGACCTGCGCATACGACCCTTCATAATCATACAAAATACCGACAATATGAATATCAAGGGATGAAGCCGGAATGATGCGAGGCGCATTATACTGACCAAACAAAGAAGTGGTGAATACTGGTGAGGAAGGGGTGATGCTCGGCGCCTTTGTTTTGGGTCGCGGTTGAGCAAGATTAGTGGTTACTTCATAAGGTTTTAATAATAACAAAAACTCATAAATGGTTAAAATACCCATGGTAGTAAGCCAGATGATGACAATGATGTATTTTTTTTGATTATCAAATCCCTCAATCATTTTCATGCTTTTCACTTGTCATAATATTCATTCATCTTAAACAAACTTCAGTGTAGCGAACAATCTTAGGCGATGCGATACGTTATACTTAATCTAGCGTTAATATTTATTAGGTATGCTAAACCTATTGGCTCATATTTGAGGAGCGTAAAATGCCCCAACCACATTCTGAATTATTTGGTGAGTTAAATAAGCCGCTACAGCATCGAGCAAGTCAGAAAGAAAGCCCGGCACTTGATAATCAGAAACTCACTGGTTATCTTAAGCCCGAAGAGCGGATTAATTTTGCTTATCTACAAGCACAGTATTCAAAGCTCACCGATGTGTTGCGTGAAATAAACGATGCTCAGTTTGGCATTATTTCAACCTTTGACAAAGATAATAACGTCTGGCAGCGCGATGCTACCAATCCTTTGGTCGAAAATCGCCCGGCTCACAATGCTGCCAGGGTTGAAATAAATAACATGCTGTTGCGCTACTTATCGCGTATGCGCGCCATTGATTATGCATTAACACAAAAATTTAATGACCCAGAGAATAAAGCGCATCAAGAGATTTTAGAGAATTTAAGACCGCGCTTATTAGATGGTTTTATTAAGCTTCATCAACAAGCGCACGACATTCATACCTCAGAAGCTAGTGAAGAAAAAAAAGTAAATGGCTTTAAGGGTCTTGAAAAAAAATATGATGGTCAGTTAATTGATGTTTTACATGAGGCTAATCTAACACAAGGGTGTGTGAGCGCTGATGATGCTAGCAAGCTTTTGGGACATTATCGTAACCTTGCCAGCGTTTTAGAGCCTGCCCGCACGCTTGTGACACTGACTTATGATAAAGAAAACCAGATATTACATCGTGAAACAAGTTACCCTGTTACTAAAAAAACAGCAGAACAACAAACGCAAATTGAAGAATTAGCCAAGGAAGTTAACCCTAATCCGGTGCGCCCTAATTCCCAAACCACCCACCTGCATGCCATGCAAGAAGCTAATCGCTTGTATGCCTCAAGACTTCGTGCAAATGACTCTATGTTACCCGCGCAAACTCGTAAAACGCATGCTGTTGGGGTTAAAAATGCTTTTATTGTTAAAGTAGAGCTTATCCGGGGAGTTAATCTAAATGATGGTGATAAGATAGATTTTTCATCCTTGAAAGTGCTGGAAGAGGATACCTTGTGGTTAGCACGTGCCGGCTCACCTGTTTATGTTGGTCAAGGCGCGAGCGAAGAATATTTAAGTGAAACTACGCATGAAAATTTAACTCAAATCTTAAAAAAAGCCCAGGAGTTACAAGAAACAGATAATTTAACCCTCCATACAACCATTTTAAATACCAATAGTTCACTTGAGCATCAAAATACCATCGTTAGACATACCAAAGCTCAGACTGAAGCATTGAAGGGTCTTTGGTCTTATGTACCTACTAATTTTGAAGGTAAATTTTTTCATGCTGCTATTCTACATAAAAACATAAAAATTGATGCTGACGATCGAACAAGAGCTTGCAAGTCAGCACCTGTTGATAAAATAGAACGGGTGAGAGGCGGTGGTAATGTTGCATTGGCTGCAGCACAAACTGCTAATTTTTTATCCTTAACGCACTGCGCAAGCGGGCAGGATAGAACAGGTACCGTCGTTGAAAAAGCTGTCCTGAACTGGACTTATCAACGTTATAAAACTTTTGAAAAAGAGCTTAAAGATAACGAAGACCTAACAACTCGACAACAACGTCTTGAAACTCAGCGCGCCCTTGGTGGCAATGCCGCAGAGATTGCCAGCCATCTGGTCCCAGGTTCGCCTGGCATGAAAAAAGATTCTCGTGCCAAAGGTTTATTTCAAGCACAAACCGATAGTGAGCTATATCGTCAAAGTGCTACAACAAACAAGGAAAATTCAGTCTCTGCTGCCATTACCAAGGTTTTGCAGCGCACAAGCAAACAAGCGCACGATGAATTTGAGGCAGAAAAAACACAGTTTGAAGATGATTTAAAAAATAAAACTGAAGAAATTAATCATCAAGGCCGACAACTTGTTCAAAAAATTACTCGTGCAGCAAAAAAAGCACCAAATTCGGCAAAAACTATTGAAAGTTTAACGCAGGTGCTTAGATGTGCAAATGCTTGCCTTAGTGATTTTAGTGTTGAAAATTACAAAAATCTACAAGCCTGCGCTAAGGGATTACGCAATGAGTCTAGATTTTTTTATCAAAGCATCAGTGTTGCTGCCGTGGTAACCACATTTATTACGGCTTTGGTCGTAGCTTTAAGCTTATGTGTGGGATTTGGTATTTTGGGTAGCATCCCATCAGGAGGTGCAAGCATTGCTTTAGCGGTAGCAGCCTCCATGGCGCTCACCAGTGTTGCCAGTACGAGTGTGGCGAGTTTTGGTTTATTCAAAGCGCGTGAAACCAAGAGTACTAAATTTGCGCAAGAAGCTGCGCAGTTCCTTAAACCTATTAACTGATAATTTTTAAAGGCTGCGTACAAATCCAGGGCTTTAGATGCATCAGTGGTTTGGGTAACGCTGCCAAGGCTTGCGCTGCTGTTTGTTTTTTAGCATAAGCGCCCCAGGTTAAAACGTACCATACCTGCTTCCCGACCTGTTTTGGTTGAATTTTAGTATGTGTTTTTAAGTCCAAGCGCTGCCTTAGTTGCTCTAAATCGTGTCGGTGTAAACTTGCCATTAATTGAATGGTATAAGGCAAAGCTTTGGTATCATCTACTGCTAATAATTCAACTTTTTTAGGCGTGTTTTTAAGCGCTTCAGTTGATGGTTTTAAATCTTCTTCATCCACTATCTGGTTTTGAGTTTGTAGTTGCGTTTGCTTTTTAATAAGATCATCTATATTAAGCATATCAGCTGGCAGCACCAGGTTATCATCGTGTTGCGCCACAATTCGGAGATAAGGCGATAATATGGCCACATCGATGAATGGTTTATGAGACATGGGCCAAACAAGCGTTGGCAGCTCACTTTTTAACTGCTCAAGATGCACAGTATGCGCATATAAAGGTGACTCGTTTTTAGCAAACGAATCAAAATCTAACCTATGTGTTGACCAAAAAATATAACCTGCCGCACAAAGCATTAATCCACCAATACTCGCAAGTGCCATGAATGGTTGTGAGCAGATTTTAGGTTTTAATAATAAATCTTGTTGTTCTAACAACTCATTGATGCGCGCCAAATTGCCTGCACTTTTTAAAAAAAGTGTTTGCTGAATTTTTTCATGATTTAAATGCCTTGATTTACGCGCCGTATGGTGGACTATATACGTTTTGGTTTCACGCTCATTTAATCCACCTAATTTAAAGGAATGAATGGCATCTTGGTAGCCAAGTGTATTTAAAGCTTTCAAAGCGTGGGTTAATGATGGATTACCAACTAAGCAAATATGCAAAAAATTTTTAAGTGGATTGTGCTGTAAAAAGCGCATCAGTGTTGTAAGCGTTGCAACATTTAAATAATGTGCATCATCAATAATAATCAGCTTCGGCTGCTTACTGGCATTAACGCGCGCCACAAAATCATCCAGTGTTTCATCCGCAGCTAAAATTTTTTGCGCTTTTAATTGTGCTTCAAGGTCAGTAAGCTTGCTCAAAGCCTGGGCATGAATCAGCGTGCTGTCTACATGCATACTTAACGTTTGCTGTAGAAGAGAAGCAAAGGTTGATTTTCCTGCTTTTTTATCGGCAATGACTGCCATTAATACCTGGTTATATAGCACCAAATGATGAATAAAATGAATCGAAGACATCCAACTTAAAGGCTTAAATAGCTTAGGATGACGCACTTTGTCACACCCCTTCTACGGCTTTGGTCAACCCCAACATCACCAAAGCCTCATCCATATTAGTTTCAATGTAGCAATGACCAATCGCTTTGATAAGGATAAAACGCAGGCTATGGTGCTGTGCTTTCTTATCTTTTTGGATAAATGACCATAGTTTTGCAAGTTCTATATCCCGGGGAATGTTAACAGGCAAACCTGCTTTTTTAAGCAGTACCACAAGATTGTTCACGATTGTTTTATCAATAAAACCTAATTCCTGTGATATCAATGCCGCCACATGTAAACCAATCGCAACCGCCTCTCCATGGAGCCATCTTTGATAGTGGGTGTATGCTTCAAGTGCATGTGCGGTGGTGTGACCTAGATTTAGTAACGCTCGTATATGAGACTCGTGTTCATCTTGCTCAATGATATGCGCTTTATAAGCACAGCAGGCATGGATAATATCGATTAACTGCTGGGCGTTAATCGGTGCATTGAGCGCTTGCTCAACCTGGTGATACAGCTTGCCTCCAGCCAAAAGCGCGTACTTAATAATTTCAGCCATGCCAGCTTTATAAGCACGCTTATGGAGTGTTTTGAGTGTGGCAATATCAATGATAACTTGTTTGGGTTGATAAATACTGCCGATTAAGTTTTTACCTTGAGGATGATTGATGGCTGTTTTACCGCCAACTGATGCATCAACTTGAGCAAGAAGTGTGGTGGGTATTTGAATAAATGATACGCCACGCTGATACGTTGCAGCAGCAAATCCTGTGATATCGCCTATCACCCCACCACCTAAAGCTATTAAGGTGGTATCCCGACGATGGTTTTGACTGACCAATTTATCGTAAATTTTACGCAAACTTGCCATGTTTTTATACATTTCGCCATCTTTAAGTATGACACAATCAATTTTTTTATCGGCCAAAGAGGCGCATATCGTTTGTAGATAAAGAGGTGCTATGGTTTCATTGGTTACGATACAAACTTGTTGAGTTGGGATTAAAGGCGTAATCAAAGATGGCTTGGTTAAAATATTTTGACCAATCACAATATCATAACTCCGAGTATCTAAATAAACTCGGAGTGTTTTGATTTCAGGCCTCGCCATAGATGTATTTGATGATGTTATTCGCGACCGCTTTTACGGTAAGCTTGTCGGTTTCAAAACTAATATCAGCCAGCTCTTCATAAAATGGCTCACGCTCATCACGTAACATCTCTAAGCGGCCTTCTAAATCATCAGTTTGTAGTAATGGGCGCTTGGTATCGCGTTTGGTGCGTTCAAATTGCTGTTGCAATGATGTTCTAAGATAAATAACCGTGCCACGGCCTGCCAAAGCATTACGATTTTCTGGCGTCATAATCACGCCACCACCTGTAGCTAATACAATGTTATTTTTCTGAGTTAACTCTTCGACCACTTTTTGCTCGCGCTTTCGAAAGCCTTCTTCACCCTCAATATCAAATATCCAAGAGACATCTGCCCCTGCACGTTCTTCGATTACCTCATCTGAATCATAGAATTCCAGCTTAAGTTCTTTTGCCAAAGTACGGCCTATCGTGCTTTTTCCGGCACCCATAGGGCCAATTAAAAAAATATTTCGTACTTTAACTATGCTCATGTTTTATTCCATACCTCTAATTTGGATAAGATATAACTATCTTATATTTGATGAACTTATCTCTATAAATACTTTATTTATAGATTTACCAAATGACTTTTACTTGCAGTTTATACACACCGGTTTTCCAAATTTATCTAATTCAACCCCATTTAATATGGCTTTTCCTCGTCCTTCAATGGCGGTGATTGATAATGAATTGGTTATTATCCTAGGAGTTATGAAAATGAGCAACTCTTCATTGCGAATTCGTGCACGTGTATTACGAAATAAGCTTCCCACCAAAGGTAATTCCCCTAAAAGTGGTACACGCGCAAGCGTGTTGTTTTTATCTTGACGATAAATACCACCTAAAACCACGGTTTGTCCATTTTCGACCAACACATTGGTTTGAATTTGTTTGGTAGCAATAGCGGGTACCCCATTCACCACACGACCAGATGGCTCATCTTGATTAATTTGTAATTCCATTAGTAATTTATTATCTGGGGTAATTTGTGGTGTCACCTTTAAACTTAACACCGCTTTTTTAAAGGCCACCGCGGTAGCACCACTTGAAGTTGATTCTTGATAAGGAATTTCTTCGCCTGATTCAATCATCGCTGGCTGCTGATTAACCGTCATAAGCCTGGGGCTGGCAATAATTTCAGCTTTATCAATGCTTTCAAGGGCTGAGAGTTCTAAATCAAGCAAAATCCCATTGCCTAATTTGGCCACCGCCAAACCCACCGTTGCTGCATTAGCAGCCAGCGCTGGCAAATCAACATTAAGCCTATCGGTAAACGGAGTAACGTTACTGGTTGAGGCAAGCGGGGTTTGATTTTGCGCATATACACCCTGAGCAATTTGATTTGCCCCTGATAAGCTGCCACTTAATGCTTGTGGTTTAGAAATACCAAAACGAATCCCTAAGTCTTCAATGGCCTCACGTGAAACGTTGACAATACGTGATTCAATTTGTACTTGACGCACTGGGATGTCTAAACGCTTAATAAGTTCTCTTATTTCTTCAATTTGGGCGCCTGTGTCTTGTATCCACAAGGTATTTGTGCGCACATCGACACTAATTGCCCCTCTTTTGGAAAGTAGAGAAGTATTTTTATCTTTTAATAATGCGGCCATATCAACCGCTTTAGCATAATTTAACTGCAGTAATTCTGAGCGCAGCGGCGCAAGATTAGTGGCTTCTTGCTGCGATTTTAATTGTTCGCGTTCTTGTTTCATTAAATCAATCGTTGGCGCGACCCACATAACATTACCACTTTGACGTTTATCTAATGAATTGGTGGCAAGAATGATATCAAGCGCTTGATCCCAGGGGGTTTTGTTAAGCCTGAGCGTAATATTACCCGTCACTTTATCGCTAATGACCATATTAATTCCTGTGAAATCGGCCAATAGCTGTAAAACTGAACGAATGGGAATATTTTGAAAATTAAGTGAAATAGGTTTACCTGTATAGACTTTTTTCTTTAATTTAGCTTGTTTTATTTCATCGGCACTAAGCGGAAACACATCAATAAAAAATTGTTTATTTACTTGATAGGCAAAATAGCTGTAATCACCTTTACTCATTAAGGTAATACGGGCATCGCGAGCGTTTTGCTCAACTGCAATGGTTTGTGCAGGGCTTTGAAAATCAGCGACATCAAAACGTTTTCTAAGCCGTGCGGGAACACGGGTGCTGATAAATTTTGCCACAATCTCTTTGCCTGTTTGTTTAATATCAATCGGAATACCTGTAGCAGAAACATCAATAATAATGCGCCCTGTTTGTTGACCTGTACCATGGAAATCAATATTTTTAAGTGTATAGCGCGCATTAATTGTCTGATTTGCCATGGCTATTTTTTTAAGCGGTTTGAATAGTTGATGACTTTTACCACTGAGTGTGACCGCAAAAACTTGCCCGTGTAGAGAAGTTGAATAAGCAACTGCTGCAGATAAATCAAGTAACACACGCACTCTATCACCCACACTTGCCACGTTATAGTTGACTAAATTTCCTAGGTCAATTTTTTTCATCAAATTTTTTTCATCGAGCGTATGATGTGTTTTTAAAAAATCAATGACAATACGTGGAGGCTTTTGGGTAGTAAAAGTCACAGGCACTGGTTTAATTGGCTCTTTAAATTGAAACTCGACCCGTACCCGCTCAGCAGGCAAGGGGATAATTTTAATTTTGGCTAATATATTGTCAGCCACTACATGACTTGAAAATAGGATTATCCATAGTAATATTGCTATTTTATTAAACAAAACACACACTCCTAAGACTGACTAGCTGGCTGCATTTTTAGAGTAATTCGCTGTTTTTGCCATTTACCCGACACTCGAACTGTTTCTTCTAAAATTAAATGATCATCATCAATTGCCATGATTTGACCATAATTTTTACCCATATAATTTCCAACCGTTACTCTGACCAAACTACCATCAGGCTTGCTGATCAAACCCCATGTTCGATTATTCTGCTCAAGGATACCCACAAATTTCAAAGCATCGAGCGGCAACAACTCTAATGGCTCTTTGGGTCGTGATTGATTGGGTGCTAACTCATCTTTTTCGATGATGGGTTTAAGTTTAAATGGATTGCGACGCGTGTCCTTTTCAGGATAACTAAACTTAGCAATGGGTATAAAAGATGGAATCGCTTCGATAGGCCTGGGTGGGCGGGCATTTATTTTGGCAATATAACGATTTAGCCGTTGGTCTTCTTTAGAATTACAAGCAATAAGTGACATTAAGCATCCTAAGGTGATTAGAAAAAAACCGTAGCGCTGCGATATAATCATGTTTTGTACCGATAAATTTTAGCGATTAATTTCATTTCTAATAAATCTTTTTCAGTCACACTAGGCGCTACTGGTTTATTAGCAAGCGTGGCATTTTCTACTTGAAAAGGTGTAATGACGAAATCATGCAGGGTAACGATACGTTTCATTTGCGCCACACGACTTAAAAATATAGCCAACTGGTTATAATGCCCCAATACTTCTATTTTAATGGGTAATTCGACATAAAAATCATGAATAATTTCAGGTTGTGGGGCAAATAACTCAAAAATTAATCCGCTGGCCACACCTGTTTTAGAAATATCTTCTAGAAGGGCGGGCATTTCATTTTGTGCTGGCAATTGACGTAACATATCTTCTAAACGCATGTTAATTTCATTTAACTGCACTTTATAAGCATCTAGGTTAGCAGCTTGTTGTTGTTTGAGTTCAAACTGACTTTTAAGCTCTACTTCTTTTTGTTTAAGCGTTTTTATTTCCTCATATTTAGGCGACACAAACCACCAATACCCTAAGCCTGTAATGAGTATCGCTGCTATAAACGCTGTAGCATATTTAACCGGAAGCGGCCACTGGCCAATGTTATCGAGTGTTAGTTCATTAAAATTAATATTCATTTAGGTGCAACCTTTTCAGGCTTTGTACCCTGTAATACAAAACTTAGGTGAAATTCGTTATTAACAGCATTATTTACTTGATTGTTTTTTTTAATTTCAGTCAAATCAGGGTTTTCAATCCATGGGTCATTTTGAATATTGCGCATTAATAGCGAAATATCGCTATTTGACTCCGTATAACCTGTTAGAGTTATCTTTTCTTTTTCGCGTTTGAACTCAGTTAAATAAACACCATCTGGTAGAACATTGAGCAATTCATCAAACAGATGAATGGTAAGCGTTCGCTTAGCTTGTAATATTTGAATGGCTTTCATACGGGCGACTAAACGATTTTTTCTTTGACGAATACTTGATATTTCTTTAATTTTTTTATCTAAAGTTACAATTTGTTGATTTAATTTTTCATTGCGCATATTTTGTGCAACAACCAACCTACTGGTGTAATAATAAAATAAAAACGATAAACAAAAACCGACGATAGCCGCCAAACTTAGCAATCGAATAAATGCTTTTTTCTCATGTTCACGTTTGTATTCACGCCAGGGCAAAAGATTAATATTAGCCATGACTATATTTGCCTTAGCGCTAGGCCACAGGCCGTCATG
>CETS01161744.1_pt1 | contig 17043 bp, 15 predicted proteins | sample 356391 | NCBI WGS metagenome assembly CETS01 (sample SAMEA2622673, study PRJEB7988) | marine metagenome | isolation source: saline water (ENVO:00002010), including
GCCCAGTCGGTGTAGGCGAAGAGTTCGCCGCCAGCGATTGGGTAGGCGTAACGTGCGGTGACGTTGGCGATCCATTCCGGCGCGTTCGGGAACGGGTTGCCAGAGATGTTGTAGCCAAGGAGGTTGCCTGAACCATCAAAGACCGGCGGGTCGAGAATGGTGCATGGCGCGCCGCACCCCGGAGCGACAAGCAGGTCGTCCTTGATCTCGGTATGGTTGTAGGAGACGCCCGCCGTGATGAGGAGGTTCTCGATCGGTGCGGCTTCGAAGTCGGCCTCAACACCATAACCCTGACCTTCATCCGCATTGAAGAGCGCGACGGTGTTATTGAGGCCGCCGACAATCGTCAGCTGCTGGTCATTGAGCGTGTAAGTGAAGACGCCGACATTAGCGCGCAGCCAGTCTGTAACGTCTGACTTGACGCCGGCCTCATAGGAAATCACGGTCTCAGATTCTGCCGTGGACACGGTATCACCGAAGATCAGGCGACCCTGAATGCTCGGACCACGGAAGCCTTTGGCGATGCGGGCATAGAGATTGGTTGCGCTGGTGAGTTCGTAAAGAGCCGAAACATCCCAGCTGACCTGATCATCGCCAACCGAGCCGGAGATCGGGCCAAGAGGGCCAGCGCCTGTCGGGCTGAGTTCACGCGCGACGGTGAAATCTTTGGTCTCGTCGGTGAAGCGCGCACCGCCTGTGACGGTGAGCTGTTCTGTCAGATCGTAAGACAGAGAGCCGAAAATACCGAAGGCATTTGTCTCGCCAATGCGTGTTGCGATGCCATCCAGCGGTTTGGCCGGATTGAAGGTGGCATAGCTTTTTGAGGTGATATCCACGTCTTCGTCGAACATGAACAGACCAGTCTGTCCGCGCAGCGGGCCGCCATTGTCAAATGCCAGACGAACTTCGTGCGTGGTCTGAGTGAGATCGTTGACCGAGCCGCCTGTCTCTGAGTTGAACGGAATGAAGCCCGGGCCGAAATAGCCGAGGAAGGCTGCGCCATAACCGCCATCGATATCGCCAACGGAATCCACCTGAGCGGATTCCCGACCGAAGACGTAAGTCAGGTCAATCGCGTCAGTGAGGGATTTCGAGATGGTCAGGGTCGTGCCCCAGGCCGTCTGGTCGAGATTGTTCAGGCCGTCATAATAAACCGTCTCGCGGTCAAATCCGGCGCCGATCCCTTTCGAGCCCGGGTCAATGATATTGGCACGGAAAAGACGCGCGCTGGAGCGGTTGGAGCGCGCGTGGACGTTCAGAAGCGCTGAGAAGTCATTGTCGAATGGCGTGAACAGGAATTGTGCGCGACCGGCATATTCCTGAAAGCCTTCATAGGCATCTTCAATGCCGAGATAGGCGTTGTCGACATAGTCATCGCGGTATTGATAAAGGCCGGAAACCCGGACCGCGAGATCGTCATAGATCCGGCCCCCGACAGCGCCTTCGGCTTCAACCGTATTGTAGGTGCCATAAGCAACGCTGGCATAGGCATCAAGCTCGTCAGTCGGCTTTTTGGAGTCGAACTTGATAATGCCGCCCGGCGTGTTACGGCCGAAAAGTGTGCCCTGCGGGCCACGGAGGACTTCGATGTCTTCAAGGTCGAAAACCGGGAAGCCTTTGAGAATTGGGTTCTCGTAAGGGACGTTGTCATAAACCAGAGAAACCGGCTGAGATGCATTCAGATCAAAGTCTGTATTGCCGATGCCGCGAATGTAGAAACGCGGGAAAGCGCGACCGAACGAGCTCTCTGCAATCACGCTTGGCACGCGCGCAGACAGGAAGCGGACATCTGCGCCGCCAGAGGACAGAATATCGAGTTTCTCATCAGCAAGCTGAGTGACAGAAACCGGAACGTCCTGAAGGTTTTCTTCCAGACGCTGAGCGCTGACTGTGACCGTGTCGAGACGTGATTCTGTGTCTGGGTTCTCTTGTGAAAATGTTGCTGGAGCCGCGATAGCGAAAGCCAGTCCGAGCGCAGTCGAACTGACGAGGAATTTGCCGAATCTCATCTTCAAACATCCTGAATCGAGTGAATTGGGAAAACTGCCCGGTCGCTTCCGTGTGCTCCTGGTGCGACTCTCTGTGTGACGCGTAGCTGCGACCTCCTCCCGAGGTCTGCTGACGGGAGCCTTGTTCGTTTTCCGGACGAAAACTTCAAGCGGAATCGCGCTCAAGCCCCTTCAAACGCGGTGGGATTGGGCGGGAACGTGCTTTTGCAGTCACAGAAGTGAAGCAAAAATGCGCGGTCTCTGAACCAGCTGTCATCATACAGCGTTTGGGCGATAGATTTCTGACAGAAGCGATCAAAGCTGAACGCGGTAAGTCATTAAGAGATTCTCTTCTTTCGCGAGCAGTCTGTGATAGACTGGCGCAGCTGAGGGAGCTGTACATTATGGGACGAGTTGATCTGTGGCACTCGGGCGGCATGCTTTTGCTTGCGCTCGTGCTGGCCGGTTGCGGGAAGGATGCGCAAACATCTGGACCTGTGGCAGAGGCAGAGCGCCCGATCGATGAGGCTGTGCCGCCACCAGCGGGATTGCAAGCCGAGACACCTGCCGTGCCCCAGCCAGACCGCGCCTCCGCGCCGCTCGTCTCAGACACTGAGATCGACACAACACCCGTTACAATATTCGGCCAATCGACACCCATTATCGTGCTCGGCGAAGAACCGGCCTGGGAAGCACGGTTTGAGGCCGGATGGATTGAGTTTGAGCGCCCGGGCCTTCCACTCGTCGAAGTCCCGTTGCCGGACCTGCCCGCGCCCTCAAGCGGCATATTGAGCTTTAAGGCCGGGAATGTGCTGGTGACGATCACCGAAGATGGCTGTGAGACGGCAGCTGGATCACTGGGCGTTCAGATCTCGTTTGACGAGGTCGAATATGAGGGATGTGGCCGCGCCCGAAACAGTACTGATACAGAGGTGGCTGAGGTGAGCTGGCAGGACCTGATTTCCGACCATGTCACTGCCATTGATGCCTGCCTGAGTGAAGCTGACGGCCTGCGGTTCATCCGGGCGCTCTATCCGCGTGAAGAAGAGACGGTGGGCATGATCCTCGTGGATGAACTCGGCCGCTATGAAGAATGCGGGGCGCAGACTTCGACAGGTGAAATCAGCTTTTTTGATCCCGTTATGCCCGACCAGGCCGATATGTGGATTGATGGTCCGGGCATGTTCGCAAGATCAGGCAAAAGCCCGGAGTGCGATTCGGTAAGTTCGCAAGGCGGCGTTCAGATTGGAGAGATTGGCACTTTGCACCCGGCAGGCTGTGCAGGCTAACCTCTTGTCAGACGTCGAAGGACTCGTCTGGGGTCGGGGCTGATTGCAGGGCGCTAATGGCAAAGAAGCTCGAGAGGCCTGCGAGCGCCAGAGAGACCAGCGTATTATATCCGGCCATTGAAATACCAAACATGCGCCAGGCCGCATCCGAACAGGAGACGGTGGCATACCGCTTGTCAAAATCGATCTGCGAAAGGCTACCAGACAAGGCATCGCCCGGCGCGCCGGAACAGTCTGCCGGACCCTGCCACCATCCCCATTCCACGCCCGTGTGGTAGCCCGCAATAACCGCGCCAGTAAGGAAGACGAGGCCGAGTATCAGGTTGAAGGCAATGGTGAGTCTGTAGGCGGGCCATAACCGCATCACGACAAGGCTGACAATCGCCACGCTGATCGCTGCCCAGTAGACTTCGCGCTGACGCAGGCAGAGCGGGCAGGGCAAGAAATTGCCGAAACGCTCAAACGCGTGCGCGGCTGCCAGCATGGCGGCTGAACAGATGAGTGCCCAGACGGGCCAGGTCACAGGAGATGGGCGAAAGCTCAACATGGCAAGGAAGGTGACACTTCTTCTCAATTCTGGCACTGCGACCGACAAGCGCAGCTTCTGAGCCGAGTTAGACGCCAACCCCCATTATGCCAAGACCCGCCTTGATTAACTCTTTGAGAGCAACAGGGCCAAGGACGAAGAGAAAGCTGATCCAGCTGAGCCCCAGGATGAGACCGACGATCATCATAAAGCCATCACGCGCCATCAGGCCGAACGACACCAGGGCGACGGCAAAGCCCGGTACGGTATTGGTCAGCGGCAGTGGAACGAGGATGGAGCCGCAGAACAGGCACAGCAGGAGGCCGACAAACCGCTCCATAATACGCGACGCCATGAAGGTGAGGCGCCGGCGCGCAATGGCCTCAGCCCAGCCAAAAAAACGGCGACCGGATTTGGCGATGCGTTCAAGCCCCGCCTTATCAATGCGGCGGTCTGCAAACTTGCCGGGCAACCACGGTTCGCGGCGGCCCAGCACCATCTGAAAGGCAATGGCGGCCATGGGCAGAGACACAATCTGAGGAACTGCGTAGAGAAACGGAATGCAGCAGGGCAGCGCCAGTGCGAAGAGGATCGCTCCAAAAGCCCGCTCATGCAGCGCATCAAACAATTGTTTCAACGTCAGGCCTTCGGGCGGCGCCGTATTGGCCAACCGGTCCAGAACCGAGAGAATAGAGCCTTGCGGATCTTCAGGGTGCGCAGTGTCAGTCATGACCTTTCCATACCCAGTCCCGACAACAAGGAAAAACAGATTATTCAAAGAGAGCACACTTTCTGGGCAATTCGGTCTGTTTGCTCAGCCGACCAGCAGGATTCCCGCTTGTCATAGAGACTTTGCCGCCCCACTCTGACCCGCGCAGGGAGTGAGGCATGTATTGGTTGAAGATGGGCGCTGAGGCGCTGGTGATGGCAGCTTTCATCCTGGCGCTGACGGAGCTCGCCAAGCGAAATGCCTATGTCGCGGCTGTGTTCATTGCTTTTCCGCTGATGACCGTTCTGACGGTTGGTAAGCTTTATCTCGACACCGGCAGCGACGCCCAGGCTAGCAAAATGGCGTATACGACCTTCTGGCTGATCCTGGCCTCACTGGCTTTCTTCGTAGGCCTTTATCTGATGCAGAAAGCCGGCTTCAGTTTCTGGATTGCGTTCACGACGGCAGTCCTTGCGACAGTCGGATCGATTGTCAGTTTCACACTCCTCCTCAAACGGCTTGGCATTGATCTGATGAGTAATGTTTGAACCGGTGCCAGATCGGCCTTAAGTCGGGAGGACGGTTTCACCACGAGCAGGCATCAGGACAGGACTGATATGATTGAGGGATTTGTTGCACCCGGCTTTGAGCCTGTGCGCGAGGCGTTTTCCAAAAACTTCGAAGAGGACCTGGAGCTCGGCGCGGGGTTTGCCGTGGTGCGCGACGGTGAGATTCTCGTGAACCTGGTCGGCGGCTGGATGGATCGCCAGAAACAGAAAGCCTGGACGCATGAGACGATTGTGCCGGTCTATTCCACCTCGAAAGGTGTTGCTGCGCTGGTGCTGGCTCATGCGCTCGATAGCGCTGATGGCGTATCCTACGACACGCTGATGGGCGATATCTGGCCGGAATTTGCGGTGAAGGGCAAAGAACGCCTCACTCTTGCTGATGTGTTCAGTCATCAGGGCGGACTTTCGGGCTTCAAGAACGAAATTGACCCGTCTATCTGGCTCGATCCGCCGGAAGCCGCAAAAGCCATTGCCGATATGGAGCCGCTCTGGCAGCCGGTGCCGGATGGCACGACAGGGTATCACCCTTCGACCTGGGGCTATCTCGCCGGCGAGGTCGTCTTGCGCCTCACCGGGCGCACACTGGGCACTGTGCTGGCTGAAGACATTGCTCATACGGAGGGCGGACAGGCCTTTGACGCCATTGATTTTCGGATCGGGACCCCCGCCAGCGAACATGACCGGATTGCCGATATTCAGCGTCCGCGCGCTCTGCCGGAACTCGGCGAGATGAATGAATACAAAAAAGCCGCCTTCATGACGAAATGGGCCGGGCCGGACCGCGGCGGCGCCATCTGGCGTGAGATTGAGATCCCTTCTGCGAATGGTCATGGAAGTGCAGAAGGCGTGGCGCGGCTCTATGCGGCCTACGCTCAAGGCGGTCGGATCGGCGATGAGCAGATTGTCAGTTCAGATACGTTTGACGAGCTGATCAAGGTTCGGGCATCCGGACAGGACCGCGTTCTGCCATTTGACGTGCAGTTTGCCGCCGGGGTGATGCGGAATAGCAATCTCTATTTTGGGAAAACGGCTGAAAGCCGTGGACATGCCGGATGGGGCGGATCAGCTGCCTTTGGCGACCCGGAAACCGGGATTGCCTGCGCCTATGTTATGAACAAACAGTCCAACCATCTGATGGGCGACCCACGGTCGCGTCGCCTGTTTGATGCGGTGTATGACTGCCTCGACTAGAGGCGCTCAATCTCTTTAGAGAGTTGATGTTCATTGTCAGTGACAATGCGCTCGAGCGTTTTAACGCGTGATTTAAGGTCGGCCACTTCGCGACGGAGATCTTCGCCGCCAGTTGCCTGACGGGCTTTTGCCTCGTCACTTCGCGTCTTGAGATACGTCATATACGCACTGCCACCTATGCTGACCGCGACAATCATCACGACCATGAAGTGGGAGGATTCCATTCCAAACATTTCCATTCACCTCGCAGGTTGAGCGGTTCAGCACCAGAATTGCGGGCCTTGTCGCTCTGTTCCCTTATAAGCCTGATCAGCGCTTCAGCTTACAGCTTGCGAAAATCGCGGGATAGGCCTTCGTCAGGGTCTGTTACAATGCGTTCCAGCGTGCGCACGCGCTCACGAAGACGCAAGACTTCATCTTTCACGTTGCTATAGTCCTCTGGCTCACGGCGTGTCTCAGGCCGTTTCAGTGCCTGTATGACGATCACCACGCCCAGCAGGATTGCTGCCATCACTATAAAATTCATTGCTCCTTGCCTCCGTCCTAAATATATCGTTATTCGATATATAAGAACAGGGCTGGCCCTGTTTAAGAGGCAGGTTACATTTTTTTCATGTGAAAGACGTCAGACCGGAAGAGGTTATTGCTTACCCGTAGAGCCGAAGCCGCCTTCACCGCGGGCTGAGGCTGGAAGGACCTCGACCGTCTGCCAGATGCCCTGCGTGACGGGCGCCATGACAAGCTGAGCAACACGTTCTCCGCGCTGGATGAGGAAGTCCTCATCACCGAGATTAATGAGAAGCACCTTCAGCTCGCCACGATAATCGCTGTCGATCGTTCCGGGTGTGTTGAGGCAGGTAATGCCATGCTTGAAAGCAAGACCAGATCGCGGCCGGACCTGCATTTCAAAACCATCCGGGATCGCAAAGGATAGGCCGGTTGGCACCAGTGCACGTGCACCGGGCTTGAGGTTCAGCGGCTCACCTTCCGGCACGGCGGCACGAACATCCATGCCAGCAGAGCCAGAGGTTTCATACTTCGGCAGTGCGAGACCTTCGAAATGGTCAAGCGGCAGAACGGCGAGTTGGATCGTCTGAACAGTCACGGCAGTCTCCGACAGGAAGAGGATATCAGATGAGCGCTTCCGCGATTCGGCTGACAATCCAATCAGCGATCTGCGCTTTCGACGCCTCTGGCGAGCGCTCAACACCCTGCTGGCTGAACAGACTGACCTGATTGCGGTCTCCGCCCATGACGTCGCCAGAGACGTCATTCGCGATGATCCAGTCACAGCCCTTTGTCTTCAGCTTTTCCTGAGCGTATTTTTCAAGCTCATGTGTTTCGGCGGCAAAACCGATGACGAGTTCAGGCCGCTGGGTTTCGCTGTTGGAAATCGTCTTCAGAATGTCCGGGTTTTCGACGAATTGGAGCGAGACAGGATCCTCGCCTCCCTTGAGTTTCAGCTTGCTTTCCGAAGCGTTCACCGGGCGCCAGTCGGCAACCGCCGCAACGCTGATAAAGGCATCCGCCGGAAGCGCGTTCTGGCAGGCGGTGAGCATCTCTTGTGCGGTTTCAATTTTCACAAGTTTCACACCGGAGGGCGCGCGGAGGCTGACCGGTCCGGAGACCAGGGTGACGTCTGCGCCTCGGGCGGCGAGGGCGCCGGCAATGGCATAGCCCTGTCGTCCGGAAGAATGGTTGGTGAGATAGCGGACCGGATCAATCGGCTCGCGCGTCGGCCCAGCTGTGATGAGGACGTGTTTGCCAGCAAGGGTGTCGTCGGGCGTCAGGGCTGAAAGGATTGACGCTTTGAGGCGCTCGATTTCCGGCAGGCGTCCGGGGCCAAATTCACCACATGCCATGACGCCTTCATCGGGCTCGAGAACGGTCGCTCCATCGTCCCGGAGCTGGGCCACGTTACGCTTTACTGCAGGGTGCTGCCACATGCGGACATTCATGGCGGGTGCGTAGAGAACGGGCTTGTCGGTCGCGAGAAGCGCGGTTGAGGCGAGATCGTTGGCGAGGCCATTGGCGGCTTTGGCCATGATGTCAGCGCTCGCGGGGCAGACCACGACAAGGTCGGCCGAGCGTGACAGCTCAATATGGCCCATCTCAGCTTCATCATTCAGGTTAAACAGCTCGGTGAAGCATTTCTCCCCGGAGAGGGCTGACACAGAGAGTGGTGTCACAAATTCCTGTGCGGCTTTTGTCAGAATAACGCGCGATCTGACGCCGGCACGGCCGAGCTCGCGGATCAGCTCCAGGCTTTTGAAGGCTGCAACGCCGCCGGTGATAATGAGAAGAATACTGCGATCCATGTCACTCTCTCGATCTTCTCTGTCTATAGTTTGCCAGCGCTTCAAAAGCAAAAACCTGGAGATGGCAACAAGACAAATGAAAAGGGCGACCCAAAGGCCGCCCTCAATCTTTTCGCTGGTTTGTCGATCAGTTGTAGATCGGATCACCAACGTTGACGCGTGGAATGCGCTTGCCGTTCTTGGCGAAGTAGTACTCGACCAGGCCTGGCAGGTTGGCGCTGTAAACAGCGTCTGTTTCAGCTTCCGTGCGGCACTTGCGCTCAGCGCGGAGGTTGTACAGAGCGAACGAACGGTCGTCACAGGCGCGGCGCGCAGCAAGCTCAATACGGTCGACGAGGATTTCATTCCGCTTATAGACCGGCAGATGCTTCAGGTCAGAATAGCAGACTGAATAGCGCTTCTCGTCATTGCGACCGTCTTTCAGGCGTTTGATGACGTCGTTGCCGCAGTCATAGAAGCCAAGATAGCCGTGGTGAACCGGTGGCGCTGGTGGCGGCACATAGCGTGGTGGTGCCGGGCGCGTATAGGTCGTGCCACATGGGTTTGGCTGATAGCATGGGTTGGCTGGCGGACGGTGATAGGTCGTCGTGGTTGTTGGACGCGGCGCCGTATAGGTTGTCGTGGTCGTTGGACGATACGTCGTGCCGCACGGATTAGGCGTGTAGCAAGGTGACGGACGGTGAACGACTGGCGGCTGAGGCTTTGGCGCTGGCGGCAGGTAAGTTGTTGTTGGCGCACCGCAAGGATTTGGTTTGTAGCACGGGTTGGACGGCTTGGTGTAAGTCGTCGTCGTCGGACGCGGAACCGGATTTGTGTAGGTGGTCGCGCACGGGTTCGGCTTATAGCAAGGCGATGGCGCAGGGCGGTGAACCACTGGAGGCGGTGCGCTGCAAGGATTTGGCTTGTAGCACGGGTTCTGTGTCGGGCGCGAATAGGTGTATTTCGGCGCAACCGGTGACTGATAGTTCACAGACTGGATCGATTGAAGGTTCAGATCGCGAGTCGACTGTGTGCTATGGTAAGATTGAGCGACCGGCGGTGGCGCCGGTGCTGTGTAAGGCTGGATATATGGTCCTGGACCATCAGCAAATACAGGCGTCCCCATGCCTGCAATGATGGCCATAGAACCGAGAATGGCTTTGGCGGAAAACATATTGCGTCACCCCTGGTAAGACTTAACACAGGTTTAACACCGAATTTGAAAGTCGAACAAGCAGGTAGCGCCTTTCAGACTAGTCATGTGCAAGTGTTTCGCCGTTCAGGCGAATAAAACATGATGGAGCCAAAGTGCCGCAAAGACTCCAACAAAAACAAAAATGCTAATGCCGATCGCTGTTTTGACGGGAGCATAAAGAAAGTTCGGCAGGCGTTTCACCTTCTCGGAGGGTGTGTTGCGCGCATGGGCTTCGAGGACGACTTCAAGTTTGTCCAGTATCTCTGGGAGGCGACTCGCGCGGCCTGATAGGTCCCGGAGCAATGAGCCGCCATGCTTTGTGAGGCCCAGCGGGCCAAATTCGGTATGGATCCAGCTCTGCACGATGGGTTTGGCAGCGTCCCAGATATTATGCTCAGGGTCGAGCGTACGGGCCACGCCCTCAACCTGCACCATCGTTTTCTGAAGCAGAACCAGCTCCGGGCGGAGGTGCATGCCGAAGGTATGGGTGAAATCCAGAAGCTGCAGGAGGAGCCGGCCCATGGAGACATCCTTGGCGGATTTGCCATGGATAGGTTCACCCACTGATCTGAGTGCCTGCGCGAAGTCTCCAACCGAGCGGTCAGCCGGGACGTAACCGGCTTCAAAATGGACTTCTGCCACGCGCTGATAGTCGCGCTTGATAAAGCCGTTGAGGATTTCTGCCAGGAAGCGGCGTTCGGCCAGACCAATACGTCCGACAATGCCGAAATCGATCAGGAAGAGGCGCCCATCATCACCAAGGATCATATTGCCTTCATGCATGTCCGCATGAAAAACGCCGTGTTTGATGGCCGCTTCAAGGAAGCCCTGCGTGACGCGATTGGCGAGTTCCTTGCGGTTGATCACCCGCCTGGACATTGCTTCGGTATCGGTAAGGGGCGTACCTTGAACCCAGTCTGTGGTGAGCACCGCGCGGCCGGACCGCTCCCAGTCGACTTCGGGCACATGGAAGGTGTCAGATCCTTTCATGATCTCGCGGAACTCGGCGCCGCCACCGGCTTCAAGGCGCAGGTCGAGCTCTTTTTCCATGGAGGCTGCGACGGTCTCTACGAAGGCGACAGGTTCCATACGCCGGGAATTATGATCGACATGTTCGATCGTGCGGGCGGCGCGCTTCATGGCGCGCAGTTCAAGCGTGATCTCTCGAATGACGCCGGGGCGGAGAATTTTGACCGCAAACGCGCCGTCCGCTGTTTCCATCTTGTGGACCTGGGCGATGGAGGCGGCGGCGACGGGGTCGGAAAGGTGCGGGAAGAGGCGGCCGGCTTCGGCTTCCCCGAACTCTTCTTTCAGCTGGTCCTTGGCGGCAGCAAGCCCGAAGGGTGGGAGCTTGTCTTTCAGGCGCGCCAGGTCGGTCGTGGTCTCAACGCCAAATACATCCGGGCGCGTGGCGAGAAACTGGCCGAGTTTGATATAGGCCGGACCAAGCGATTCCAGCGCCTTGGCCAGACGCTCACCGGGCCGACCTTTCGGCTTGCCGGAAAGCGCACGCAACAGACTGCCGAACGCGCGAGCTGGTAAAGGCAGTCGGGTGGAGTATTCCGGGGGCAGGATGACATCATGACGGGCGAGCGTGACACCCGCCCGCATAAGACGCCAGTAATCTGCAATCGCCGTCAGCATGCTCAGACCGCCCAGCCGAAATGGAGTGCGGCAATGCCGCCGGAATAATTGGTGCAGGTGACCTGCGAGAATCCCGCCTCAGTGATGCGACGGGTCACTTCATCCTGTTTTGGGAAGCGCCGGATCGATTCGACAAGATACTGATAAGAGGCTTCGTCATCAGCGATGAGACCACCCAGTTTTGGGATCACGTTGAAGGAATAGGCGTCATAGGCTTCCTGCAACACGTTTGCGGTCATGTGTGAAAACTCAAGGCAGGCGAACCGGCCGCCGGGTTTCAGAACACGCCTGAATTCGCGAAAGGCCTGATCCATATCGGCGACATTGCGGATGCCGAAAGCAATGGCGAGCGCATCCACGCTTCGATCTTCGAAGGGCAGGTGCATGGCATCGCCGCAAACCCAGCTGATCTGCCCCGCATATTTTGATGCGAGATCGCGTTTCTGCCCGGACTGCAGCATGGCGTCATTGATATCGCACACTGTGGCGCGGGCTGGCAGATGATACCGGTTGGTGCGTCGTGCCTTCTCGCCGGCCGATTTGAGAAAGGCGAATGAGAGGTCACCCGTGCCGCCGGCAACATCGAGGAAGGCCTCGCCCGGCTGGGGGTTGAGGCGGCTCATCGTGTTGGCCTTCCAGATCCTGTGAACGCCAGCAGACATCAGATCGTTCATCAGGTCGTAGCGGTCGGCGACCGAGCGGAACACCCCTTTGACGCGGCTGACCTTTTCAGTTTCGGAGACGTCTTCGAAACCGAAGGAAACGGTTTTTTCTGCCGGTGTGCCGGGGCGAGTTTCAGGATCTGTATTGGCCATGTCCTCCATCTAAGACGGGAAGCGGAAATGGGGAAGGGCGGAAAACGGAGAAAGCTGCCATAGCTGTCTTAAGGAGCTTCGGCGACTTAAGTTCGACAGAACTGAATCGGAGGATCATTTGCTTCTCGAAGCACAGAATGAACATCCAATGTTCCCGCTCACACTGTGGAAAGTATTGTTTTTCACAATTTCAGCTCTGGACGAGAATGTATTTGTTCTAGATTTCAATCAGCAGAACAAAGTTTTCATTTTAGATTGAGCCAGTCGGGACTTGCTCCTTTATTCATTCAGATTTCAACACAGGCGCTGACCCTAAAACATGCGTTCAAAAGATTAAGGTATAGCAGGGGCATATATGCAGAAGTCATTGGTCGATCACTTCGCCGCACTTCCCATGCGACGTGATCGTGAGGCGTTTCTATTGGAACTCATCAGAGGTCTGACTGGCACGCTTGAAGACGTTATTGGACGCGAAGATTCCGAAGGGTTCATTTCGGTTGTTGGTGCGCGGATCGGCGAGGCCATGAGCCGGGATTATGCAGAAGCGCTGGAAACAACAGAGCTCAGCACCGAACAGCTCGCGGCAGTGCTTGTCGATTTGAAACGACGCATTGAGGGTGGGTTTTCAATTGAAAGCATAAGCGCAGATGAGATTGTCCTGGTGAACTCACGTTGTCCATTTGGCGACTATGTGAAGGGGCGTGAATCCCTGTGCATGATGACGTCCAATGTGTTCGGGCGGATTTCAGCGAATAATTCCGGCTATGCCTATGTGCGCATTGACGAAGCGATCGCGCGTGGTGACGGTCGTTGCCGTGTCGTGGTGTCGCTCAAACCCGGCATGGCCCGGCAATCAGCTTCTGGAAGAGAGTATTTCGGTCGGGACAAGTAAGGTGTTCGAGGATTTCTTCTATAAAAACCACGACCCGCTGTTTCTGGTGGATCGTGACTTGAACCTTCTCGATTGTAATCGCGCAGCCGGGGTCTTCTTCGGCTTGTCGACCGAGGAGATTCGCGCGCGTGATATGGACGAGCTGATTGATACGTCTCCGTTTGCCAGTCTTCTTGCCAGTGCAGACCTCGTTGACGGCTGGGTTCGCGGCCGGACTTTGCAGTATTCCGGAAAGAGCATTCTGCCTTGTGACCTGCGCGCCATGCGGCTTCGCCCACGGTCGGGTGGGGTCAGCTATGCCATCGAATTTGCGCGGCTGAGTGGAGATCACCAGGCGTTTCGCGATCTCAGGCAAACTCTGGCAGAGGCCAATCGCCGCGCCGAGAAAAGCGAACAGAGCGAGAAACAGACAGAGTTCGTGAACCGCAAACTGACGTCATTTGCGCACCGGGCGGCGCACGACCTGAAGGGGCCGTTGAGCCGGATACGGCAGTGCCTCGAACTATTTCGACTCACAGAAGAACGCGGCGAGGATGGCGGCGAGCTTCTGGATCTGGCTGAAAACTCAGCGGCTCAACTCTATGAGATGGTCAACGCGCTTCTCAATTACTCCAAGACCCGCGAGGTCATTGTTGAGCGCAGGCAGGTCCGTCTGAAAGACCTGATCATGAAGGTCATTCAGATTGTTCCAGATGATGAGCTTCAGGAGGACTGGATTCGTGTCGATGAGTGTGGGGAGGTCATCTGTGATGCGGCTTTGATCCAGATCGTGTTTCAGAACCTGATCGAGAACGCGATCAAGTATCAGGACAGACTCAGGCCGCTCAGAGTGGACATTATCTGCCAGGTGAGCGCGCTGGAGATGACTGTGTGCGTGCGCGACAATGGTCTGGGATTTCCGCAAGAGCTGGCAGATCAGATCTTTCAGCTGTTCGAGCGTGGGCATTCTCATATTGACGGGGCAGGGATTGGGCTGGCGACCACGCAGGAAATCATCACCAATCACGGCTGGTCGATCTCGGCGAAAGGCAAACCCGGCGAAGGTGCCGAATTTGCCATCCGCATCCCTATCAGTGATGTGTGCGATCCGGGGTCGGTTACCTAAGGCGTCGTCCTGCCTCAGGGCCGCCCAATACTGACATAGTTGAAACCGCGCTTTTCCATGTCTGGTTTGCTGTAAATATTGCGCAGGTCGATGACGGTGTTGGTTTTGAGAAGGTCCTGGACCCGCTTCATATCCAGCGCTCGGAACTGATCCCACTCGGTGATGATGACCATAGCGTCCGCGCCCTCAATGGCGTGATACGGGCCATCACAGAACTGGATGTCGCTGAGATGTTTGGCGGCCTCTTCCATACTCGCCGGATCATAGGCGCGGATGGTGGCGCCAGCCTTCTGAAGGGCTGGCAGAATGTCGAGGCTTGGCGCATCGCGCATGTCATCAGTGTTCTGCTTGAAAGCGAGGCCGAGGACAGCAATCTGCTTGCCGCTGACATCCCCGCCCATGGCGGCGATGATCTTGTCGGCCATGGCTTTCTTGCGGGCGGCGTTTACCTCAACAACCGTGTCGACGATGCGGATCGGGCTGTCATGGTCGTTAGCAGTTTTCGTGAGGGCAAGCGTGTCTTTCGGAAAGCATGAGCCGCCATATCCCGGGCCTGCATTCAGGAATTTCTTGCCAATGCGGTTGTCGAGGCCAATGCCGCGGGAGACTTCCTGAACATTCGCGCCGACCTTCTCACACAAGTCTGCGATCTCGTTGATGAAGGTGATCTTCACGGCGAGGAAGGCGTTGGCGGCGTATTTGATCAGCTCAGAGGTGCGGCGATTGGTGAAGAGGATCGGCGTCTCATTGAGGAAGAGCGGACGATAGAGCTCGCGCATGACCTCCATGGCGCGCTGGTCTTCGGTGCCGACAACAACTCGATCGGGGATTTTGAAATCCTTGATGGCCGCGCCTTCGCGGAGAAACTCCGGATTGGAAACAACCGCAAAATCGTCCCTGGCGCGCTTTTTCGCAATGATGGCCTCGACCTCATCACCCGTGCCCACCGGTACGGTGGATTTGGTGACAACGACGGTATAGCCCTCCATCAGATCAGCGATTTCCTCCGCCGCGCCATAAACATAGGAGAGGTCCGCATGGCCATCGCCGCGACGTGAGGGCGTGCCGACTGCAATGAATACGGCATCGGCAGACTTAATCGCCTCTTCAGGATCTGTGGTGAAGAAAAGGCGTTCCTGCTTCACATTGGTCTCGACCAGGTCTTCAAGGCCCGGCTCATAGATCGGGATCTCGCCAGCTTTCAGTTTCTCAATCTTGCTGGCGTCCTTGTCCACGCAGGTGACCACATGGCCAAAGTCAGCAAAACAGGCTCCTGAGACCAGGCCTACATAGCCGGTGCCGATCATGGTTACGCGCATTTCAGGTACTCCACCGTCGCCTCGAAGGTTTGCGGGGCAGGACTGCTTTTATATGTCGGGAAGGTCAAGTCCCATCGTTGCGGGACTTGCACTCAATAACCAAAAACGGCTCCCGAAGGAGCCGTTCAAAGCGAGATTAGAAGTCCAGGACTTTCACATACCGGACCTGGGTCAGGTCCTGAATTTTCTTCAGTGTATCTTCGGGAACATCGGCATCAATGCCAACGAGCGCGACGGCTTCTTTGCCTTCGCTTTCGCGTCCCAGGTTGAAAGCGGCGATGTTGATACCGGCTTCGCCCAGAAGGGTGCCCAGCGAGCCAATAAAGCCCGGCTTATCGAGGTTGTTGACGTAGAGGATGTGTGGACGGAATTTCGCATCCAGCGCCATGCCTTTGACTTCAACAATTTTCGGAATGCCGCCAACGATGGCGCCGGCGACATCACGCCAGTTACCGTTCACCTTCACACGGATACGGATGAGGTTGTCATAGACCGGAGAGTCTGAACGGGTGGCTTCTGTCAGCGTGACGCCGTTTGCTTTGAGAATTTCCGGCGCAGAGACCATGTTCACATCGGTCATGATCGGACGCAGCGCACCAGCAACAGCAGCAGCGGTGAGCGGCTTGGTGTTGAGATGGGCGGGTTCGCCCTCAAAACCGATTTCGATGTCTGTGAACCCGCCGTCGGCGATCTGACCCGCAAACAGGCCGAGCTTTTCAGCAAGGTCTGCGTAAGGCTTCAGGCGCGGAGCTTCTTCGGCCGTAATGCTTGGCGTGTTGAGCGCGTTAGAAATGGCGCCGGTGAGGAGATAGTCTGAAATCTGCTCAGCCACCTGAAGGGCAACGTTCTCCTGGGCTTCAGAAGTCGCCGCGCCGAGGTGAGGCGTGGCCACAAAGTTTGGCGCACCGAACAGCACATTGTCTTTTGCCGGTTCGTCGATGAACACGTCGAAAGCCGCTGCAGAGATATGGCCAGAATCGAGACCTTCACGAACGGCTGCTTCATCCACCAGGCCGCCACGGGCACAGTTGACGATGATGACGCCCTTTTTGGTCTTCTTAAGCGCGTCTGCAGACAGGATGTTACGCGTCTGGTCCGTCAGCGGTGTGTGCAACGTGATCGCGTCAGCGCGTTTCAGAAGATCTTCCAGAGAGACTTTCGTGACGCCAAGATCGGTGGCGCGCTCTTCGGTGAGGAATGGGTCATAGGCCACGACCTTCATTTTGAGGCCAATGGCACGCTCAGCAACGATGGCGCCGATATTGCCGCAACCAATGACGCCAAGCGTTTTGGCCGTGAGCTCTGTGCCCATGAAGTCTTTTTTCGGCCATTCACCCGCCTGTGTGCCAGCATTGGCCGCCGGGATCTGACGAGCGGCTGCGAACAGCATGGCGATGGCATGTTCTGCCGTGGTGATGGTGTTGCCGAATGGCGTGTTCATCACAACAACGCCTTTGGCGGTGGCGGCTTTGACGTCGATATTGTCAACGCCGATACCGGCCCG